>Ga0315915_1003165_pt1 | contig 20982 bp, 14 predicted proteins | sample MpolbnodulesMG_FD_207738 | JGI IMG/M metagenome (GOLD analysis project Ga0315915, IMG submission 207738) | Medicago polymorpha root nodule microbial communities from Los Angeles, California, United States - branched nodules | ecosystem: Host-associated > Plants > Roots > Nodule | place: USA... | reverse complement strand
TTTGATTTGGGGTTGATTTTAGGGTTAATGTGTGAGAGAGAAGTTTGTGAGAGGGGAGGTTTTTGTGAAACCTTGAAAATGAGAGGAAATGGGAAGTGGGTAGTTGAGTGGTTGATGCAGAGTTATGGTCTTGGGGATCGTTACTTTTTGGCCTGTAAAGGCTCTGTTCGCTTAAGCGGCCATATGCACGCTTAAGCGAACAACACACACCTAAGAAATAACGATATCATTTGGACACGAATGATATTGTCGAGATTGTGATAATATCGTTTAAAAAGCTAGAATCTGTTATTGGATCGAGAGATTGCAGCTGTTACGCTTGGTTGATGTCTCTGACCCCAAGCGAAATAGCCCTATCTCTTCTCGTTTTACTTTTATGTCGAATAGAACAATAGTTTTACACAAACAAACAATTTATACCCAAACACTTAACATGATGAATATTGTGAAAATGCTTATGAAATACGCAACTCCCTGCGGAAACGATCATATTATACTTACGTGTAAATAGTTTTATGACATGTAAAAATCTTACATCACTCCCTCCGGTTCTATATATAAGAAAAGATTCTTTTTTTAGGTACATTGAATAATTAATGTATCTCGTTTACAATGAAGACCAGATACATTAATTATTAAATGTATCTAAAAAAAGAATCTTTTCTTATACATAGGATCAGAGGAAGTAAGTGGACTTTAAAGGGCATTGAAGCCACAATTTAATTAACATCACATTGAAATTCGAAAATGATAGATAAATGGGATAATACTTGGGTAACATTGTGGTTGATGATATTGGTGACATTGACCAACCACAATGTCACACGTGTACAAAGAAACAAAAAATATTATGAAAGAGAAAGAAGAAAGACACTTGTGGCATTGTGGTTGACCAATGTCACAATATCACCAACCACAATGTCACCCAAGTACTACCCAGATAATTGAGATTTTTCTTTACAGATAGATACGTCTTCCGTCCAATATTAAAAGATTTGTTTTGTCTTAATTGTAAGGATTCTACATACTTTTATATGCATTTATTTATTTTTTCAAATCTACCACATTTAAAAAACTCTGCTTACCAATATTAAAAGTTTTTTTTTGCCCTTAATTAAAAAACGTTGCTTACATTTTAAACCAAAGAAAGTACAAATAGATATGTACATAAAGTTTTTTTGTCATCAAATAAATTAGTGGTTAGACTCGCACAATGTAAGTGTAAAATAATAGGGAACATGAGATTCGTATCTTGACTATTGAATATCAATGTCCACAATAATACACTACCTACCAAGCTTAAGCTATAAACTAAGTATAAAAATGACAATTACCAAACAAGTCCTTTTAACACTCTGTTTGGTAAGTCACGTTTTCGAGCTTATAACTTAAAATTTATTCAAGTAGTTTATACTAACTTATCATTTTTCATCTTCATATTACCCTTACAATTTGTTTTTTGAAAAATATAAATATTAATTGCAAATAATTTTTATGTTATTTCATATTTATAAATTACCTCAACCACCAATTTTACCGAACACTACGAATTCAATCAACTATTTTTACAAAAGAAAGTTTACTCTAAGCTACTTTCTTCATCCCAAATTATAAGTTGCTCTATAAAAAAATTTGATTTAAATTATAAGGAGAATGCTAACCGTTGCCCTTGAAGCATTGAATAAGGGGATAAACATAGAAATATAGTATTGAAAAATGGTGAAAAATGATAAATTTAACTTTTTAAAAGTGAAAATATTGTTGAAACCAATGCAAACATGTTACTTTTGACTTCCTTAACCATTACCCTCACATTGCCCTGAGGGCAATGGTTAGCAAGACCCAAATTATAAATCGTTTTACAATACTAATAAAATATCAATACTACTTTTTGTGTTACATCCTCAACCATTTATTACTTTCTATTTTTTCATGCAATTAATTAAAGACAATTTTATAAAACAATTTATAACATTCATTTTCCATATAAAATTAATTACATTTTCTAATACATGCACGACCTAGTATAGTTTAGGAGGGAGGGGAATACATATGTTAAACACTACAAATTCAAATAAGTACTTCTGTCAAACAAAAAATGAAAAGTCAAACATAGATTTATATACCTTAATTACCTTATCATTCTGTTTAATAAATAAAAACTGTCAAAGTAGTAATAGAATAGAAAGTAGTTTAGCGTCACTTGTTATTATTAATCAGTGGCTCTCCCGTTTCTATAATTTTTTTGATTAACGTTAAGCTTCCAACAGTCCATGAAACAAGTAAATATTTATTGCATTTGGACTATATGAGACGAACACGCTAAATGTACAATCAAAGATAAATAATTCACTGTATCAACAAACCTGCCATCAAATCTAATCAGACGGTCAACCGCATCCCAACGGTACTAAATAAACCACAGAGATGAAATCATATTCCATCATTTGACAATTGATCCAATAGAAACAAGCCAAGTAGTTACCTAACTCAACCACATGATAACGCGAAGCAGTGAATCATTTATCATAAGTACTTTTTGTGTTTGGTAGTACCGCGAGAATAGTAGATCAAAATAAACGAAGCGGGAACGCGAATAGGAAAAAGACAAATCCCGAAAAATTCGTAAAATAAAAAAATAAATAAAAAAATGTACGAAAAAAAATTCCCGAAATTTAGGCATGGCGCTTCAGCCTTGAAAACCTTGAGAGTGGAGCTATTAATATTATGCATCATCATTTTCATCTTCACACTTTCACGAGAAGAAACAAAAAACTCTTCTCTTCTCTTCATTTTCTCTTACTCTTTCTCTCTCTCTCTTCAAACCCTAGAAACCTTTCAGAATTCCACTGTAAATCTTCTTCAATCTCAAGCGTTTTTTTCATCTTTGAATCGTTGATTTTACTAGCATTATGTTAATCGGTTTGATTTTTGTTGTATAGGTTCAGATGGTGGCGCAATCGTTGGAGATTCGTGATTCTGTTGTGAATGATTGTGTTGTTCCGAAGCTTTTGAAGGTTTCAATGACTCCTAAGGTGAAGATTAAGGTGAAATACGGTGGAAAGAAGCTGAGCGATGAATCGAAGGATGTGTCAACGACGCCAATGTCGTCGCAGCGAAGATCGAGTTCGAGGATTCAAGCTAAGCAGAAAGAGGTTGAAGAGATTCAGCTTCGCCGGAAAGCTGAGGGGTTAGAAGCTGAAGAGAAATCCGACGAGGTTGAGGTTTCACCGGTGAAGTCGAGGAAGCGTGTGAGGAGAAGTCCTAGTCGGGAGACCGTGGTTAAGGAGGTTGTTGAGGAGAAAGAGACAACGGAGAAGAAGAAGGAAGAGGTTGGTGTTGAGGGGAAACCGACGAAGAAGAAGAAATCTGCGTCGGATGAGAAACGTGAGCTGATGGAGGTTTGGAATGAGAAAATGGCAGCGGAAACTGAAAATACTGGTGGTGCATTGAGTGATAAGAACTCAACGGCAAAGGTGAAAGAGACTATTAGGACTTTTAACAAACACTATCTTCATTTGGTTCAGGTAAAGGTTTCTTTCCTTTTCTGTTTATGATTTTGATATAGGGTTTGTTTGGATTGGTTTATTTGAGCTTATCTTTTAGTAAGCTGTTTTCAGCTAAGTTTCACAATATCTTCAAGATGACTTATACTTATGCGAAACCAACTTAACTTCATCTAATCTTTTGCTATAGAAATACTAGTTTAAATATCTCAAATAGCTTATGCATAAGCGTTTCTCATGACAAGCCCTTGTGCTATAAGATGTGAATTTGGTGTTTTCTACCAGGGTTTTGTGTCTCTCTTCTGTTCCTTTTGTTATTAATTAGTTGAAGTAATTTATCTTTGGAATGTACAGGAGGAGGAGGCGAGGGTTGCTAAAGATAAAGCTGAAATTGAGAAGAGAGGTGGCGGGAAGAAATCTGCTGGTAAAAAGAAATCTCCTAAAAAATTTCCAGAGAAGAAATCTCCTGGGAAGAAGTCCCTCAAGGTAAAGCGCTCTGCAGTTGGGGGTGGGGAGGTGTAGAAGCTGTTGCTTTTGTTATTAGGGTCTGTTTGAATACTCTTATTTAAGTTAACTTGTTAAAACAACTTATGACATGCTCATAAACTGTTTTTATCTTATTTTTATAAGTAATCCAAGACAGCTTATAAGTTATACAAAAACAATCTTACTATATTTTATCTTTAGCTACAGAAATAGTTTTTTATAAGCACTTGTGCTATAAGCTTAAAATAATAAGTTTATCCAAACATTGCCTAGGGTGTTTCAACGTCACACATTAGCCACTCTTGTTGTATGCTGAGGATTAGGCTTGAGCTGCTTTACTGATTTTTTTTGTTTGTTTAAATTAATCGTTTTGCGGTACTTACAAAACTTTATGTTTCAACCCGTGTAGAAAGATGCAGAACCTAAAGAAAAACAGCACTCTGCCAAGCGACCTGATCTGAAAGCCATAACCAAGGCAAGTGAAAATTCACTGATTTTGTTTTCTTTGATAGAATTGTGACTATTTGTCTCAAAGACATGATATCTACTAAGTGCTACAAGTGAATTTTTCTTTTATAATGTATGTTAAGATAAACTTTATTAATTTTTCTATTCCTCTTTGTTACTTTGGTAACAATCGATATTGGTGAAATGATTAAATTTAATGTTTATTAAGTGGTTATCAAAAATGTGTTATTTTTTCAAAATAATCCAAAGCCAGAATCATAGTTTGTCTAGTTGTACCTACAATTGTCTTCTTTTAACACTGTCTTCATATTGGAGGTCTGACAGATGATGCAAAATAAGGAGATACTGTACCCTGACAAAAGAATTGGCAGCATTCCAGGTTGGTAGTAGACGTGGTTTCCTTGTCTGTCAACACTGATGCTGTATCTTTTATATTAAGACAGTTACATGTTTCCTCCAAAATTATTGTGCTATTTGTTCTTATATAATGTTTTTAATTTCTCTTGATTGAAGGAATTGAGGTTGGATATCAGTTCTATTCTCGTGCTGAAATGGTTGCCGTTGGTTTTCATAGCCACTGGTTAAATGGCATTGATTTTATCGGCCAATCTTATTCCAAAACGGTAATTCAACTTCTTGGTACCCTGTTTTTACAAAGTAGCCTAATTTTTAATACCAAAAGATCTCTAACTAGCATATGATCATTATTAATTAATAGGTTTTTGACCATAATGTAACCTTTTTCTTTTTCCCCCTTTTCTCTTTCGTTGTTGCAGTACCCCAAGCTCAAACTCCCAGTTGCTGTGGCAATTGTCATTTCAGGCATGTATGAAGATGATCTGGATAATGCTGAGGATGTTGTGTACACTGGTCAAGGTGGGCATAATCTGACCGGTAATAAGCGTCAAATTCAAGATCAAAAGTTGGAGCGGGGTAATTTAGCACTCAAGGTATGCATTTAAATGGTTGCTCAATGCATTTGTGAATAATAACAGTAATTCCTTGTTTTCTTAGTGATAAAATTGGTTCTTAGTTATGCTGTCTACATGATCAACACTTTTTTTTTTGGTTTGTGGGAAATAATTAGGTGTGTTATTCGGTTTGCCCTGCTCACTGCTCGGTACCCGAACCTTGTTAGCTCAGCTTTCTCCTCTGCTCTCTTTACCTGCTTCTTCCTCCCTATCACGGTTACCCACTGGTCTTGTTGGATATAATCCAGAACCAGATGTGTGATCTCATTGGAAGCAACCACTTCCCGTCACGCATAATATTATTTTGTAGGAATCAACACCTTTGCATGCCACTTCATCCTGCAACCAGAGTACTGCTGCCTTCCTATCATTGCCAGCAGTAACTTTTTCTCATCCACGCCCTTGCTTATGACTCCCTCCCTGCCAGACCAGTGGGTATCTAGGGCAAGGGTGTAGAGGAGAATGAAATAATATTAGGTTGTGCTCACAATCTGCTAGGGTATTAGTCTACCTGTGCTCTCACAATCAGCTAGGGTGTCTACAAATTACAATGCTTGCGCTAATTGTTTACACCTATAAAAAATGTGATTTTGAATTTTATATAAAAATTGCAATTTCCTTGAATTTTTTGGATTAATTATTTTTTGTTCCCTTACAATTTTAAAAGTCAATACTTATGTTAGACGGCAGTTAAAGTTTATAACTATTTTGCTCAGAAGATACTTTGTTTCTAAAATAATCTTAAAAGACTTTTTTTGATTTTTCCCCAAATGATTAAGACAACATACGTACAGCTTTAAAAGTTATTATTCCCCAAAAATATATTAAACCAAAGCCCTCATAATCGGCAATGTTGTTTGCTGTTTGATAAATGTTTTAGAACACCACAAAATAGAACACATGATTAATTCTTTGTTAGGTTCATGGTAGAAGCATAACATAACATAACATGAGTTAAAACAAGTGATTCATTTTGGGTTGAAGTGCAGAGATAATATTATTCTATCCGTTCCAAATGGTACCAACATTTCAAGCAAACATAACATAACATGAGTTAAAACAAGTGATTCATTTTGGGTTGAAGTGCAGAGATAATGGCAATCATTATTCTATCCGTTCCAAATGGTACCACATACTCATGCTTTTGTATTCACATACTCATGCTTTTTAGTACAACTCCTCTCTTTAAAACCATGGTACTCTAATTGATTTACAAAGGCACATCTAACATGATTTGAACTCAACTGTAGAACTGCTGGGATCAAAAGGTGCCAGTAAGGGTGATTCGAGGTCATGACTCACGTAGCAGTTACACTCGTAAAGTCTACACATATGATGGCTTGTACAAGGTAAGGTCTTTGACGACTTTACTTAAATATCTTTCCCAACAGGCATAATAATTTGCTCCTTTGGCTAATGTGTTTATAAAGACAGCTGAAAATATTGAATCTTAATATTTTAAATATGGTTTCTATCTTATCAATATTTAACAGAATATGTGTTTCCCTCATAAGACCTATGTATTGCCTGTCTTTTACATTTTTATTTTTTACTTTACCTTTTGTGTATCTATAATGGTAATTTGACACCCCTGTAAAATGAGACGGCATGCTTTATGGTGTTCAAATGTTGGGTAATAATTGTTGATTGAAAATTGAAGGCTGTGCTTGTGATAATTACATGCACATGTATTATTCTACACTTAAAAATTATCTGATCAACAACAATAATTCTACACTTAAAAATTTAGTGCCTGTTTTGCAGGTTGACAGCTATTGGGCAGAGAAGGGAATATCTGGCTTCACAGTATACAAGTTTCGTCTAAGGAGGGTTGAAGGACAGCCTACATTAACAACAAATCAGGTTTGATAATAATTTTACCTGTGTATTTTTTTTGCTTCCTACCATGTTTTATTGCAAATATTACACTTCCATCTTGTCTTGTTCATTTTGGTTCCCTCTACTTTGTTTTTGGTTCAATGGGTTAGGAAATGAACAACTCAAGAAAAGTAGAGTAATTTGAAACCCCTTTATTTTTGGACTTGGAAATATGTTGAAGATGACAAATATTTAGATGGTGTGTTTACTGAAAGTTTGGTTTTTATATCATTTCTCTACAAATATTTAGATGTTGTATTAACTGAATGAGATTGGTTTTTATAACTGGCTTGTGTTTTTATCGATGATTACAATACATTAGTATGTTGTTTTACATATTCTTTAAACAGAAAAGTTTGGCTTACAAATTATGGTTCTCTTTATCTCAATTTCTACAGATGTGTTTCACCTGTTTCTTTTTGGTTGATTTTGTTGTATGAGAAATATTCTTTGAAGAGTTTTAGCTTATTTTCCTTTGATTACAGGTTTATTTCACAATGGGACGTGTACCTCAGTCTACAGCAGAAATACGAGGGTAATTAATTTTGTAAATTGAATATTTATATACTTTATCCAGATTATATATTCCTTACATCCTAGTTAAACTTTGCTTAGGTTGATATTTGATGATATCACCAACGGTCAGGAAGCTGTGCCCATTCCAGCTACAAATTTGGTTGATGACCCACCTGTTCCACCGCCCCCAGGCAAGTTGAGTTTGTGGTTTTTCTTTGATTTCCCTGCTGTTTTGGTTAATGGGGTGCTTGTGTTTTTATACACCCTGGTTCTTCTCAACATTTCAAACTATTGAGTACATGTGAGTTTTTCTGCTATGTTAAGTGCTTGGATATACTTTTACCGTGTGTAATCGTTATCATGGTAGCCCTTGACATCATTTCAACTATTTGGGTCAAGGTGTGAGTTGTTTGTGCTATTTTAAGTAATTGGATATATATTTACTGTGTATAATCATATTGTCATGTTAGCTCTTAGCTTTGATGTTCATTCTATATTTACCTTTTTCACACCTCATCTCCGGTCAATATGGTACTTGAGCTTTTCCCATTTAGAGCCCTTTTGTTACAGATAAAAATAAAAGTGATTTTGCCATAAAATAATTTAGAGATGTTTTTTTTAGAGATTTTATGAAAAATCAGAATCTATTTTGCATTTGTTTCCCGTAATAAAAACCACTTTTTTAAAAAAAAAACTAATTTAGTTTGTTTGGATACAACTATATAAAAGAGATTTTTTGTTACAAAATTATTTCAATCTTTTGACTCAACCCTCTCTTCTAAAAAAAATCTATTTTTTGAGAAGCTGCTCTTAATAGCTTCTCATTTGAAGCTGTTTTTAGATTTTGTTTTAGATTCTGATTTTTTTAAAAAGCTGTAACAAACGGATGCAAAACTCTTAAAAGTGATTATTTTTTAAAAAAGTGATTTTTTCTTGAGAAAGCTATAACAAATGGGCTCTTAATGTTGTGATTGGCAGCTATTTGTTTTGCCATTGTACTGAATATTACGAAAGCAAATTTTCCCTTTGTGCGTACTTTGGGTTGATATTTAAATATTATATAGGTTTCACATATTTGAAGTCTCTGAAGGTTGCAAAAGGTGTTAAGCTTCCTGCGAGTGCCTCTGGATGCAAATGCAAAGACAAATGTATTGATCCAAACACCTGTGAATGTGCAAAGCGCAATGGCTTTGAATTTCCCTATGTATCTAAAGATGGTGGCAGGTTAGAAACTTTGGCGAGATGCTATTTAAATTATGTTTGCTGCAATATTAATTTTTTCTTATGTATTGACAGATTAATTGAAGCTAAAGACGTTGTGTTTGAATGTGGTCCCAATTGTGGCTGTGGTCCTGAGTGTGTGAATAGGACTTCTCAAAGAGGACTACAATATCGTCTGGAGGTCGTACACTATTGATTTCCTTACATGAACATGAATATTAATTATATACAATGGAGTGTTGAGTTTGAGTATTCATTCAAATTATTACACAGGTTTTCCGTACTGCAAAGAAAGGATGGGCTGTTCGATCCTGGGATTTTATACCTTCTGGTGCACCAGTTTGTGAGTACACAGGAATACTTGGTAGGACTGAAGACGTGGACAGTGTATTGGAAAACAACTATATTTTTGAGATAGATTGCTTGCAAACAATCAAGGGGCTTGGTCAAAGGGAGGTACTCATTTCTATGAAACCTTCAGTTGTTCTTTTATCGGCTGTTTTTCATTTGTGTTATGAACTTTTGTCTTGTCTTTTTGGTGATTTTAATTTTGACAGAGGCGGTCAAAAAATGTAGCATATGCTTCAAGTTTGCTGGAAAAATACGATGACCAAGATTCTGAAAGTGCACCAGAGTTTTGCATTGATGCCGGGTCTACTGGAAATGTTGCTAGGTTTATAAACCATTGTTGTGAGCCTAACTTGTTTGTACAATGTGTTTTGAGCACACACCATGATTTGCGATTGGCTCGGGTGGTGCTGTTTGCCGCTGACAACATACCCCCTTTACAGGTAACACATTTTATGTAGTCTAAATATGATTTTATCCTATATTTTTTTTTTTGGTCAAGTAGCCTAGTGGCTAGAGCTCACACAATTAAATTGTGGAGAAGTGGAGTGTCCAGGGTTCGAACCCTGGCCCCTGCATATAATATGCAATATCCCTACCAACTGAGTTAACCTCATGGGGATTACAAATGAGTTCTTTATGTCCTACCCATTATTATATTATACAAATTATTGATTTTGCCTGATGGCAAAAATGCTTATACGTATTAATTATTGGAAGTTCAGTGTAAGAGTTCCAAAGTTTTTCTCCATTCAGTGAGAATGCTTTCCTCCTTCGAAGTCCTCTCCTTTTAATTCCACTTGGAGTGAGATCCAAATTAGGAGGGTTTCTTTTTTTAACATATGAAAAGCGAGGGAGGGAAACTTTGTTTTGTATTATTTTGTCAAATTTCTTAAATCTCTGTTTGCTTGCAGGAGCTGACATATGACTATGGCTATGCACTTGATAGTGTCTTGGACTCTGATGGGAAGGTAAAGCAAGTGGCGTGCTATTGTGGAGCTACAGGCTGCAGGAAGCGATTATTCTAAATCTCATGTCCCTTTCTGAGATATAGTAGATCTTTTTGACGGTTATCAAGAGCATATTTTTTGGTGCAAATTAACACATGGTCTCCTAAAACTTCCAAGTGCTCTTGCTATACCTGGGTTGATTTGCAGTATATGGATTGGGCCAAAAATGAAATTGTATAGATTTTTATTTTGCTTGAAGTAGCCCTATTTATTAAATATCACAACTTTATAACTTAGATGCTGAGAAAATCAACTGCATTTAAGCGAAGCTAATTCATTTTATCAGCAAGAATGTATGAATCATCTATTATATAAAGGAGAGATATAATGATTATCGTAAAATCTGCTATCATTATTTTAATTAGACGAAGAAACCATTTACATTTGGCCTCATTTAATTGATATACCAGATAAGCGAATGGGATGTAGAGAGGTTGATAGCTAGATGAATTAACTAAACTTACTGAACATAGTTTATGAAGCTTGACACTTGCCTCTGTCTATTCATCAGTTTGGTATCGTGTCGCATGTGCTTTACCACCCATTGTTTACTCTCATTCCTTCTATTTAGTACAAGGTCTTTGTATGTGGTCAATGTTATCTGGCAAATTTACCCTTTAGATTTGAATGTAATCGATGTTATCTCCTCTGGACTTTTGTTGTTTGTCTTTCTTTTTATGTCTTCTGGAGTTATTAGTAGCGAAAGTTTTTTATCTTCTTTTTATCAACCAAGTACTAATTCAGCTCAAAAGCTTTCTCCTACTCTTCCGAGGACAAAACACCCTAAAGAGACTCTAACACTCTTCGTTAGCAAGAAGGGACTGTGTTCTGGTTCGGATCAGGTACTTTTACATCCGCTACCTCTGCAACTAAGTTTATGGACACTAACTAACTGCACACCTAAACCATTAGAATTGTCTAAGTTTGAAAAGGCTACAGTTTCATCACCTAGGGTAGTGTTTATATCTGTCCAACTCACTCCAACTTATGAGCGGGGAATGTCTTCCAAACAAGATAATCAAGCATCCCGAGGTTGTCAAGTGTAGGAATAACAATATGGTGTTCCACTGGCATAACATTTTTTTTTATCTTTGCCATCTTTACCCTCAAACACTGGTGTCATCACAAATTCAATCTAGATATATACACCCTCCGGTCATTATTATAAACAAAAATCAACATTTTAGATTCATTCATTAAATGATGTATGTGGTCTACAATAAAAACTATATACATCATTCAATGAATGAATTTAAAATGTTGATTTTTTTTATAGTGACCGTATAATGTAGTCTCCTGCTAGGTGCTAGCCAAGCAAGAGTTTGCATTCTAATTTATTTTATGACTTTGACACTATTGTTAAGAAATGTAGTTAATGTCATAGGAAAAAGAGAAATTATGAATGGTTTTATAAAATTATCCTTTTAATGACATGAAAAAAAGAATTGGAAGAATATAGAGTAACAAATAGTAAAATGTATTATAGAAAAGACAACATGTTTTATTAGTATTGTAAAGTAATATAATTTGTTGCAAGTTCTTTTTTCTTTTTCTTTCGGAGAGACATATAATAAAATACGGAGTGTATCACCTACATAAATTACTTGACCAATTCATTAAAACATAAAATAAAAAAAAACATGAGTTTCATAAGTTTCTAAAATTCTTAAAAAGTTAAAACTATAAAAAAAAAACAGTTAATTTCTTCAAAATTGGATAAAAAATTTCTTTCAATTTAGTTCGATTTTAAAGAGTTTATTATATGCTAACTCAGCTAAAAACAAGATCCGATTTTACTCAAATTCAATTTTACAAACAATTTAACTTGGCAATTTTACGAGTTAAAACATGATTTTAACATCCTTAATCATATATTTGAACCACCAACTTGTTTGTCTAATGCAAATTGGCCTCAAACAAATGGTCATACAAATGCATTATGATAACAACACCCCAAGCATAAGCACCGTGATTATCTGAAATCATAGGATAACTTTATATGACACATCAATCTACATGGCACTCTTCGCAGCAATTATGCATCTGTCAATTAGTAACAGATAACATCGTGCTGTCATGTCAAAACGCATGTCACTCATACTATGGACCAACAAATGTGCACTCCAACGGCTAGTGCAATGTTCTAAGAGTGCCAGAGACGAAGGAGTGGTTTTTGGTTCCGACCAACCTCAAGGAGATGAAGACGTTAGTGGCGCCGATTACGACGACAACAACAGAGGTGGTGGCCAGAAAAGAGTACAAAGTGTTTGACCGAAGTAGAGGATGGGGCAAACCGGAATTGGATCATGGTTGCAGAAATTTTTTCTCACTGGAGGACAGCGGGTCCACCAGACAAGCAAGATGTAGGGTTGTCTCTCAATAGCTTATGTATACCATGTTGAATAAGACAGAAAAGAGACATGCTGGAAACCAAAAACTTTGTGATTGAAAACTACCACGGAATGTCTATTGTTTAGAAGATTATACACTTATTTACAAAAGAAAATTCTACATAATATTCTAGATTACAACGTAAATAAATTATTTACTATTTATTTAAATATCAACGATAAGAACAATAGGGCCACGGCAAAATGAGAACAAGAGAGTTTCTTACACAAAAGAGTTGAGAAATCTACAAAAAAACGTGTGTAACAAGTTTTAGGTCGATTGTATAAATAGCCAGCATAAAAGACACTTCTTTTAATTCAGTTATCTAAATGAGTATTAAATCAGTTATTAAACATATAATGTTTTCAACTTAGTTTAAAAATGTCACCACCCATATGATTTACACTTGTTTTTAATATGGAAAATGCTAACCGGTGCCTCTTAATCTTGAGGTGTTTTCAACTTAGTTTAACAATGTCATTAGTGTAGAGAATATTATTTCTAGTATGACATCAAAAGTTCAACTATGACCAAGTCAATCTTTATGATAATTGAACAAAGGCAAATAGCCATATTAAATTTAAGACTTCGCAAACTTCAGTTTGACACTTATGATTGTATCCAAATTCTGGAATATTTAAACACCTCAATGATTCTGGTAGTCTATGTCTATTACATTGAAATGAAATTTAAAGTCGTGTGCCCTCTCTGCAACATCGGACACAAGAGGCACAAAAAGTCAATATATTAGTATGAAGATCAATCACCAAGCACCATTGAAATCCAGAGAGAAAACAAAAAGCAGAACACCAGTCATCATTTCAACCGCCCGCATACATGATACATTCCCTACACAAGTTAAAATGAACAAAAAATCTTGAGCACAATAATGAGAAGGCATTGGGTGCAATACATAATTGAAAAAAAATTAATCATATGATTCATTTTGCGCGCAAATCTCTCATCTTGTGATTTAAGATGCACATGTGTTCAATGAGGAGCTAGAAGCGTTTTTCACCAGTTACAAGCTAGGTTTGTATAGCATATACAAGCTATGAGTTAATTCAAACTAGTCTTACGTGTGATTGAAGGTGCACACATGAGCATGCATGTGCGTGTACAGACACGCACTTTCATGGAAAATCAATTGTCTAACCATTATATTTAAATTATTGTTTCTGTGTTTCCTCAACATATATGTATTAGTTCTTCATTCTGCTCTTCTTCAATGTCTATGAATTATTTCTATCTTCCTTTCTTCTAATCAACCTTCATTGACCTCAACGAATCTTATCAAGTGTTCGGCCATGTGTGATAGTAAGAGTCTTCCTAATGCTGAGTATATATATTTTTTGCTTATATTAAAGGCCGGAGAGAGACGTACACAAGAACGTGTGGGCTAAGTCCATATACACAAGACTAAATCCTAAGACTTGGATAATAACTCTGACACATACTCTGTCTAGAACAAAATTTAAGCAAAAAAAGTTAGAAAAAACCAAGGGAAAAGCATAAACTATGATTGAAAAAGCATTCAAGCTGAAAAAATATGCATGTTCAAATAGCACTTTTCATTCGTATTGTTAAAAAAGCATAGTAATAACACGGTTCGTCATCCTAATCCCGTTTTCGGTTGCATTTTTCTTCCTTGAAGTACCAGCTAATAATATACTATTGTATAATATATGTCTCTGGCAAATAAGAATACCCTCATACACTAATGTCTATGGTCATATTATCAAACCCTAAGTAACTCTCACTCACTTAGCATCTATAATAACTTTCTACTCAATTGTACTCTCCACAAAACGAATACTCGTAACAATAACAGCTAACTTATCATTTGTTTCTTCCATAGCAACAAAACAATCAAGTCCCAAGCTTTTAATTACCAATGAGAATATGAAGCAAACAATCTTCTTCTCGCTGGATACTATTAGCGCCAGTCTTTTTCACCACCACTTCAGCTCAGCCACATGTTGCAGCATCTAAACTGTAACAAAACTCATCCCAGCCTCACCAGCTCAATCTTTGGCCGATTCATTTTTAGGATTGTTAAACTATAAAGTTCTAATCGAATAATCAAAGACAAAGTAAAAGTGTAAATAAGCATAGAGGAGATGAGTTCAACTTGGTATCACGGTTACAGCCTAATGGTCTAAAAGCCTGTGCTGATTCTTCCATCAAGTTGTGACTAAATAGAATCATGTTAGTATACACGTACAGTTTGTTTCTCTACATGAGTTTTGTAATTTATCCACTGAAAGTAAGTTAAAACCAAATACATTGTGCGAAATAGAAATATAGAAGGATGCAAAAACAAAATTACTAAACCATAAAATCTCTTTAAAATGTTGAATGTACATCTTACCTTAATCAATCTATATGAAGTCAACCTTTGCTGAGGGTGAGTTTTGAAGCAAAAAGTCCACCATTCCATCAGGTATGGGCCGGCACTTTCGTATTTTCAGTGACTTCAAGTTACACAAGGAAGGAAGCTTCACCTTCAGTAAATCAGGAACCAAGGAAAGAACCTAATCAATCAGGAAAAAGAATTAGGATCAGTTTATGCAAATCATATTTTTGACAAAATTTATTAACACAAAAAAGTTTTTGCACTATAAGAGTTTTTTGAAAAATGAAACTGCTAAAATTTTATCGAACCAAAACATTTTGTAAAGTACCTGAAGAGTAGATGAAGAAACTGTTAGTGATTCAATATTAACAAGCTCAACCAGCCAGTCGAGTAGAACCAAATGAGTATCCCCAGATCTCGGTGCCATATCTACGTTAATTTTCACATGTTTGATAGAAGAGATATTGCTCTTGCTCCCACAGAGTTTCTGAACAGGAATACCCCTAAAATCAAAGCTACAAAGACTTGGAGCGGATAGCTCGATTCCAAAAGATTTCTCAGGATCATAATGATGCATAAGTATAGTTAACTTGACAAGTGTAGTAATTGATATGCAAAGGTTCCGTGCATCCCAAACTTCACATTTGTCAACGATCAAACATTTCAAACTTTTTAAGGCTGAAAAAGGTTCAACACGGCCATCATTGCCGACACATAAAACAAAGGACTCCAAAGACAAGCTGAGTAATGTTGGAAAATTCAGAGAATTAGGAAATAATTTTCTCCCATAAGTTCTACGGCCATTGGAAAGGTTGAGACTAAGAGACGTTAAAGTCCGACATGAGAAGAAGCTAGGCGGAAAGTATTTCAAATTACCAGCAATTGAGATATCTAATTGCTGGACATTGTGCGAAACAGCATATTTTACAATTTTTTTGAGTAGGTAAGGCTCTACGAATCCCGTGCGGCAAAAATCCACAGTATACAATGAGGTTGAGTCATTACGAAGAGACAAAACTCGAGACACGAATTTGGTGAATCCCTTGACATGTCTGAAGTGTGAAGATCTTAATGCAAGGGATGGAAGACGCTTCCAGAGATTCTTCCATCTTGTGGACAAAATGCAAGTTTGAACAGCGTGTTTGGTGTTCAAAGAGGAGAGTATGTGAAGTAGAACACAATCAGATAAATCACTGAGTCTGTCCTGATTTTCACTATTGTTGTTATGTTCAAGCTTTCGTCTCTTCATTTTCTCTAAGGAGAAGTGTCAGGCAAAATGATAGTAGCAATTTAGGGGAATATGAAATTCATTTTTATGTATTGATTGATTTTTTTATCAAATTAGTAGTTGGAAAGGCTTTTGATGGTATTTGGAATAGTCATTCATGCGTGCGTGTTCTCAAGGTGTTTTTTTTAATTAAGCATTCTCCAACCACTCATTCATTTACCCGTTACATACACCTCTGTAATCTGTATGCTTCTAATAAGGTGGATTTCCAATGTGTGCTTGCCATTAATTTCTAGATTCTTCCTTCCTCATCACCAATTTTACCATTACCATTAATATCTAGTACAGAGTAGTAATTTCCAATGTTTACTCTTTTGTATGTGTTCATTCTTTTTCATCTTGTTATAGTAATTGTTTATTTTTGAATTACTTTGTAGAAACATAGGTTTGAATCTTTATTATTTGGATAAATTATTTTGTAGTATACTACCATCGAATGTTTTAAAGTTTTGTGAAATTAAGAGCAGAGGCACTTTCTTAAGTATCCACCGATAACTTTTGATTTCACAATATTAATACAACGTTATTAAATGATGTATGTTTAGCATAACTTAAATCAAGCTTAGATTAATTTTCAAAAATTTCTCTGGTATTCATAGAGCAGTACTGAAAAAGGTTGCTAACTATAGGAAGTATAATATGTTCGCCAAATTTGACACAGTAAAAATTTACGCACAGCAAACATGCGACAAAAAGTTCATTAAATCTCCACTCAAATTATTATGTTTGATTAGTTGATTTGAAGTTTAAACCTACAGGCTACAGCAGTTACAGAAACTACAGAACTTTCCCAGACAAATCAAGGCACATGATGTCTTTCCACAAATGTATGAAAAGGGGTGTATTGGCTATTGGCCCAAGAAAACCCCAAATTTGAAAAGAAATAACTAGCGACAAGTCTGATTATAGCAAATTATGTAAGCTAAAGCTTGGAAATGAAGGAAACCACAGTGGCACCACGTAGTAAGTTGGAAACTACGCTTTGGAGACACGGGAGGCAGGTGAGCTATGAGCCTACGACAATTCCGAACATGCTACAAATCTAGAAGCTAATTCCACAGTTACACAGTAGGCTCCTCCAAGTCCTCGTCGGTTTTCTTCCTGTACCTGCGGTTCGACTTCTGAGAGCTCTTTTTAGTATCCTCGATAACTTCCTGTTCATCCTCCTCCATTGCACATACATCACTGTTTTCAGTGTCATCATCAGCAGCTATGCTAACAGGGAAGACTTTTTTATTCATGCACTCCTTGCCAACTTCAAGCTTATTCTCTCCCATAGTGACATCACCAGATCTCTTCTTCGGTATAAAGGTAACAGATGGAAGGTCATCCAAAGCTTCATCTGCCTGTGATGCATTTGAACCTTTTATCTGTGCAAGGAAACTCATGTATGCCTCCTTATTTGCTTTGTCATCCATATCAGTTGAAGAATCAAAAGTATAATGCGTGTATTTTGAAGGATTGCGAATATAATCAGGAACTGCAGAAGCAAATTCCTGTGACTTTGATGGTTGATTTAAAGCTGCATCCTCTTCCATTGAGGAGGTCTTCATGCGAACATCCCTGGTTCCTTCCTTCTCATCCTCATCATCATTTCCATCTCTATCGTCACATTCAGAATCAAACCGAACACGTTTATTGGGCCTAGACTCTGAAGGATTATCTTTACTCTTCAAAATTGACTTGGGGTTAACAGCATCACCACCGACGTCTGGGGTAGGTTTCTCAGAGACATGCAAAGTATCAATTTGATTGGCTGCTTCAGCATCCTGCTTCAGCTTAATCCTAGCAGCCATATGATTAGCCCGTGGGTCTCTCGAAAAATCTCCGAATGCACGAGAACTTATACCGATTCCATCTTCATTTATCTCACTCATATACAAACGATCCCCCCTGCCCTCTTTGCCAAGAGCCTGTTTGTCATAATGATCCTCCTCATCCTGCATAGAGTGATTCAGTCAAGTTCTTTCTTTTTTAGTCTCAATCAAAACTTTTAAGAATAAAAAAATTGCAAGTTGCAACAGACAATAAAACAAATTCAAAGCAACCAAAAACGAGAAGGGTATGTACTACCTGGACTTGGCTCTTTCAAAAATATCATTTTACTTTATCAAAGAATGATAAAGAAACTATTCTTAAACCATAAAACATAACTTTATATCCCGTGTACTAATCACAGATTTGTTGGATTATCATCAATTAATTTTGTCATCAAGACTAACAATATCACCCTGTAAAGTAAAATGTTGAATTTAAAGGAAAAAACCTCATAGCAAATTTTGACTTGGATTGAATTATTTGAGCTTATCTATTGACATAAGCATTTGTGAAACTGTTTTGAATAACTTATGAAAACAGCTTAAGGCATGTTCATAAGCTATTTTACAACTTATTTCCATAAGTTCTCTAAGATAACTTAAGAAAACAACTCAAAACTTCTACAAAAGTTTAAATTAATTTTATATTTGGTTCTAGAAATAGCTTATACATACATAGCCTATCATGATAAGTGCTTATGCTATAAGCTGCAAATTAATCTGTTTATATCCAAACAGGTCCTAAGTTGAGTGAAGCTAGTTCTACAAAAGCATTATTTTTACAAAATTAGAATTTCAAAAGCATAATCTTTATTATTGCTTCAACACCCCCACAAAAGCTACACCCTTCAATTTATTTTTCACATTATTGTTCTTCTTGTTATGAACTTTAACATGTAAAAAATTGAATTTAGGTCATCTAAACAAATAAACAAAATTGGCCAAATTCAAATTAAGGAACATAACAGCAACAGCAATGTCAAAAGATAGCATTTTTCAAATAATAATTCAAAAAATAAGCAAAATTAATGATAATGATGAAAAGGGGTAAAAAAAAGGGTACCTCAAAATCAAGGGTGCTATCGAGGCCAATAGAAGACCTAATTTCCCACTGTTCATCATTGTAATCGGAGGGTTTAGATGGACCCGCAGCGTTTTCATCTTCTTCATCTTCGTCGTCAAGATCGTTCTCAAGCTCAACTTTGAAACCGGAGGAAGAAGAAGAAGAAGGGTAGGGTTTAGGTTCGGAATCGGGGTTGGGTTTGGGTTTGGGTTTAGGTTCGGGTTTGATTTCATCTTCGGAGAGAGACCAAAGAGAAGCGGAAGAAGGGATTGGAAGAGAACCGAAGGCTCTCTCAACTCGAACTCTGAAACTATCTTCCATGATTGATTCAAATCTTGATTTTTGATTTGGACGCTCAAGAATTAAAAAGAATCAGGTTTATTTGATTTAAATAGTTTCTGAAAATTGAAGTGTAAGGGTATAAGGGTAATAAGCATAAGATATAGCTGACTATATATAGGGATCAAATCTCATAACCCTAGGCACCACATCCGTAGATTTTATGTGTTTATATTGGTGTAAGCAATTTTTATGAATAAATACGATAAAATTTTGAAAATTCATAATTTTTTTTAAAATATCAATGTTAATATAGTATTTTATTGAGTATTTTTTAAAATTTATATGCAAAATATCGTTAAATGATCAACCAACGTTAATATGGTGTTAACATTTATCCAAATGGTCATAGTCCACCAAATATTAATCACCAGAGAAACACAATACTAAATTTCATACATAGACGAGAAATGATAAGTTTTTAAGTGGAGATATTATTTTTTTTGAATTTGTCAAAATAATATACATTAAAATTAACCAAATGTTTCATCGGGTACAAGATGTGTCGAAATAGAATATATAAAGTTAACTACAAGGACGAAATCAAGTTGAAGGAAAAGACATAAGAATATAATAAAAGATGACTAATACCTCAAATTCATCCTTGAATTTTAAAAAATCGGCCAAATTCGTCCCTGAATTTTGCGAAATAGCTATTTAGTCCCTGAATTTACAAAATGTCAATCAAATCAATCCCTCCGTTAAGTTGGTCTGTTAACGGAGGTGACGTGTAACGTTAACCTCTTACAAGGCTTAACACGTCAGATGCCACGCAAGCAGGGACCAAATTGATTGATTTACAGAAAATTGCCAAGGACCAAATTGATGGATTTTCAGAAAATTGACAATGGCTCTTTCTCCTCTCTCTCATTAACGACTCTTTCTCCTCTTCCTCATTAACGGGTCTTTCTTCCCCAAATATATAAATTTGAAAACCTAATGTTATAATTTGTCACCTAGAGTTCAAAATCCCCCAAAATTCTTCCATGAATTGATGTCAATGTTCTTCCCCAATTTAAAAAACTTAAAACCCTAATTTTTTTGATTCGATTCGAAATCCAAAAATCAGCGGTTATTGTTGAAGATTTGATATTCAGAAATGATGGGTGGTGGGCGTATGAGCAAAAACAGCTACTCCCACAACTTCATGAGTATAAGGACAGCAGGAAGACCTAAGAAGAACAGGAGAAAGGATGGCAATGAGGAACCTATTGGTGGAAGGCAAGGTTGATGGATAAAGTTGATTGTGTAGGAAGTGAGCTTAACTTGATTAAGATATTGATAGGAGTATTATGTTTGATTGAGTTGTTTAAAATGCTATTGT
>Ga0315915_1003163_pt1 | contig 20986 bp, 12 predicted proteins | sample MpolbnodulesMG_FD_207738 | JGI IMG/M metagenome (GOLD analysis project Ga0315915, IMG submission 207738) | Medicago polymorpha root nodule microbial communities from Los Angeles, California, United States - branched nodules | ecosystem: Host-associated > Plants > Roots > Nodule | place: USA... | reverse complement strand
ATTTTATTGATAAAGGAATAATACATTACAATAATGTTGAAACTTTTTAATCTTATTACATAAGAACCTAAAACTATTTCTAAGGGGAAGGGGGTAAGCTATACCAGCGGCTCCAGCCACTGTTGGAGGGGAAACATAGGGGGAGGAAAGAGGGTGGATAGGAAGAAGAAAGCAATGTTGGCGGGGCACAGGGGCCTCTAGGAAACAAGAGACCATGATGGTCAAACTTGCACTCAGACAGACCAACCTCAGACCCAGACTGACCCTTCCCCGTTTACCGATCATATAACTCCTGATGGATTTCCAAATATGCCTCTTTCTATGAAAGGTCAACGATGGAAACACATCATTGTAGAAGGAAGAGGAGAAGAAGGTGTGGCTATTTTTGAGAAAATGAAGGCTATTTATAGGGGAGGGAGGGTAAAAAAGGGTGGGAAAGGCATTGATTCAGTCAAAAAAACGTGTAGACTACCGTCCAAAAATGTTTGAAAAACGTTTTGTTTGTGGTGCAGACCACCGGTCAAAAGCTTATGATGCAGTCCGGAATATATAATCCGGATTACACATAGATTCCAGAATAATACGATCCTAGGTGAAACTACGAGAAACTTGGCTATTTTTGTAGGGTGAGGCGTTGTTCGGATTGTATATTTCGGAATGACTTTTTTTAGGGTTCAAGTCATCATTCTTGTTATTATGGTTTTTTTAACTGTTTATTTGTCTTATGTTGCTTCTATTTATGTTATGTACCTTTGTTCTATTTTTTTCCTAGTCATTCGCCATGAAAATGCTCCAAATATAGGGTCTGATGCAGTTCAGATTTGATACTCCGGAAAAACTTCATGCATTCCGGAATATAAAATCTGGAACCCCCCAGTTTCATTTTGGACGATGGCATTTCACCAAAAGTTTGGCCGGTTAGTGGAGTTTGAATGCATTTTTTGACGGTTTTGAATGTGGAACACGTTTTATTTAACTGTACTTAAGATCTATGACTGATTTAAGATTATAAAAAGGTTTGGATCTTCACCAATTTCCTTCATTCTTCTTCACCTCCTTTCTTACATTTTCTTCAATTTTTTTAAGTTTTTTAGGTAGTTTTTAGGTGTGTTGTGGTGTCATGGTCATTGTTGACCATTCAAATGACCCCGCAATTGCATTACAACTTATGTGGGGGTCGTATAACGGTCAACAGAGACCCTTGACATCAAAGAAAGACACAAAATATTCATATCGATTGTGTTCAAATTTTATTTTCTGGAAACGCTAACAATATGGTTCAGATTATATTTTTTGGACCAGAGGTATTTTTGGAAATTTTGCAGGGCGCAGTTGAACACAGTAGGGTGGAAAAAGTAACACTCTAAATTGTTCTCCTTTGATGCATCTAGTATGAGACGCTAGGGGTCGGTCTAAAGTTTTTAATGAATCTACTGTGGAATGAAGTTAAGTTGTCAGAACTACTTAAGCCATTGAAAGAGTTTGGAGTTGACCAACTATTGATGGCTTCTACCTTGATTAGGCCAACTCTTTGATGATACATCAAAGCAGGGCCGGTTCAAGGGGCAGCCACTAAAGCAAAGACTTTAAGCCCTTAATTTTTTTAGGTTTCATATTAGGCTTATGAATCTTTTTTGCTTTAAATATATTTTTATGTGTCAAATTCTTTAGACATTTTATCGTTTAGCTCGATTAGTAGTGAAATAGAGAGTTGTAGGCTTTTAACTCGTGTTGCAAGTTTGGTCTCAAAGTAACTACTTTATTGTTTATATGTATCTTAAATTCTCTTTTCTTCGTATTTCTATGAATACGATATTATCTGTTGAAATATATTAAGGCATGTTCTGGGCAACCAAAAGATGCAAAAGTAAAAAAAGTAGTTTATATTTGTGTTATAATTCAATATTATACTCTCTTTTTTTATTTCAAGATGTAAGAATAAGTAAAAATGTTTGTATTAAATATTATTTTCAACATATATTATCAATTGAACTAAATTTTTGTTTTTAAAATGTTCCTGCACTTATGGGGTTGAGTCAAACGAATGAGTTAAACTCTCACAACCTGATGAATCAATATTTGAATAATGATTGGGAGTGATACTTATATTTAGAGTCCGACATGGCTCAGATAAAATTACATATTTAGTGTTTTTAATTTTAATGTTTTCATGTCAAGACACTTAAAAGATCTTAATTTAAAGGTTGCTTTAGATCTACAAATACACTGGGCCGACCCTGCATCAAAGAAAACTTACTTCAACGGTCAAGAATGAACATTTGTTAAGGGTGGCATAAATTTTTTGTTCAAAGAGAGCATGAAGCACTTGTGAGATATATCATAATTTTTCTTTTCAACTTTTGCTTAGATTAAGATATCATCAAAATATACAACTACAAACTTACCAATAAAAGGTTGAAATGTGGGTTCATAAACGTACTTCGAACATTTGACAATCTAAAAGACATAGTTGTATGTCCGTACAAGTCATAACGCATTATGGTTACGGTGAAGTTTAAATATTAAATGGTACCCAATACACACATCAACCTCATAAATGATATTGGCACCGTGTAATTGTTCAAGCATATCGCCGAGCTTAGATATTAGGAGTCAATACTTAACTGTGATCACGCTGACTGCTCGACTTACACATTTTCTTCCTTGGTACTAAGAGTGCAGGTACATCACAAGGACTAACACTCTCTCGAATCAAACTTTTCTTATGCAACTCTTCAACTTTATGTTGTATCCCAACATGCTCTATTGAGATCATCATTTTTTTTCCGTTATGAATGAAAGCTTCGTGGATAAAGTCAATGACATGTTGAATGTATTGCATCAGAGGCAACATTGATGGAATTTCAAGTGGTAAAACGATCGAGAATCCAACAATACATGACCAACCTCAATATAATAATAATATTTTTATGTTACTATAGTTAGTGTAATACATTTCTAGTTACACAGAAGGCCTAATATTACTGTGAAGTTTGATCAATTTTATCCTAATTTCCATATTATTGTTTCTGTAATCAAAGGTATCCTTTGCACGCAACTGTTGAGACTTGTTCCCTCGAAGTAACGGAGATCTATTAAAGGGGTTGGCATCTCCCAACAATTTTTTTTCATACGCAGCGGCCAGGAATCGAACCTCGGACTAAATGATTAAGGGCCCCAAATAACTACCACTTGTTTTACACTATGTTGGTTCAATCCAATTTCAATTTAATACCCATTCTAATTTCAATCCAAAGTTCAACCTAATTTGAGCAATTAACCCTAATATACAATACAAAACTCTTGAATGTATGTTTACTCTGAACAAATTTACGAGTATATGATGTTATAAACATGCCTGCAGAATTGACAAACAAAATTTTACCCCTAAGTATAAATATGCTTACTGAAGACAAAATTGCAATTTTGTACGTTTTAGTTGAAAAATCAAATTAACTTGAGACATCTTCGAAATGCTATGAAACTTTGTAGACCCTTTCTAAGTACTTTTTATTGAGATCCCTACAAAATTCAGTTCAAAATTTGATATCTAGATTGAGGTTTTCGTTGTTTTTTGTTTTTGGTTTTTTTTACGCTTTTAAAAATTCATAATTAATCTGTCATTTATTAGACAACTATGTGGGAGACCTTGTCTTAGACCATCCACAATGGTGAGGGTTTAACCCATTTAGCACCACATTAAATAGACAATCCCATTGTGGAGTAAAATATATGGGTGCCTATGGAGAAGGGTGGCTATGGAAGCACCCTCTCTCTCTTCATTTTTTGCGGGTTCTATTTAATAAATTAGATAAATTTTGTTGAAATGTAATGATATATAATTATTTGTGGGACATATTTAATAATTTCTTTAGAGGTGCTGGGTTGAAAAAAATTGGTGCTTACTAAATATTACCGTAAAATCAATGATAGGGACCCAAATGACCCATTTAAACACTCAATTTAGGGTGTTCTGTAGTGGATGATCTTAGTGTCTTAAACATGTTTGCAAATGAGATTATTGAAAAAATGTAACTCCTTTAGGTGACTTTTAGCCTTTATATCTACATGAATATTTTTTTTTATTCGAGCTCCTTAATTAACAATAGTTAAAAAAATTAGACAAAAATATTCATGTCATAAAAAACCCATAAGAAAAGATTCTCTACCAGGCCGCGTCTTGTGCGCGATTGGGCTTCTATAGAACAAAAATGGAAAGAATGTCAAATTATAGGGGCATAATTTGTATTTTTTTTACTGCATGTGTATTTTTTAGACTCCACGTATATTACATAGGCAATTTAAGCATAACTTTTATTAGTATTATATTGTATAATTTGATCTTTATCTTTCTTTTTATAAAAAAAACTATACATGAGTTTAGTTCAGAGGCTCGTCAGGGTCGGCTGATCTTAAGACTTAACGGGTATTTACAGACTACAATGGTACTTACCAAATTACCATTTAAAGAGTTTGTCACAATGGTAATAAAAATTAAACTCAAGACCCTTTTTTTTTGACAAAAATTAAACTCAAGACCTTGCTGAGTAAAATTAAACTTTAATTGATTTTGATCTTTATATTTAGAAATTAATAAAAAAAATATTTCATGCATATTCCATTCAATTATTTTACAAGAATAAAAAAAAAATGGGGTCATGCTAACTAGTGCTCCCATAGCATTGGTCAAGGAAACCGAAAAAGAAAATTTTAAATTGAAAAAAAACACTTTTTTGATTTTGAACAATTGACTACATAATTTCCAATGTTATACCTACTGTATTTGCTTCATTTTCGATGTCCTAACTAACATTTCCAATTAATTTATTTACAAATAGTAACTAAACTAACACTAGAAGTGTTAATGAGTGAGGAATTTGGGGTTTGAACTGAACCTCTACATTCCAAATTCAGAGCTATCAATTATATGACAAAAGAATATAAATTTTAACTATATTGTAACTTTTTTTTTGTGGAGAGGAATCATCTTGTCATATAACATGAATTTCAAAAGGGGTAATAGTCATTTTGGTAAAATGTGCGAGAAGTAATCACAACAGTTTTTTAATGTATCGAAATTTTAAGATAATTTTTGATTGGGCATTATGTTATTCAAAATAATCCCTTACATTAAAATGTTTCGTTAACATTATCATATTAGTTCTTCAATATACTTATTTATTATTATTCAGTCCTTATAAATACTTACTTATTATCATATCAATCGCTATATGAAAATAATTAATGTCAAAATTGTGATAGTATTATTTTAATGAGAGACTATTTTGACTAACGAAGTGCAAAACTATTGGTTACATGTTCAGGGTTCCACCAATTTCAAAAATTTCAGCATATGAATATCATATGGCATTATACCCGGACATGTATATGTGCTGCACATGTCCAAAACAACAATCTTACGCCATCAAACGTGCGGTACCAGATGACACAAGCGAGTCGACATGATTCCGATGACCCAGAATGAATAACGAAAATAAAATAACATAAAATCAAATCTCATTTTACTTTTTAATTAAAAGAAAATTCCTATTGGACAAACGTAGCATCCTTGTTGGTGAAGACAAACGTATCATCAAGACTCAGGTGTCATTTTAATACGAACGATCCAAAAAAAAAAGATTTGAGAAATTTTGACTTCATTATTATCATCATTTTTCAAAAAAAGAAAATCTTTTGCAAATTTTGAAAACCTTTTTAATTTATTCAACATTTATTTTTGTTGGCTGTGGTTTATAAAAGAAAATATCGTTCAATTTCATCATCAATTTATTTTATTTGGCGCAAACTGAAACTGCATAGCGAAGAACAACGAAAAGCCGTTACCGGCGAGTTGTGGTAGTTTCCGGCGTTGTGTTCTCTTTCTCCGCCGGAAAGTACTTTCTCTGCGATTCAATCAACTCAATTCACCGATTCAATTTGAATCTCGATGTGAATGCTTCGTGCTGCTACCGAAAATCCAATGGGAAAATTTCTAGCTGGTTTCGTGCTACCTTCGTTGCTTCTAACAGGTACGATTACGATACATTGCAATCTGTGCTTTTGAAGTGAAGTAACAGAGTGTGTTTACTAGGTTCAATTATTCAGTTTTAATTGTTAAATCTTTATCATATGTTGAATTGATACTTTCCTTATAGTATTAGTTGTTCGTAGTTACTGATTAATTTGAGTTTATATTTCTACTAATTTCAAACTAAACAAATTTATGGCATAATAAAAAACTAGAATCATCATTAAATATTGTAAGTTAGTAATTGATTTTAATGTGTGATTTTATTTACTAGAGACTTCAATTTTATTTTAAAATTGTTTTTGATTGCCTTTTTATTATATTTCTGTTTGTTTTCTTTATGTAGAAATCAGGGTTGTTAAATAGCAGCTATAACGGCACTATATAGCTATAGTGTAGCGGAATTTGAACAAACTGCTATTGTTCTGTTGCGATGTGCTATTTAGTACAAAATGTTGTTAAATAGCTGCTGTAACGGTGTTATACAGCTATAGTGTAGCAGAATTTTAACAATCCGGCGTTTTCCGCTATCTGTGATTGACAACATTGGTAGAAACATGTATGGATATTACTTCATTTTGTTGCTGATTATATTCACTCTGTTTTCTTGCAGCTTCTTTGATAAACTGGAGTTTGATCTCTCTTATTGATTTGATAGCATTTCTTCTAATTTTGTACAATGTATCACAATTCGGTAAGCTTCTTAGTTCTCTCTGTTTGGTTTTAAGTTATTTTTGAGTAAAGCGTTGTACTATATGCGGGTTCAAGAGTTGAGAGGATACAGATAGTGTTTACGATTTATGAACATTATGTAGCGAGCTAACAGAACTAACTAACTGACTAACTGGGTTTATTAGTCTAACTACAATAACAATATTATTCCTATACACCTCTGAACAAGCTTAAGGTGGGTCAGAAGCTGAAGGAAGTTCGACCACATTAAGCTTGTCTCGCAGAAGAGGATTTCTCGATGGTGGCAATGCCATGGTGGTCAGATCAGCCCACTGGTCCTGAGCTGGAACATAGACAACAACAAGCTTTCAAGAATAAAAATCCAACTCCGTGTCCTTCGTGTGCGCATGCATAACTAGATTGCGAGCCAAAGAAGTGGCGTTTTGATTGTCATAAAGCGTTTTATTATTGGAGAAGTTGATATAGTAATATTTGAGTCCTTAGAATACCTAAACTAATTACATGATATGATCACATGAGTCAAGAAGAATAAATACAAGTTCAACTCCCTAAGGACATAAACGAATTTAAAGAACATTCATGAATCTGAAAAATTTGTGAACCTAAGCACTGAATTCTGTTATTTCCAACAAATTCCTCTCTTTCAAACAGTTTTGAAAGTAGTCTCCTAGAGTTCATACAGATGAACACTGTCAATAACTATCAAAATAATGTAGCTAGTGACTAGAGAGCATTTGAAGCCATAAAGGAGCAGTCGATCCTGTTGTTCCCATGCAAAATAGGCTTCATTTTGTGACCAAGATCAAGATCTCGTTCAAATAAAAAGAAAGGAGATAACTTTAGGTAAACTGCATCATTGAAGATGACGAGCCTTGCATGATAGGCCTCCAAAGCAGAAAATTTTAATCATCAAGCTTCTTCGTGATGGTATGAGAAAAAGTCATCTAAGTAGAGGAGGCAACAGAGAGATTGGCCTTAAGAAAAGGAATTAAGTGGAGGACTTTGCAGCAGAGATTGATGCGCCACTGTGTTTGGTGGTGGAGTTAGTGATTGTTTCTATTTGAAGGAGGGCTTGGAAGTTCTCATTATGAATATTTATCTTTATCATGTGTTTGACTGTTAAAACTTAAAACCTTTATCTTCGAGATAATAATTATATCTGAAGTTATTCATATGGATTGAATTTTTTTCATTCTCCACTATTACTAAGGTTGTTTTTCTTGTTGTAGGATTTCATTTCCGAAGGAGGTTGTTGTTGCTATGGCCAATTATTATCTTTTCTGTAGTTGTAATACTCTCTCAAGTGACTTATCTGGTACTATGGGCTATTAAGCCAATGTCATGGATGAGAGATGCTTGGTGGGCAAAACTGATTGGGTTTATGACGTGAGATTAATTTCCTTTTCATTTATTGTTTTTTTTTTTAATGTAATATACTGATTTCTTGATTTTTGGGGTGTTCTCTTGCAGAGTTCAGTCTTGGAAATCTCCTATTGTAATTTATTTCTTGGTTACACAACTGCTAGCATTTCTAGTTGCTTTACTTGATATATATGGGAAGAGACAGTTTTTGAATACATGGAAAGATTCATATTGGGGTCGTTTAATATCAATTGTCGAACATTTAGGTTTGTAAGTAGTTCATTTTGACCCTCTTGTTTATTTTTTCTCTTCTCTTTTGATTTCTATGTTTGATTTTTTAACGACATGGTGTTTGTAAATTTGCAATATTAAATGTCTGGTTTTTGGCTTTTCGCATGATTGTCTTTGTTAGAATATAAAACAATAACCCAAAATATCTTGGTTTATATCCTAGGATCATTTTCTAATAATAGAGTATCTTATAGATTATTTCACAGGGTTGTTTTCATATTTCATAGTTATCATCATGATTTTGTTTCCTAATTTCCCTATTTATTTAGGATTCTTAATTAAGAGATCTCGTCACCAACACGTGCGGCCATTGTTCCGGAAACTCTTTAAGGCGAAGTGGTCTCCTTCCCCCGGTAGTTCTAGCCTAGCATTTCATCTTAGATGCACTAGCCCCGTCTTCGTTCCAGATGCATTTGCCTTGTCTTTGTCCCAGAAACCGTTGTTAAACTTAGTTTCAAGTTTAAATATTTTTTGGTTTACGGTATTATTGGTTTGAAGCTTCCTGATATGGTATTGAGAAAGGCAGACCTTTCTTTGTTTGATTGCTTGGCATGAAATTTCTTTCTAGCTAATGATCATTCCAGCTATCTGGCTAAGCCATCATTATGGTCATTCTCTCCGACTTCTCTGGCATCCTTGAGTTGCCTTCCCAATTCTTCAAATTTGTTGTTGGACCTACCTTACAAAACCGACTTGTAAGGTTAGGAAACTTTTTTCAGGCCTTGTTTCTTTTCAATGCAGGGCTTGTATTTTTTCAAATACAGCCCATCATGCTTGTTAAGAGTCCCACATTGGATGAGAGACCGGAAGATATGTTTATAAATGGGGACAATCCTCACCTCACAAGCCGGTTTTATGGGGTTGTGTTAGGCACAACCAAAAATTCTTGATCGTATCAGAGCCTCCTCCAAGATCCGTTGGGCCACCTGCTAAGGTAAGGGATGCCTCCCACTTATAAGCACACTTTAAAAACATCTCATCCAATGTAGTTATCTCAACACTAAAAAGAGATAAGGTATGAAAAAAGTTTATAAACAAGTGACACCCCTCACCTTACAAGCTGGTTTTGTAGAGTTAAGTTAGTGCCAACCCAAATTTAAGATGGTGTCAGAGCCTATCCAAGATTCGTTGGGGTGATCTGACCACTTCGGTCTTGCTATAGATGTCCATTCTTGAGCTGAGGGTGTGTGTTGAGGGTTGCACATTAGATTCAGTAATAAAGTGAAGAATTGTCTTGCTGCAAAGATTAACTTTTAGGAACCCACTAGCAAGGGAGCAGAGAAAAAGAGAGAGAAAGAACAAGCCTTGGTTTTTCACATATTAACTGAGATAATTTTGCTTCCAAAGGTTTTCCGTAGTGACATCCTCAAGTCATCGATACACACACGTATAGTTTGGACTGCGTTTAACTCAACCTCAAAAGCTAGCTCATGGGGTGATGATTGACCAAAACTTATAAAGGCTCCTTTGTCATCTCTCTAGTTGACGCGAGATCTCATCACGCCCCCTTCAAACCTAGCACATTGAAGGAAACATGGAAGAGTTTAAAGTATTTGCGGCGGCACGTAAGATCAAATCTAAGGCATGTGTTGGAAACCCTAAATGCTTAAGTATTGCGACTTGTAGAATAGTATGACAAAATCATTTTTTCATCTCCAAGCTAATGCTAGCATGCGCTTTGCTTATGTCACATTCTATATACTCCATTTTTCTTTGGCATATATATATATAACATTCCTTATATATTTTTCTGTACTTTATCCACCCCCAAGTTAATTTCTTAATAATGTTACTTGATTCTATAATGTTGTTTTTTCTCTGTTTTAGGTTCTCATCTTCGGGTGGCATCTTGCTTGTTGTTGCCTGCCATTCAGCTAGTTGTTGGAATTAGCCATCCTTCATGGGCCTCACTACCTTTTTTCGTTGGTAGCTGTGTTGGTCTCGTTGATTGGTCTTTAACAAGCAACTTTCTTGGGCTTTTCAGGTGATTTTATATGGATGTTTCCTTCATTCTCATTCATCATCTCTTTAGGCGGTATTTGACACCCTTTTTAACGTACTTTGGGCTTATGTCTGTGTATATGGTTCTAAAGGTGGTGGAGGCTTCTTCAGCTGTATGCCTGTTTTAATATTTTTCTGCTTTACATTTATCAACTTCCTCTGGAATATCCGAGTATGATCCGTTGGATTGCTGACTTAATTGGTCTTTACAAAATATCTGCGAATACTGAGTGGACCAAAATTTGTTCCAGTCTTTCTCTCATACTTTACTATATAATGGTAAGTATTTGTTTTATAATTTTTTGTCAAACTGAATACAGTTGGAAGATGAAATAATTCACACTGTCATCCCGTACTCCTTTAAGAAGAACCATATGAATTATTTCCATTCTTCTTTCAACATGGAGAACAATTAATATCTGTCTATTCTATACAAAATAATGTGACAGAAGCTCTTTTTTATTCCTTTATTGGTCTTCAATTGTGAAGCAAACTTTTGCTGTTTCTAACACTGTTTTGTTTTATAATTATCTTTTTGTTGTGATGCAGATGTCTTTCATTAAATCTGATCTGGAGGAGATGGGTGTTATTATTTCCGGGTCAGATTGTAGCTTAACCGAGAAACTTCTTCCCTCTAAGCATTCATTTTTCATTCGTGAATCAAGGTAAGCAGATGAAAATAAGTATTGTTTAGTTTATCTAATGTATGGTATAGAAAAAGTTAGTGGGATATCTACATGGCTGTCCTTAGCCCATGAGATTTTATCTCTCAAGGCTACATCTACACTATCTTAAGTCTAATTTTTTTGAAAGGATGATAATGTTGTGTAACATAACTATTAAGAATTGTTTATTTTATAACGAAGACGGATTTTGCAGATTTGATTTGTACATTTTTTACTCCCTTGTGTTTCCTTAATTAGGTGGTAGGTAGTCTATATATTTGAATTTTAAACAACCTTTGCAATCAATCTTATTCAGAATAATATGAAGACAGAGAGAAAATAATATGGCATGTATTTTTATTCCCTCGTACTTCCTTAGTAAGGTGGTTTGTATTCCCCTGTATTTCAACTGGTAATGTCTCTTGTGTAAAATTTTGGAAGACCAATTGAATGGGAAATTTCCCAATTAGTTATGCTTCTCCATGTCTTTTTTTTCCTTTCAGGCACAATTCTCCTATCCACAATTTCCATCTTTGCACTTTTGGTTCTATCACATTGTTGATTATTGTTATGATGTTCTTCTTTAAGATGGATGATGTTACCAAAACGTGGTTGAAAAAAAATATGATCTTTCTTACTTTGAATTTGCTGCTTCACTTCTGTAACCAGATTATTATTGGGGATTATGGAATGTGGCTCTAAATCCAACTGTGTTGCCTGAATTTTATGTGCAGATCTGGTGTGAGGCACACAAATGTTTTACTCAGAGGAGCTGTTTTTCGAAGCTTTAGTATCAACTTTTTCACGTATGGTTTCCCGGTATATACTCCTGAAACATATTAATAAATTATAATCTGCTTGGTGTTATGGATAATAAATGTTGATGGAGCTATTCTCCTTTTGTCACAGTCCTTCCTTCATTTGGGCACATTGCATGTTTGGATTAGATTATTTTTAGGAAAATTTATTTCTTTTCAAAAGTTCTCTCAGTAAGGTTTTGATCATAAGCTGTTAGGAACTCAAAACAAGTTAATCCAAATGAGTACAAAACCTATGAGAAAGCTGGTGTTTAATTTTTGACTGTTTGTGAATAATTGCAACTAACAATGTATTTTCTAGATTTAGAGATTTAGAAGAAATCACCCCATTGTTTTTACCTGTTAACTATCTTCTTAATATTGCTCACCACTTGTACCATCTGTTGAAAATAAAATAGGAACGTGTAAATAAAGAGAACGAGGGAGGAAGGGTTGTTTGAAGTAGGGACAGAGGTAGTATTTGTTTATAAATTTTCCAAATTATTTTTTTTGGCAGGTCTCCTTGTTTGCCCTTTCCTTTTGGAGCTTTCATTTCGCAAGCTTATGTGCATTTGGGCTACTTGCTTACGTTGGTTACATTATCTTTGCCTTCCCTTCCTTATTTCGTCTGCACCGACTGAATGGCCTGCTTCTTGTCTTCATTCTCTTGTGGGCTGTTAGCACCTATATATTTAATGTGGCGTTTACATTTCTGAATCTGAAACTTGGACGGGTAATTATGTCTTTCATTGTTGCAATTTTATGACAGACAAGTATTGATTTGAATACTGTAAATAGTTGATACCTGTTTACCAGGACATGAAAATCTGGGAGATGGTGGGTCTGTGGCACTATCCAATACCTGGATTTTTTTTGCTTGCACAATTTTGTCTTGGAATTTTAGTGGCATTGGGTAATCTTGTGAACAATTCTGTTTTCCTCTGCTTGTCTGATGAGGGAGGGCAAACTTCAAATGACTATTCCTCGGTAAAAGGTAATCGTGTCATACCTGTTTCTCTAAAACTGAGCCCTCTTCAATTATCCATTTTATTTTTTCTTGCTAAATTAACTCCTCTAAAATTTATTTAGGATGGTCAAATTATTATGGATTATTATATTTAATGAAAGAGTTGTCAATATTCTATGGCAGCAAACAAACATGTTTGCGCACAAGGGTTCAATTTTTTTTTTCATTATGATTTCTTACTATTTTTAACAATGCGTTAACCTCAACTTGGCTGGCTACATGTATCTTCAAATATTTAACATTTAGGTTTTTACAGCTTCTTTGTTATATCATTTGGATGTTGTAGTCATTTTGGATTAAAAAGCTTTGTTCTGGAATTTTTATGGCTTGGGTATCTATTCTTAGCATCTCTTAATTACTTTGTGGTTCTGTCTTCAATAAAATAAAAAAATTGTTGAAGAACGTGACAGACAAATAAACAACATTTATGGATGCTATAGCGCTTGCAAGTTGCAAACACTATTTTTCCATTAAACCCCCTGAAATTACTTTGTCGTGTTGGTACCAGGATCTGGCAGTGCACCAGCCACTGCTTAAGTTGAAACCTTACTGGTGCAACTTCCTGGCATGCACAGATCCCGGTGCACCTTCAGCTGAACACCAATGAATGCCAAGAAAACAAGTTTATCCAGAAGCAAGAGCATGCAATGAAATTTTTTCATTATATTATATCGGTTGTTGTTTGTTTACTTATTAATTTTAACATTCGTATCTGTATCAGTATTAAGTTCAGATTTGCTTGCCTAGATAGATTGTATACTACCCCCTATGTTTCTCTTAGAATATCATATTTCTTCATTTTCACCCCAATATTTTTGGGTATCATATTTATGCTCACTTAATGTGCACTTGTACATGGTTAATTAATTTATAATCTTATTTTATTTTTTGAAATTTTTAGATGTTATTTTGTGATCACTCTTGATTGACCATCTTAATTGTGCTGTGACTTCTTGGCCCTTATTCTTTTTCTGTCAAAATTGTTTTGGCTTGCTAAGTTAGATTTATTTTTATTCTTTGTTTTGTTATCTTAATCTTTCTTATCCACAGTGGAGGGAGAGACCAAGGTATTGATTGTTGCAACAATAGCATGGGGACTGCGCAAATGCTCGCGGGCTATTATGTTGGCATTGATCTTTCTCATTGCTATAAAACCTGGTTTCATCCATGCTGTATATAGTATGTTTCATCAAACCCTTCCTTGGTCATTTACATTGAATCCATTTTACTGATCTGTAGAATATAATCCTTTACCTTGATTATTTTGACCCATCGAATTAAACTGTATTTTATCACGAGACAGTATCATATGCTAGTTTATTGATCAGTTTCTCTATGTTTTTTCTTCAGTGATTTTCTTCTTGATCTATCTTTTGAGCCACAGTATCAGCAGAAAGTTAAGACAGGCTTTGATTCTTCTATGTGAGATTCATTTTGCACTGTTGTATATTCTTCAAATTAATTTGGTTTCTTCTGCATTGGAGAAGAAAGGCTCTATAAGCATGGAAATTGTAATGCAATTAGGTATGAGATGGATTTAGCTGGTTTATACTTATTAAGTTATAGCGATGCCATATCAGTATTCCTTCCCATTTGTTAGCTAATAAGGAAATGGAAGATTCATCATATGTTTTGTGAATTGTTACAGGTTTCCTTGAAGAAGATAGTGCCTGGGATTTTTTGGAAGTAGCATTGCTTGCTTGCTTTTGCACAATTCATAACCATGGTTTTGAGATGTTATTTTCATTTTCTGCAATCATACAACATGCCCCTAGCCCTCCTATTGGATTTAGCATCTTGAAGGCTGGGCTCAATAAATCTGTTCTATTGTCTGTATATGCTTCCTCGTCTGTGAGAAACAGTGATGAAACTTTCTCTTATGGTACATATCAAAAGCTACTTTGCAGTTTCATTTTATTTACTTGACATAGTGTACGATACATGTATGTATAATGAGATAAATATAAATAGGACATTAGTTCAAGCTTGTTGATGATATACTAATTATCTTTAATTTGTACCAGAAGATGAATAGTTGGAATTTGCGAAGCATATGAACTTTATGTTACATCAATTACTCAAAAGCAAGGTGTGGGCGGAGGGGGGATATATAAATAAATTTATATATTATCCCTTCTAAACCAATTGCCCGTTGGTGGTATTATGGTTGAGTAATGCCAAAAATTATTCTAGGACCTGTATGCTGTCACACAATTTCTTCTTTATCTTGACGAAATGGCTATCCCAATGCCAAAATATTGATTTTCACTTTCTTATCGATGGCTTCTCCTGCATTGCCGTTCATGAGCGGTTTTGTTGCCGAATTGATTGTTTTTTTTGGAATAATTACTAGTAAAAAATATCTAAGTCTGCTTAGGGCACTTTAAGTAGACATGCAAAACTATTTTTTTTTAAGCACGGCACTCCTCAGATTAGGCGTGTCCCGGTGTAGGACACGTGTTGTGTCCGACACCGATACATATAATTACACTGAATTATGTGATTTTCTCAAATTATTAGCGGTGTCCGTGTCGGTATCCGTGCTTCATACCATGTCTAGTGAAACTAAGTATTTGTACTGCCGTATTTTCTGAAACTGCTATCTTATTGGTTGTGATCCATGTTTCATTGTCATTTTATTTTTACAGAAAGAAGAATAGCATCATACCTCAGTGCAATCGGGCAGAAGTTCCTATCCATATATCGATCATGTGGTACCTACATCGCTTTCCTGACAATTCTGTTTACAGTATACATGGTGAAGCCTAATTACACATCATTCGGTTACATATTCCTTCTCCTTCTGTGGATTATTGGTAGACAACTTGTTGAGAGAACAAAAAAACAGCTTTGGCTTCCATTGAAAGCATATGCAATTTTAGTGTTTATCTTCATATACAGCTTGAGCAGCTTCTCAAGCCTCGAGATGTATTTGTCCAGAATGATAGATCTCTATTTTTATCTTGGATATGACTCAAAAGCATCTTCTTTTGACAATGTTTGGGAGTCTCTAGCAGTCTTAATTGTTATGCAACTTTATAGCTATGAGAGGAGGCAGAGCAAGCAGAACAGACAGGTTTACTTGGATCAGTTGGAACCAGGGCCACTTGGGTTTATCAAGCGATTGCTTATCTGGCACAGCCAGAAGATCTTGTTTGTTGCTTTGTTTTATGCATCTTTATCCCCGATCAGTGCATTTGGTTTCTTGTATCTTCTTGGCTTCGTTTTCTGCTCCATATTACCAAAAACTTCCAGTATCCCATCCAAATCTTTCTTAGTATACACAGGTTTTCTGCTGACAGCTGAGTATCTTTTCCAGATGTGGGGTGAGCAAGCTAAAATGTTTCCTGGGCAAAAGTACTCTGATGTTTCTCTCATTTTGGGCTTTCGTGTATACAGCCCAGGATTTTGGGGTCTAGAATCGGGATTGAGGGGGAAGGTTCTGGTTATTGTGGCTTGTACTCTTCAATACAATGTATTCCGTTGGTTGGAAAGGATGCCAAGTATAGTTTTAAGCAAAGAAAAGTGGGAAGAACCTTGTCCTTTGTTTGTTCCCACAGAAGATGAATTTGATGATGTTACTGTATATAACGAGGAAAGTAAACTGTCATGTAATTCACACCCGCCAGCTGCATTACAGGAAGAGGCATCTAGCAAGTCACTGAAAATTATGACCTCTGATTTGCCTCGAGCACATGATACTTCATCCGCTAATACTGACAGTAACAGCGGAAAGTATTCATTCGGGTTTATCTGGGGAAGCAACAAGGAGAGCCACAAGTGGGACAAGAAGCGCATTGTTTCTTTGAGAAAGGAGCGGTTTGAAACACAGAAGACTGTCTTAAAAATATATTTGAAATTTTGGATGGAGAATATATTTAATCTGTTTGGTCTTGAGATAAACATGATCACATTACTACTGGCAAGCTTTGCCTTGTTAAATGCACTATCCATGGTATATATTGCACTACTTGCTGCTTGTATTCTTCTGAATCGGCAAATTGTACGCAAAATCTGGCCCATATTTGTCTTTTTGTTTGCTTCCATTCTCATCCTGGAATATTTTGTCATCTGGAAGGATATGTCACCTTTGAATCCCAGTGCTACAAGTGAAATTCATTGCCATGACTGCTGGAAAACTTCAACTCTGCATTTCCATTATTGTGAGAAATGTTGGCTTGGTAGGACCCTCTTGTCCTACACCTGAAAGAATTCCATGTTCTTGCCTTATATTTGGCTCTAATGGTTCAAGTTTATAAGGGAATTTGACGGTTTTATTTTACCCAAAACATTGTTGGTCCCTTAATTTTGTTCAGATTCCTGAATTATCTGTTATCTTTTTGTTTTCCTCTTTGGAACATCTCTGTGGATCAAATGGAAACTACTGAAATCACATCAGTTATAAACTTTTTTAGGGGTTTTCCACCAGTGTATTTAATATGCATGTACTATTAAATACTTCCTCTGGTCTTAAATATAAGCAAAAAGTCAAATGTATTTGATCCAACGTTTTGCTTATATTTAAGACAAGAGGAGTATATAATTTTGTACATTGAAGCCTTCATTGTCCTGATTGTTTCACTGCCTTTTCTGATGTAGGACTTGCTGTTGATGATCCCCGGATGTTGATCAGCTACTTTGTGGTATTCATGCTGGCTTGCTTCAAACTTCGCGCTGATCGCCTCTCTAGCTTTTCAGGATCGTCAACATATCGTCAGATTATGTCTCAGCGTAGGAACACATTTGTTTGGAGAGATCTCTCTTTTGAAACTAAAAGCATGTGGACCTTTCTTGATTATTTAAGGCTTTACTGCTATTGCCATCTGTTAGATCTTGTGCTCATATTAATACTGGTGACCGGAACACTTGAGTATGATATTCTGCATCTTGGATATCTTGCCTTTGCTCTGGTATTCTTTCGCATGAGACTTGAAATACTGAAGAAGAAGAACAAAATATTCAAGTTCTTGCGTGTATACAATTTTGTTGTTATTATACTTTCTCTTGCTTACCAGTCTCCTTTTGTTGGGGGGCCAAGTGCTGGAAAGTGTGACACAGCAAATTCCTTCTTTGAGATGATTGGTTTCTATAAATATGATTATGGTTTTCGGATTACTGCAAGATCTGCAATTGTAGAGATTATCATTTTTGTGCTGGTATCACTTCAGTCATATATGTTTTCCTCTCAAGAGTTTGATTATGTGTGCCGCTACCTGGAAGCAGAGCAAATTGGTGCAATAGTGCGTGAGCAAGAGAAAAAGGCTGCATGGAAAACCGCACAATTACAACAAATTCGTGAAAGTGAGGAGAAAAAACGACAACGTAATATGCAAGTGGAGATGATGAAATCCGAAATGCTGAACCTGCAAATACAGCTCCATAGCATGAACACGTCCACTAATTGCATTGATGGATTTTCTCATAGCGCTGAGGGTTTAAGAAGGAGGAGGGGCGCTTCTCTTATACCAAATAATGACATTGGAATCCCTGATAAAGAAGACCAGCTTTTGGGGAGATTAGATCACACAGTAAGAGAGGATGCTGTTTTCCCAACTGAATCACACGAATCATCTGCTTCTATGGACGTGGAAACTCCATTAACAGAGGAGTACGCAAAGCATTCAGTTGATTCTCCTCTTTGTGAAATTACTGAAATAGACATTGATGTTTTTTCTAGTGATTCAGAGAAAAAGGAAAAAGTTAAAGGGCAAGCAAAAGAAAACGCGTTGAAATCTGCTGTACAATTAATAGGTGATGGTGTTTCCCAGGTGCAGTCCATTGGAAATCAGGCAGTTAATAACTTAGTGAGCTTTCTGAATATTTCACAAGAAGATTCTGGTTCAAATGAACATACAAACACAGAGGATCAGATAAATGACGAGATGGAAAGTCAGAAACCTCAGCATATATATTTGGATCGAACTTCATCTTTGCAGTCTGATAAGAGTTCTGATCCTGCAAGTCTGCAGTTAGGAAGGATCTTTCGTTATATATGGTACCAGATGCGTTCCAACAATGATGTAGTATGTTACTTTTGCTTTGTTCTTGTGTTCTTATGGAACTTCAGTTTGCTATCAATGGTGTATCTTGGCGCTCTCTATTTGTATGCTTTATGGGTTAATACAGGCCCAAGTTACATCTTCTGGGTTATCATCTTGATCTATACAGAAGTTTACATTTTACTTCAGTATCTGTACCAAATCATCATCCAGCACTGTGGGTTGAGTATTGATCCTAGTCTGTTGAGAGAATTAGGCTTTCCAACACACAAGGTCACGTCTTCATTTGTTGTCAGTTCATTACCTCTTTTTCTTGTCTATTTATTTACCCTCATTCAAAGTTCCATAACGCCCAAAGATGGTGAATGGATGTCTTCTACCGACTTCAAATTTAAGAGGAATGATCTCCACACAAAAGATAATCCCACTAGCTATAGCTGGCGAGAGAAAGCATGGGATGTGCTAACTCAGTTGACTAACATGGTGAAACTGGTAGTGAGAAACTCTTTTAGGTACTGGAAATCACTCACACAGGGAGCAGAATCGCCTCCTTATTTTGTTCAGGTGTCTATGGATGTCGACTTCTGGCCAGAGGATGGGATTCAACCAGAGAGGATTGAGTCTGGAATTAATAAGTTGCTCAGAGTTATCCACAATGATAAGTGCAAGGAAAAGAACCCAAATATTTGCTCTTTTGCTAGTAAGGTTAACATTCAAAGCATTGAAAGAAGTAAAGAGAATTCCAGTGTTGTCTTAGCGGTCTTCGAGATTGTGTATGCCTCACCTTTAACTGATTGTTCTTCAGCAGAATGGAATAAATCTTTAACTCCAGCAGCTGATGTTGCCAAGGAAATCCTCAAAGCTCAGCGTGCAGGTTTTGTAGAAGAAGTGGGATTCCCTTACCGTATTCTTTCTGTAATTGGTGGAGGCAAGAGAGAAGTTGATCTGTATGCCTACGTATTTTGTGCAGATCTGATTGTATTCTTTCTTGTTGCCATCTTCTACCAGTCTGTCATAAAAAACAAAAGTGAGTTCCTTGAAGTGTACCAGCTTGAAGACCAGTTTCCCAAAGAATATGTCTTTATTTTGATGGTAAGTCTTAAATTTTTCTTTATTTATTATCCTTTTGTTCTTATGACAGGCCTGGAAAAGTTTGTTGACCACAGTTGTACTATTAAACTAAAAATATTTTAACTAGTACCATGTTAGAAACCAAAATTTAACTGAAAAGAAAGAACATTTTGGTCTTCATATTGTGCATGTTCCCCCTTTGGGATGCTCTTTGCTGTTACTGAAGAACTTGATGGGGATGACATCTCCTTGTAGTATTCGTGTATTGAAAGAATGAGAAAGAATAGGAGAGAAGGCTCTTCTCTGAAGGTTTACCCTTCAACAACAGCGTTTTACTCTACTCACTAGATGTTTTCAGATCCAAATGCCCCCACTCCCCATGCATCTTCCATTTTGCTATGTATACTAATTGTCTCTAACTAACCAAGTAACTTCTCTAATTGTCACTAACTAGCTTTTCCTTATTTTCTATCCTAACAATACCACCCTCTCGAATTCAACCTTGTACTCAAGGTTGAAATTAGGAATCTGATAGTATTCTCATTACCAGTGCAGTGCCTCCTCTTCACCCTCTTACTCATTTTCAGCTAAAGTGGTTCTGTAGAATTTGTTAAACGACACTTATGATTGAAGATGCGTCCCGGTGTCCGAGACCAACATGACACTGACACATGTGATTACATTGAATGAAGTCATTTTCTCAAAATTTTATCGGTGTTGACGTGTCGGTTTCTATGTCGTGTTTGTGCTTCATAGAACACAACTAATGCAACAAGCTGCTTAAGAAAGAGAATAGGGGCCACCTTCTATTCGGAATTATTACAGTCTAATTGGCTTATAGTCTTGGGCTAGGCCCATCATTTAAAAAATTAAATGTGACGCTACTTTTTTACTAAACACGCCACCCTTCCCCCTTGTATTAAGATTTTTGTCTCCAAATACCCTCCCTATTAGAACTGAAAATATGTTTATTATATCATATTATGTGGTGAGAATGTACATTTATATAGGTAGGAGTCTCCTAGTTAACCCCTAATTAATAAGGAAGATTA
>Ga0315915_1003161_pt1 | contig 20991 bp, 10 predicted proteins | sample MpolbnodulesMG_FD_207738 | JGI IMG/M metagenome (GOLD analysis project Ga0315915, IMG submission 207738) | Medicago polymorpha root nodule microbial communities from Los Angeles, California, United States - branched nodules | ecosystem: Host-associated > Plants > Roots > Nodule | place: USA... | reverse complement strand
TGATGTTTGATTTTAATTATCTCATGATGTTGAGGTTATTCTTGTTTTCCATGCTTTTAATCTTATGGATTTGATTTGTATTGAAAAATACCTTTTGAATCTAGGTTAGAATAATCTTCTATCAAGATTTTATTCCTGACATGGAATTTAGGTTTTGATAATCACTTTGAATATTGGAACCCAAAGCTTTTGTATCGTTTAATAGCTTGGGAAATCAGCTATACAACGATACAATCGACTATTGGATCATTTAATAGTTTGGGAAATCGACGATTGAACAAGCCAATAGAAATTACAACATCATTTGGACACGAATGATGTTGTCGAGCAATATATGATAATATCGATTCATAATTAGAATCCCCAGCATAATCATTTCCCTGTTAACTCTCAAACGTTTTACAATTCCGTAGTTTTATAGCTTACGAAACGAAACAATCTTGAAACCCTTAGCTCAGAACGGTATCGATTGTTGAACGGCTTAGAATATCGCACAAGTCCCTGTGGAGACGATACACAAAAATACTTACTTTTGATACTACATCATAAGCTTAAAGTGCTACTGATTGGTGCATCTAAAAACAAAGAAACTAGGTTCAATATATAGCCTTGGTTTTCCCCTTACTTCACTAAACTAAGCGATGTGGGACATAATCACCAATAACTAATATTTTAAACCTCATTCTTTATTCAAGAAACATGACAATCAAATCCAACAATCTCCACCTTGTTTGTATGAGTTTCATCTTCCGCTTCCATTGTCTATACCGACAATCATACTCCACCATAAAGAGTATACTTCACTTGAAACTGAACCATTCCAAGAATTTCTTCACGTCGAAACCTTGCTGAAAGATTATGGTGCAACTCCCTTGTTGGCTTCGAGGAAGTTCTTCAGCCATCCACATATATCACCACACACCTTGCATCATTGCCAACCAATGCCCGTGTGTTGTTCTGAATCCGCTAGCAATTACTTGTCCTTTTGCATGGAATAGCAGAAATACCATAAGGACACATTTTATCTTCTAGATAAGATCACCATCATCTCCCAAAATAAGGGAGACATTGCTAACACTTGCCTTAGAGTCTTTTTCAAAAACTGCTCCACCTGGACAATTTCTCTTTAAATGCCCAGATATTCCACACTTCCAACAAGGCATATTGTTTGCATGGATCTTCTTCCCATTAGCCCCACTTCTAGTTAACAACATTGAGCTTGATGAAGTGTTTTCATCACTTTTCATCCTCCTTTCTTCAGAAATAATTTTAGTTGCAACTTCTTCAAAACTCAAACTTTCCTTCCCATACATCAAAACAGGTTTGAGATGAACATAAGAAGGTGGAAGAGACAAAATGAGCCTTAACGCTTTATCTTCATCATCAATCTTAACTTCAATAGATTCTAACTCAGAAACAATATTATTCAAAGTACTAAGATGATCAGAGATTTTCGTATCCTCATCCATTCGCAAATTGTGGTATTGCTCCTTCAGCAACAACCGATTTGAGATGCCCTTTGCCTGATATAACCCTTCGAGCTTTTCCCAGAGTTCCTTGGCTGATGATAGATTATGCACATTCGCAAGAACATTCTTTGCCAAACACAGATGAATTGCACTTGCAGCTCTCAAATCTAGTTCCTCCCACTTATCGGCCTCCATCTTGGAAGTGTTTCCTTTCAACGCCTTGTGTAAACCTGATTGTATCAACACATCCTTGACTTGTACTTTCCACAAGCCAAAGTTGATTCTTCCATCAAACTTCTCTATGCCAAACTTCATTGCACTTGAATAAGACATAGCAGTTGCACAATACCACCGTTCTTCAGCACCTTCACGATATCACACTTCTATTTCTGATGTGGAAGATCAGACAATGCTGCAACCACAGAGCATACTAAGAATTGTGATATCTCACGGAACCGAAGCTCTTGATACCACTGTTAGGAAATAACAGGGCTGAAGAAGAAAAATAAACACAATCACAAACACAAGAATATAACGTGAAAACTCCAAAATCGGAGAAAAAACCACGACCGTTGTCTAAACCGACAACTAGAGAATTATCACTATGTGAAATTTTTTACAACAAATAGACTTTTCTCACTCTCACCCCAATGCCTCAGTACACCCACACTCTCACAAAGCAAATATTTAAATTAAGTCAGATATAAGTTTAAAGTGCTACTGACTAGTGTATCTAAAAACAAAGAAACTAGGTTCAATATATAGCCTTGGTCTTCCCCTTACTTCACTAAACTAAGCGATGTGGGACATAATCACCAATAACTAATATTTTTAACCTCATTCTTTGTTCAAGAAACTTGACAATCAAACCCAACACATAGGAGATCAAAATCCATAAGAAAAGGAAGGAGGTCACGTAATCGCGATAATTAATAGACGAAAAGTGTGTTTAAATCTAGACTCTCAAGAAGACTAGATGTTATCCCATCCATGTGTGATTGCACTTTGAATATTCGACTATTACAATGTAGTAAAATTAGTGTAGTTTTGTTTTACCTTTGTTTGAGAATATGCAATGCTTGTTTTTTTTGTCAACCAGTTACGTGTTTAGAAATTCACCTCTTAAGATGAATAAGTGAGGTGTTTTAAATTTGAACCTCGGACGCCATATATTATCCAATATCCTCCTACTAATTGAACTAAGTTTATAGAGAGTATGCAATGCTTGATTACCCATTGTTTCTAGTGGCAAAGTAATTTTGGACAATATTTAAATAAGATCTCAAATTTATGCAAAAAAAATAAATAAGATCACAATCTCAAATTGTCTTCTCAAGAAAAAAAAGAGCAAATTGTAGGCTCTCTCTTTTTTTAAAGCAAATATGTCAGGTAGATCTTCAAATCCACAACACCTTAGCTTCTTTTTTCAACTAATTTATGTTCTTCCTCTAAATTATCTTATGACCTGTCCCATTTATATCATATAAATAAATAAAATTAGATATTAAGAAAGTTTTGTCTCTTTATATGAAGTCATCCCCAAGATTCAATCCAAATTCATTAATTATTTTCTTCATGAGTTTTATGGAATAGCTATACCTCTATCTAAATTTATTACTATAATAGATTCTATATCTATTAAGATTAACATGAGGATATGTGGTTGAAAACCTTTTAATACGTGAGGAAGAAGAGTATTTTATCAAGATTTGATTGAAAATGTCTCATACGCGACTAAAACAAGTATTTTTTGAAATAAAAGAAAATACTCATGCTTGGAGATGTTTCGGGCAGAGAATAGAAGTTATTGTATTTTCCTTTGTTTTCTTTCCATAGTGCCAAAATCCTATCTTCTCCTCAAATTAGGTAGCAAAGGGAAATAATATTTTAAATTGAATAAAATGAAGCAATAATGTCAATTATGGCATCATTTCTTTATTTAAATGTTAAATAAAGTTAAAATAGTTTTCATGCATCCATTTCACCAAAAATAAAACTTCCATGCACCCACTATAAAAAAATTAGAGAAGAAAATTTATGGATAAGACATCATAGAATTTATGTGTATATTGAGTCAAAAAAGAATTTGTGTATATACTTTAATTATACCTCAGAGAAAAAAAAATACTTGCATAATAACAAGTTTAAATATGTGGTGAGTGTATATATCTTTGACTCGACTTGAATTAGCTTACATTCAATGTAACTTCCTAATTCATGAAAAAAATGATAGGTGAAAAGCTAAAATTTGCATGACTAAAAATATAGCTCACTGACATAAAGTATGTAGTGACCGGAGTTCGAACCTCAAATTTTTTAGAGAAAAAATTCTCAACAAAAAACATGACATCAGTAACTTTTTTTTTTTTTTTTGGAAAAATTCAAAATTATAATGACATCAGTAACTTAATTATTATTGCACTATTAATTCATTAATTAAGTATTTTATGTATGAATTTTATGGTTTTTTTTGACAAGAAATCTTAAAATAGTAATAGATACACTACTAAAAAAAATAGTAATAGATAGGTGCTATATTTTTTATTTAGATTAAAAGTGATGATGTGGTTGATAGTATTTCAATATGTGAGGAGGAAGAATATTCTATGATCGGGATTAGATTGAAAACGTCTCATGAAACATTATTTTTTTTAATAAGGGACGTCTCATGAGACTTAAAAAGTATTTTGAAAGAGTAAAAAAATACTCATGCTTAAATTAAAGTGAATGAGCTCATAGGATACTCTGATAGTGATTGGTGTGGAGACCTAACTGATAGGAGAAGCACTTCAGGTTATGTGTTTAAATTCAATGATGCTGCAATCTCATGGTACTCCAAGAAGCAACCAGTCACTGCACTCTCATCATGTGAAGCAGAATACATAGTTGGAACTTTTGCTATTTGTCAAGCACTATGGCTGGATTCAGTGATGATGGAACTTAAGTGTGAAGTGATGAAGCCTCTAACACTGAAAATTGACAACAAATCATCCATAAGCCCTGCTAAGAATCCAATCTCACATGGCAGGAGTAAACACATTGAGACCAGATTCCATTTCATTAGAGAGCAAGTGACTAATGGAATGATTGAGCTGCACTATTGCCCCACAGAACTACAACTTGCTGATGGTTTTACAAAAGCAGTGAAGCTTGACAGATTTGAATTCTTGAGGGAGAATCTTCGTGTTTTTGATGTTAAGCAGTTATGATTAAAGGAGAATATTAGTGTATTAATAATAACTGCCATGTAGCTAATATAGTTCAGTTTGTTTTTAAATTTTCCTATTGGTTAGAGTGATTACTTGCATTGCAAGCTATTAACACTTTGTGCCTATAAACACTTTGTTGTTGACACATATGCAAAGGCTGAAACACACATATAAATAACTAAAATACCCTTTCGGCAGTTAACTGCCGCGGAAGTTAACCGGCTGCAGTTAACTGCAACGGAAACTTCTACAGTTAACTGCCGCGGAAAATGAAAACCCAGAATTCGTCTCCTACCTTAGGTTTGTACAGTAAACTACAATACATGAAAACCCAGTTAACTGCATTCATTTAACTAAGGCAAGGAAAACTAAAACACTACCGAAACTACAATACAGGAACAAAACATTAAATTGGAAGATCAATGGTTGTAGATCAAATAACTCTTGAACATATTAGAGAATTTTTTCTACTCCACATATAAACACGAAGGTATAATATCAAAGCAGGATTTAATTGGTATATTATACCTTCATATCTCACTTTTAATTAAATCCTGCATAACAATACCAATTGCCATGTTAAATGAACCCATTCGTACATTTCAAAGATAATATGTATTGCAAAGCAAAGGTAATATTACCACCAGCACTAGGCAAATCAAACATTCTGAGAATGGGTTTTCATTCTCAAAATATTTGGTAGTTTTGATTTCTGCGGCACTTAAGTGCCGATGGGTTTTTTTTTTTTTCTTTCCTTTTTTCGTCGGCAGTTAACTGCCGCGGGGCATTTTCGTATTTTACATGTGTTTTTCAGCCTTATAACATGTGTATACAGCAATTTTCCATAACTAATGAATATTATTTACATTACAATATAATTCTCTCCATCATTCTCTCTTCTCTTAACAACTTTTCTGTTATTTTCATCTTGCTTAGAAACAGCTAATTTTCATAAGCATTTCTGCTGCCTAGAACAAAGTGATTGTTCTAACAGAAAAGACAAGAGTTGCTTGCTATTTAAACTTTAATGGTTATACGACACATCACAAACGACTATCCTTGATGCATGTAGTGACATCTGGAAAACAGTAAGGGATTGATGTATATCAAATAAGTCTCTGTTGGATGATATTTGTAGCCTATGTAATTTCTCAAATTGAGTGCTGTGTTAGGAAACCAGCAATACCATAATGACTGAAGAGGTCAATGTCTCAGTTTATAATGAATGAAAATCTTACAATGATGTTAAAAAGTAACAGTGGGCTTATGGAACAGATCATAAACAAAACTAATGTTTTTATCTTATCACAATCCAAATAAGTAACATGTACACTTTCTCATTTTGAATGGAACGCTGAACTTGGGAAGTTGACAAAATCACAAAGCATCCTTCTAAAATGTATAATCAACTAGTAGCCACTAACAGAATCATATTTGTTGCTTGAAAGACACTTAACCACCATATAACAATTCAAGCGCAACTCAATATGTTTCTAACCTCTACCTAATGAACACTGTTTTTGAAGCAATATAAACTAGTGCAGAAAACCAATTCAGAGCAGTTCGAAAACCATTTCATACAACAGTTCGAAAAAATAGTTAGGTTCTATTCGGTTCAATTTTTTCAAGAAGAAATAAGCTACGATAATGACATCAAGAAATTATGGAAGGGAAATCAATTTTTTAGTTACTTTGGGAGAATCATAAAAACAGTGGATATTAACTTACGTTGGATTACCATATATGTTCATTGCCTACATTACTTGGATATAACGTAGGTAATTATTTTCCTTTATGCATAGTCATGGATTACAATTTATGTGGACACTACTAAATCCATAAGAAAGATATAAAATTTTGTAAGGAAAACAACAGAAGAATATGAAACTAGTAAATCCATAAGAAATAAGATATTAGCAATGTTTGAAGATTACTAAACTCCTTCGTTTAGGATCAGCACCGCATTTAAAGAAAGAAATAAAAATCCTGTACTAAGAAATTTAGATCCTTAAAGAGAATGGAAAAGAAACAAGAAATAAAAGGGTTGGCAGAGGATATATAGTGTGGTTGCTGCAAGGGCACCTTCTGGACATGACTGTCCAAATGCTTTCATGTTGAGGCGTATAAGATTTTAAAGCCATGAAGAAGTCTACTTGAAGACACCATTAGCACACAATCAAACATATGTAAGTATAAAGCCAGTGGAATCACCATAAACTTGGTACAAACCATAAAGGAAAAGGAACATCACCATGCTTTAATGTCTGCTCAGGGAAGTATTTGATGCTGCTATCCTTCAAACAAAACATCCCAAACTCTAAACTTGTCGGTGGATTAATTTTTGGACATGGAAAAATAATGGCAAAGTAGATACTATTCCCTCTAACTAACTCTTCACTGTAATTAAGTTCATCCCTTGCCAATACCATGCTTTTCCAATAACTAACAAAAGCCACTCTATCTTCCAGCATCACATTTTGCCACCCAATAGGATTCTTGTTCGTGTCCAGCTTGAACACTTCAAAGCTGGTAATCTGAGGTGGCTTAGCAAATGAAATAACTTTCAAACGGTCAGAGACATGTTGTTGATTTTCAATCTCTCCATTGTAGGACATATAAATGAAGTATAACTCTCTTAACGTTTTATCTTTGGCTAGAAAACAGATATAAAAACTTGATCTTTCTGGCCTTGGCAATTCAGCCAACACTACAGCCTTTGGAGGTCCATTAGTGTAGTCTTTAAGATCATAAACCAATATAGAACCTGAGGATGAGTCAATTACATACAATTTTGTACCAATAATTTCTATGTCCGTAAAATTAGTCGCTGAATCCTTATCTGACTCAACTATAGTCCATGCCTTGTCAAAGAGTTTATAAATTGCAATGTGACAATAATCATTCAAAAGACCGACTAAATAACAATCTGAACCATCACAGTTTGGTTTGGAAGAGGCCACCATTTTTATCACAGGTAATATTCCATCATATTGGGCGGAAGAGGGCAATTGCAACTTTGATGGTATCGTGATTCTAACATTAGTCACTGGATTCAAAAAGAAAAACTTTGCAAAACCTTTTCCAAAATTTTCACTCACAATCAACCAGCCTTCAACTGAGCCAATACATATATGATCCCTCAACAGCAGTGTCCTAAGGTAATGTAAACTTTTTGTAGTCAAGCTAGGCAATTCAGGTAAAGGGGAGCAATGCTTGTTTTCAATGATATTGGAAACTGTTCGCCAACAAGAACGGCAAATCGCTCTCAATCTAAGGTAATCTTTAAGAGGCAAACACTTCATAATCCGTTCCAACACATCAACAGGTAGATTTGTCAATATGTTTTTTTCTTCCATCTCATATTTTTCAGCGAGAGACACTGCATAATCATTGCCATTTGCAAATATTAGTGGTATAAAAGAAGTATATGTTTCTTTTGACATAAAAGGCTAATTGATGTGTCAAGACATCATCTATAACATAAGGAATTTCAACTGGTAGACACTTTGAAAGTGTAATCATAGTAACCAATACGACACTTTATACTATAGTAATTAAGAGAACAAATACAAGTCAGAAGACTAATAAGAAAATGTTAGAGAGTGCTGAACCTTGAGGACAAGCTAAGGTTCAAGTGAACCCATCGGCAATGTTAGAGAGTGCAACTTGACTCAAATAAATAATTTAGCTATTTAGTTTAGAATTATAATTATATTAGTTTGTCTTATAATAGAAAATGTGAAAAATAACATAGACGCCACAGATGAGAGCACCAATATTGTTCAGAGTGGAAGTGGATTTAGCTTAAAAGTATAATTTCACAAAGCAAAACCAGAAACGTGTACATAGTCAGAACGAACACTCACTAAATCTGGAGCCAACAAAAACAAGCAACTATGAGTCTATGACAAAAATAACATATAAGTCAGAGATTACACATACAAGATTTAGGACGTTAATCAATTTCAGTAGCGCTATTATCAATCTGAAAATAAATTTGAGTAGCTCCACAATCGATCAGAAAACTAGAAATTGAGCAGAAGAAACCCTGGTCTTTTTTTATTTAGTAGGAGAAACCCTAATCCATTGAGAAGCTTAAACTTTCACATATATTTATTAGAGTTTTTCTAATTACACCCCGTTTAATCCTGGTTGCACCCCAAAGTGACAAAATTACCCTTCCATAAAATTTAATTTTCAAAAAGCATCTTCCTTCTTTCTTGGTTACACTCCAAAACCCTCTTCAGTTTAAATGTGTCATGTAAACTGAGTTTAAAGTACATACTTAAACTCAATTTAAGTAGGTCATGTAAACTGAGTTTAAGTGTACATACTTAAACTCAGTTTAAGTAGGTCATGTAAACTTAGTTTAAGTAGTTCATATATATTGAGTTTAAGCGTACATACTTAAACTCAGTTTAAGTAGGTCATGTAAACTCAGTTTAAGTAAGTTATATAAACTTGATCAAGTTTACATGACCCTACTTAAATTGAATTTAGGTTAACCTCAACAATGTAAAATTGAAACAGCTGTACAGTATAGTTGAACAAGAAGAAGAAAATTGAAACTAGCATTATTGAAAAAGAAGAAATTCACTTACCTATATGCAATCGAGAATGGATGAAAATATTTTGATTCACTCTTTAATCTTCCATAGAGATTGATTAAACACCAGGATTGCTTGATCGTTTGTGGGTGAAGAGAGTGAAATTTTAGAGTGACAATGAATGAAATCAAGTTTTTAAGAAAATTTATATAAAAGGATAATTTTGGTATTATCAGAAACTTTTAAGAAAATTTGGGTGTAACTAAAAATATATGGGGTGGGAATAGAAAAACTCTTAATTATATTACTAATAATTCATTAAAATGATCTACACTATTTTTTTTCACTCGAGTAATATCTTAGGTACCGTTTGACCAGGCTTTTTTTCGGTCTAAAAGCTACTTTAAAACAAAGTTAAAATAAAGCTCTTTAAGGAAAAAGCTAAAGTTGTTTGGTTTCTTTATTTTTTATAGTTCTAAAGTTATTTTTAAGTTAAAAGTTGTTTGGCAAAATATTGTACAAAACTTTGAATTTATTATTTTTTTGGTGGTGTCCGGGGTTCGAACCCGAGACCTTGCATATATTTATGCATTGTCTATATCAACTGAGCTAAGCTCACGAGGACAAAACTTTGAATTTATTATGAATTAACATAGTAAATAAAAAAAATGTTTAAAATATTATGAATAGTTTGTTTCTTCTTTTTCAATTATACTGTATAACAAATTTTGTTATAAGAATACCATATTTTTGGTGTCATTCAAAAAGATAAGAATTTATATTATATGATATTATATTTGTTACATTGTTGGTGTCATTGAAAAAGATATGTTTAGTTTTTTAAATAAGAAAAAGATATGCATAGTTTGTTACAATATAAATGTGTAAGATATATATATACAAGTATAATTTTTTTAGGCATATATATAAGTGATAAAAAGATGATAAAATTTCTTCAAAAATAGATAATAAAATTAAATGGACCCTCCTTAAAAAAATTATATGAACCGGTTCAAAAAAATTAAATTAAATTAAATGGAAGAAAAAAGTAAATTGAAATATAATATTAAAAATAAAAGAAAAAATATTAAAAAATAAAAGAAAAGGTTGCAAGCGTGAGTTGAAAAGAGGTGCTTGTGAAATAAATTGCGGAGAAGTAGTTTTTTGAAGTAACATTCAACAACTTTTGGGTAAAGCTCATTCCATTCAATTTTATGCATTCTAGAAAAAGTACTTTTTTTCGAAGGTACTTTATTGATATTGTGTTTGGCCTAACTTCTCCTTAAAAATGTAGAGAAGCCGAAAAAAAGTCTGGTCAAACGGTACCTTAGTGTCCTTTTATCCTTCTTTTTGTCAAGTAGCTTAGTTGCTAGAATTCACCCTTTTATCCATTTTTCTATCGTATATACAATGATCAATATTTTTGGCCAATAAGTTTAAAATATCTAATATTTATAGTGTTCAATATCGTTCATATTTTACTGGGATTCTTTTTATTTTAATGTGATTTAACTATTTTTTATTAATAGTTTAAATAATATTATAAAAAGGAAAAAATAAAGAGTAAAATTGCAGTGCGGTTGTTTTTATTTTAATGTGATTTAACTATTTTTTATAAATAACTTAAATAATATTATAAAAAGGATAAAATAAAAGGTAAAAATGGGAAACAAAGTCACCATCAACTATGTATTCGCTTTATGTCGGGTAAAGAAAGTTTAAAGAGAACTCCTAAATTTCATTGCTCTTGCTTATGAAGAAAATTTTGTTGGGAGGAGAGAACTCTCTGTGTTTTTAGAGGTTTTTCGACGAATATTAGTCATTATTAAACTAGTTTGGGAAACTTCATACCCTATAACATGATATATAAAAAATAAAAAAGAATTTCTGATATAACTTTCATTTTTGACCAACTATAACAACAAATATATTTTTTAAGAGATATCAATTTTGTCGGAGGGGAACAAGAGTTTGGGACTTAATGGATTGGATTTTGCATTTTTTAAAGCTTGTAGGGGAGTGCTTAAAACGGATTCAAAGGTTAAGTTCGCAGAGTTCCAAATAAACTTTAAGCTTCCAAGGTGTTTTATGTTGCTTTGATCTCAAAGGTCCTTAGTCCACATTTTGTGGGAGAATTTTGTCATATCACTTTTTTTTTGGATTCTTTATAAGTTGTTGGCCAAGGTTCTTGCAAAAAGACTTGTGGAAGTAATCAATTCAATTGTCTCAAAATAAATGGACTTTCATTAAGGGAAGATACTAGGAGGATGGGTAGTGGTGGTAAATGAGGTTGTGGATCTCGCAGAGAGAACGAAAAAGGAGTGTTTAATCTTCAAAGTGTATTTTTAAAAGGCTTAAGATTTGGTAAGTTAAAGTTTCTTGCACTACATATCTGAAGTCATATTTTGAGATCATAAGTTTTCTTGGTTTGGCAGGTTACCGGAGGTTCATTGAAGGATTTTTTAAGTTGGCTTTAACGTTGACGTTAGGGGTGTTCAAAACTGAACCAACCCAATAGAAAAACTGTAAACCGAACCAATCCAAACCGAAACCGCAAAAAACCGCATTTGGTTCGGATGTAATCGGATCATTTTCTTACTCAACCGCATGGTTTGGTTTGGTTTGCGGTTTTCATTTTACCAACCGAACCAAACCAAACCAAACCGCAACAAAAGAAAAATGTTAATTAAACATATTTCACCTAGACCAATACTCTTATAAAGTAAATGAAAACTTTTATAAAATAACTTATTTTTTCTTTTGTTAAGTTCCTTCTTTGGTTTTTATTTTAAAAACGTATTTATGTGCTACTTGAACTTGTAGAGAATGATAAAATCTTAATCTTTTTCATTTCTTACAAAATATGATTACTTTTTGTCCACGTTTTTAACTTAGTCTATGTTGTTGAAAATATTGTAAAATGAAAATTAAATTGTAATGTTTATGAAATTTAAAACATTGTGGAAAATATGTTGCATTTCAGTTTTTTAACTTAATTTTAATGTTGGAAACAAAAAATTATATCGTCTCGAAAAAACCGCACTAACCGATCCAACCCAAACCGCATTGGTTTGGTTTGGTTTGGTTTGGATTTAATTTTCAAAGTCAACCAAACCAAACCAAACTGCATGCTTCTCTATCTTGCGGTTCGGATGACTTTTACCCTCAAAATCAAACCAAACCGCACCGCGAACACCCCTAATTGACGCAGTTGACTCAGAAAAGACAAGCGTTTGTCTGGGATGCTAAGTGTGAAGAAAATATTCAAGAGTTGAAGAAGATGTTGACTTCAGTGCCAGTGTTGATTTTGCCGAATGCTAACAAATATTTTGTTGTGTATTGTGATGCTTCTAAGATGGTTTTGGCGGTGTGCTGATGCAGAATCGTCAGGTTGTGGCTTATGCGTCGAGGCAGTTGAAAGTTCATGACAAGAATTATCCAACTCATGATTTGGAATTGACGACAATTGTGTTTGTGTTGAAGATTTGGAGGCATTATTTGTATGGATCTAAGTTTGAAGTGTTAAGTGATCACAAGAGTTTGAAGTATCAGTTTGACAAGAATGAGTTGAATATGAGGCAGAGGAGGTGTTGGAACTTCTTAAGGATTGTGATTTTCAGTTAAGTTATCATCTAGGAAAGGCGAATGTGGTGGTGGATGCTTTGAGTAGGAAGTCGTTGCATATGTCTGCATTGATGGTGAAAGAGTTAGAATTGATCCAGCAGTTTCGAGATCTGAGTTTGGTGAGTGTGTTGACGGCAAGTGATGTGAATTTGGGGATGTTGAAGTTGACGAGTAACATTTTGGAGGAAATCAAGGAAGGTCAGAGAGCAGATTTGGAACTTATGGATTGATTAGTGTTGGTTAATCAAGGTAAAGGAGTGGACTTCAGATTGGATGAGAATGATGTTTTGATGTTTCGTGATAGAGTCTGTGTACGGAATGTACCTGAGCTTTTCCAAAGAGTGTTAAGTATGATTTGTTTAGGTTTTTGAGATAATAAACTAAAAAATGCATAATGTAAAGAAAAAGACAAAAAAAGTAAAGGAATGAATTTCAATAAAATAGCTGATTTGATTAATTGAGTGCATATTAAATAAAATGTACAAGGCCAATATTTATAGATCATCCTATTGGGAAAAAATAATTTACACGTAAAACTTTATTAACAATTATTTTGTTTTTTAATAGTTTCTTCATTAATAAAGCCAGAAAAAATAAACCTCCTCTATGTATTTGTGAATTCCTTCATTCTTTTACAATTCTTTCCGCACCAAGTGCAGCTGACGCAACCACAAAGCATCATTTCCATCAGAGATCAGACCCCGTCTTCTTCTTTTCTAATCTCTAAGGTTAATAATTACTTTATCCGTTTTAAATACATGTCGTTTTTTATAATGTACATTACACACATGAATTACTTTGACCATATTTTTTAACTTCTATAAAAATATAAATATTAGTGTAAGATGTTGTTCAATTTTTCTCGATAAATATTTTCAAAATATTACTACTTCCGTTCCTTTTCAAGTGTCTTTTTAGAAAATTAAGACAAATAGTTATTTGTATTTTTGTACATTTTTTTCCTATTATACCCACATTTTAATCAACCAAAAAATTCCTATTTTTTTGCACACACTTTATATTTCCAATAAATTTAATATGTTATCTTTCTCTTGTAACAAAATATGTCAGTTATTATCTTTTTCTCCAACAAATTTCAATTTTTTTTGCAAACTCTCTCTCTCATATCAAACAATTGTCAATTTTCTAAATAGGGTGTACATCTTTTTAATTATTTTAAATCAATATAAAAATTATTTCAACTTTTTCTTCATTGTCATCTTGTTCTTGTATCTTGTCAAATGAATCTTCAACTATTTCTCCTTCTTCACCTCTTATCAGTAGTTCCAATGAGTCTTCCACTCTTTCTTCCTTTTTAACATTCATGAAGTCTTTTATTTTTCTTCTCTCTAATATGTTCTTTTACTTTGCATTTGAAATATTTAACAATTGTTACTCATCTTATTTATAGAATTTTAACTCTTCTTAGAACCATTGTTTGTAACAAAATTTTGTTTAGATTTGAAGATAACAAGAAACTAATTTTGTTTAAAAAAATAAACAAACTTTAGTTTTCCAAATAGATAGCATTAATTAGTTTTATTAAAAAAGATAAGAGTAATTGACAAAAATTATACCCTTAAAAATACCAAAAGACAGTTAAATAGTAACAAAAAATTCACCTTAAAAGACACTTAAAAAGGAACGGAGAGAGTAAATTTTTATAATTTTTTACTATAGAGAATTAAAGATGTTGCAGAAATGATCCCTTCGAATTAGTCGGTTCTTAAATTGAATAACGATTTTAAAAAAAAAGATACCAACCGTCAAAATTGTGTCTTGACATGAGTGAAGTGCCCCACCCCCTCCTTGATGCAACAGTCACCATCCCCACTTGCATAGCAGGGCAAGTTCATCAATATAAGGTCCCTCACACCAAGGCCCCATCACACTTAAGCTTGCAGACATTCTTCCAACTAACCCAAGATATCTTAATTGATCCATTATTTCCACCCCACAAAAACCCTTATTTGGACCGTCACAACCATTCTCCACGCCTTTACAGACATCTTCATGAATCCAAGATGAAAAAATCGGAATGACACTAAGGACCGAATTGAGGAGGGTCACTCGACCACCCGGGCTAAGAAACCTATTCACAATCTTTAGGTTAACATGAGAAAAGAGAGGCTATCCTTCTATTATATCATTACCGTGTTAATTAGTAAGTATTACTAACATTTTGTCGTTAATCTATTCTCTAATTATAAGATTTAATGTCTATCAAAAATACAATGTTACCCCTTCTTAATTTTTTGACACGTCATCAAAATTATATACTTTTATGTTTTTTTGCTTCAACCTCCCTATATTTTCTCTCTCTTGGAAACAAATTAAAACAAACTCACTCAATAAAATACATTAACTTAATCTTTTTTTTAAAAAAACAAACAAATTTAATCATAAACCTAATCAAAACAAATTTTCCTATAACTAGACTTTCCACCCGTGCTGCCGCACGGGTCATATACATTGTAAATATAGTTGGCCAAAGCAAAGTTTAGTAGCTCAATTACAACTTATAATTTTAATGTCATCTACTTCTAGTACAAATGTTCATTATGCTTGTTCACGCTTACAAATTTGTTGTCTCAATTTGAACAATCAACAAATGAACAAATTGATCAAATGCCTCTAGATTTGAAAATGAGACAGTCCATTTATGAGACAAAGAAATCATGTGACTTGTATTAACTACACAAATAGTCATCAACTAATCTATAGTTAAATTCCAAGTAAAAATGAAGTTTGCTACATCTAGATTAAAAAATAAAACCAAGGTGAGCCTTTTTGAAAATCTTAGCCGGCAAAAATTAAAACTGTTGCAGATGCAAAAATTAAAACAGTACCAGCTGTAAAAAAATTAAAACCTGCAAGAATTTGTAAACTTAATCAATGCGGAGGAAGTTTAATCCAACAACAACTGCATGATTTCTAAAACTAAAACATGAATAATTTCTACTTCAGTAACACACTACAGTGTCAAGATTGATGCCTAAAGCTATAAATTACATAGCAGAAATATCATAAGCATCCATCTATTACAATATGAGTCATTCCAGAACAGGCTCCTCAAAGTTTTGACTTCAAATAACCTGCAGATTTTCCTACTTTATTGTGAATAAGACTTCCGCAAAGTTTCAAAATACTTCTATGTAAACTACATTTGATTGTAACATCTATATCTTCACATTTCTCATCAGTTAGCAATATCATAAGTCTTCCTGAAAGTAAAGTAACTTTCTTGTAAAGCATGTCGGTAACTTTGTTGCTTTCTTAATATAAGAAACATTAAACTATTAGAAAAGTAGTATCATAAATTCTTATTTCTCTTGTATATTTTGACAGTACCATGTATATCAATAGCAAACACAATATAAGCATTCCAAAGTAACATAAAAAGACAATGCTAAAACATGTGGGGGTTGAAGAAATTAAATGGTATCATGTAAATTATACTTATACCTACAACAAAAGAAATTACATGATGCCAAATGAATTATATGTCATCATACCTGCACAAAGAGAAATGTTTAATCATAAGACATTTTTTGAGAAATCTGTTTTTCATATGGTATATTTTGACAATAAAATCAAGCGATATCTAAATTGAGGAAAATATTGAAGTAACATTACAATAGAAGAATCAGCCTAAAGTTTAGTGGAGAAATCATTTATGTTAGTTAAAGTGGCAGCCATCAGTGGATAGATAGAAGCACATACACAACAAATTGGTCTAGACTCTCTTGTGGCAGCTAATCTTTCTGCCACTCTCTTGTGTTTTCTAAAGAGTCTATTGTGGGAAAATCTTTCCCTATTCCATCCTAAATCCCACCATAATTCAATACTAATAAAATGAAATACGACACATTTGAAGTACACGACACTCAAAGATTACAACCAAGGGAAGCAGATAATGAAATAAACATGTCCACACCTTCTAAACTAAAACAAAAAAAATACATAAGCTATTTGACAGACCAGCAACATAAGGAGTAACACAAAAGGTGATAGCACAGACCAGCCATCCAAAATATCAAAAGTAAGTAGTAAATCATTTTAATTTGCTTGAGAAATAAGAGCATCGGTATTTCCTACCTAATTTAATAGTCATGAAGAGCTCTAATCTGAATAGACAATATCTCCATATATAAGTAACTGTCAAACACCTTTACATTTACTTCATACTTCCGAAACAAAATTGCATCATTCCATCTTTTGCAGCAGACAATTTTCATACATAATTTCACAAATACAAATCAGATAACACAATATAAAACCATTCAATGTAGAGTGCGGTTTATCTTATCTCAATTAGGTATAAATGATTCTAACTCGTACGAATATTGTTTCTTATTCCAGTCAGATTCTAACTCATAATAATAACACTAACGGTGCCATTGGCAACCTTCTGAAGCATAAATGGAAAAACAGCAGTGAAGCATTTACAAGAAAAACATTAAAAAAAAGGTAATATCCCAAGTCACATTTTTACGGATTATGGCTCAGAAAACCATCAAAGTAAAGGACGATATAGTTTCAGGTTTACACATATCAAAATAATAACTCACCTTTAATTTTCTCCTGATATGCCTCCAATCTCATTTACTGATAACTACACAAATAAAAGTCCAATTTTTCAGTTTCGTCATATAATAAAAGCAGGGATTTTTATTTTTCGAAAATAGATCAGAACAAAGAACAAAAAGTACCTTATCAGTTGGGATGGGTTTTCAAATTCCAATGACGAATTCGATCTGAAATATAGTTTTGCTAAGAGCATGAATAGCCTATAAAATATACATACGACATACATAACTCAACCATGAGAAATATGAAAACATGAAGAATAGAAAGTTCACATGACATTTTCATATAGCTGAGCAGACTATCCCCTATCTTGTTCTATTGTGTAAGTAAGGCATTGCAACATTACACCAGTTTGATATTCATAAGACATTTTTTTTAGAATTGTTTAATCATACATGCACAAAACATCGTTTGTATCTTGCGACAGTTTGATATTCACATAGAGTGAAAGACAAACAAAGTGTTGAAATAAACAGAAGAAATAAAGCAGTGAAAAGGAAAATAAGGCAGATTTGTTTTGTTAAAAAAAAATAGGGCAGATTTGTTTTGTTAAAAAAAATAGAAGATTAGGTGTGATCTGTTGAGAACATTTTAAAAAAATAGGGCAGATTTGTTTTGTTCAAAAAAATAGGAGATTATGTGTGATCTGTTAAGAAGGAAAAAATAGGGTTAATAATTAAACAGGGGTATTAGAGTAAAATTAACCATTAGGGTTAGGTTAAAATTAGGGCAAACATTTGCTTCCGGGTTAACTTTAATAAATAAGAGATTCAACTTCTAAATATCTAAAGAGTTCCTTACAAAAATAAATATATCTAAAGAGTTAAAAACTTGACACATCATCAAAATTATATTCGTTTGTGTCTTTTGCTTTAATTTCCCTATATTGTTTCTCTTAAAAACTAATTAAAACAAGCCCACTCAATAAATTACACTAAATCTTTTTTTAAACAACAAACAAATTTAATCTTAATCCCAATCAAAACAAATTTTCCTATAATTCAACTTTCAAATATCTAAAGAATTAAAAACAATTTACAATCAATTATCTTTCTCTAATTATGAAAGTTAATGATCAATAAAAACACAATTTTTCCCCATATTAACATTTTGATTCCTCGACATATATTTACTTTTTGTGTCTTTTGTAACATAAGATCCTATTTAGCTGAGAGAGAAAATAACTTTCAAAAGATTGATGTGATTTTGTAACAAAATTTCTATTTATACTGGTGTATTTTTTTTTTTTTTTTTGTGGTGGCAAGGTTTGAACATCGGACGTTGCATATATCTTGCATTGTCCCTACCAACCGAGTTAAACTCACGAGGACATGCTAAATTATTGTATGTTGATGTATCTAAACATACTAAATTATTTTTTATAAAATTGATTTTACATTCAATTATATCTGATTGATAATCACCAAAAAACATAACTTCATTCCTAAAAAAAAATATATAACTTCAATAAACTTACAAAAAATTTATTACAAGGCATATACCTACTTTTTAAAAAATTACACATTTTCTCCTTTAAAAAAAATTACACATTTTCAATATTGCTTCTTTTCTAAAAATAATTTTCCTTATTTTTCTTTCTTTTTTTTAGTTAAAATAAAAATTATATTAAATAAAAAGAAATAGATAAAGAGACTATGTCCATTAAACGGGATACAACCTAATCTATCATAAAAATAAAAATAAATCACTAATCACGGGCTCAACCCAGTGAACTCGTATACGGGTGTAAAACTAGGTTACAAAAAAATATAAAAAGTGAACATATGCAAAGAACAATTAATGGATCGACTGTCAACATAGTATCAAAATTCAAGTGCAACAGCTTCCTGAACCAATCAGCAAGCATGAAAGCTCTTTCCAACTTGAAGAACCACAGTGCAGGCAAACAAAACACCTTGAAACCTGCAGATCTCAATGGAAACAACAAAGAATCAAAGAAGTAGACCACACCATGTCATGTTATAAAATAATTTTTTTTGTTGTAGATTATTAATTATTATATATTTTAGAAATATAACTATAAAAATCACTGAAAAAATGATAAACGAGTTATTAAATAATATAATTGTACAATTCATACACGGGACTCGTAATGACATCTTTATTAATAATGAAATCTTTATAAATTTTAATATTTTTACATAAATTTAGTCTACCACTTCATAATTTTATCATGGGAAAATTAGTCTTTAAAAAAATCATGGGCAAATTAAACCAACCTTCCAGAAGGTCTTTTTAAATAACTTAAACATCCAGTCTATTTTTTAACTAAACACTAATCTCCCTTATTTTTTAGCAAATTAACAAGCACTTCCCTTTTTTAAATCTATTTTTTTTAGCAATTAATTTCTTCATACGAGTATCAACTCACTTAATTTTCGACCATTTTTCCTTTCCATTTTCCACTTAGGTAATTTTCCAACTTATTGTTCCTCGATTAAGGTGGTTGAATTTTTAAACTCTAATGTAATAAAAAGGATATATCGAAGATTATTTCATTTTCATTTATCAACTACAATGTCCATCCACCAAAATTATTCTCATTTCTATATTCTTTTTTGATCTCTTATGTAATAGTCGATGTTTGATTTTATTTGGTGGTAAAAACAAATGTTATATCATTGTTTCTCCATTGCAAGAAAAAAAAACCTCATTTAACTTAATTGTGAAAAGAGAAAACATATACAAATAAACCAAAATGATTGAAATTAAATTGTATATTTACAAAGTTATTGAAATGGATAAAATGAAGGGAAATTGATGTGTTTAGAAAAGTAGAAAGGGTGCCTATGTTATTTAAGAAAATCTTAAGGGAAGTCAATGTAATTTGCCATTTTATCATTAACCACTACAACATTTTGGTCCTATAACTACGCCAAAAAAGTGTGGTGAAATGCTAAAAAACCGTTTTGGTTGGGTACCAGAACGGTTTTGTTGGCGTGGCAAACCGAGGCGTTGTGCTTGCTTTTCGGTACGGTTTTTGTCAATAACGACAACGGGCAAAAGAAAACCGTAGGTTAAAGAATAATTGCAGAACGGTTTTAAAACTTTTATAATGCAACGGTATTTGGTTGTTGCATATCAAAACCGTAGTTCAATCTCACAATTGAAGAACGGTTATTTTTGGGCTATTAGAACAGTTGCAGACCGTGGAGGTTAAGAAAACTGTTGTTATAGACATACTTTTATAAGCTAACTTCATAAGCTACCACAATGCTTTTTCACCATTCTTATAGACGTACTTTTATAAGCTAACTTCATAAGCAACCACAATGTTTTTTCACGGTTCTTATTAACAATTTATCAACCAATTATTTTGGTTAATCTTAAACATGTGGCGTGAAGCATTTTTTTAAACCTTTTAATCATTATAATTTGACTTAATAGAAAAATAATCTTCATAAAATATTTTATAAGTACTTAACTTAAACAATAATATAACAAAATTAAATACTTGTCAAATATATATGTATACCAAAATTACATTGTTCAAAATAAAATGTTTGGATCTTTAATGTATAACTTAACATC
>Ga0315915_1003160_pt1 | contig 20997 bp, 12 predicted proteins | sample MpolbnodulesMG_FD_207738 | JGI IMG/M metagenome (GOLD analysis project Ga0315915, IMG submission 207738) | Medicago polymorpha root nodule microbial communities from Los Angeles, California, United States - branched nodules | ecosystem: Host-associated > Plants > Roots > Nodule | place: USA... | reverse complement strand
TTCCTATCTTATTCTTACTAACTATTAATAAAACCATTTAATTAAATAAACAAATCACATAATCACATAAATCAATTAAATAGGACTCTAAACTCTACCAAAAATAAAATAAACGGGCGTTACAAAGATGTGGGAACCCTTGCTTATTTTTCACTACATCCAAACAACGATGTAGCGATCCATGCTCATTTGACATTGTACTCGAGCTATACAACACATTACTTTTGGGAAACGACCAAACCTTCACACTATTACGTATTTGGTTCATGTCATAGAGGTTCAACAAAATTCTATATTGGCTGTTGAGACCTAACACAACCCCAGGCATAGGTCAGGGTGAGATGGCCTAGGACACAGGTAGTAGGGGGACCCTGATTTTTTTTATTGGAGAGGGGTTTTATATAGCAAAGATAAGGGAGGACCTAAATCGAAATCCTTATCTTGACCCAACTCTTAAAAACAGAAAAATAAACATTTTTGACAAAAAAACTCCAACTCTTAAAAAAGCTGAAGAAAAAAATAACTATTAAGTAAGCTTTTCCTCAAACATATAATTAGAGAAAGCGACAACTTTGTAATAAATTCTTCAATGGTCGATGTAAAAAGTATAAATAAAACAAATTAAAAACTATGGCTTGTTGTTTACATCGGTTTCCATTTTAAAATTCAGCTTTTTTTTTCCTTAAGTTTCCTTTTTTTGAGTTTTGGTCCCCCACCCTGTTGTGAATTCGGACTCAAATTTCACACCAATACAAACTATGATGTGTGGAGCAAAGAAAAGTAGTAACCAATATCAAAGTAAACACAAGCAATAACAACAATAACAACACCTAGATCTAATCTAGGAATCAAAGTGAAAAACACAAAACCACAAACAAAAGATAAAGATAGAAGAGAAACACACACCAAAGATTATTGACCCAGTTCGGTCCAATTTGACCTACTATGGGGGAGATTGATCTCTCCAATCCACTATCAACGAGTTCTTACAAAGAGATACAAATGGGTTACAAGAAATTAGCGCTCACAAAGAACAAACCTAATTTCTACCCATTTTTCCCAATCTCACAAAATGAACAAGACACTCAATGATTTTCACTCACCCAAGATGTTTACAATGTTTCCTAACCCAAGAGAACTCTAATCAAAGACCCTCAACCCTAAAGTTGCCTCCTTTGGTTTCCCAAGTTTTCCTCTCTTCAAGCTCTCTTGAACCACCATTCAAAATCTGCAAAGAAACACTTATATAACAGTCTTCAGCTGTTAAAATCGTGTCACGTTTTGCCAAATCGTGACACGGTTGATGCGTACGACCCACTGTACGACCAACCTTATCTTGAAAACGTGCCAAACAAGTCGAAAATCGTGTCACGTTTCCCCAAAATCGTGTCACGATTGGACACTCAGAAAAACATGCTCTCAGCATAGGGAAATCGTGACACGCTTAGCAAATCGTGTCACGATTTGCAACTTTCCCAAATCACAAATTTAAAGGCATAAACAACACACCATATTTTAGGGTTTAAAAAAAAAAAATTGGGGGATCCACAAAGTGTACCGAAGAAAATAAACATTTTGTGCATCAGTTGTAATCTTATAATCGATGTAAAAACGATTTTTTATACCATTTCAGTAACCAAGTAAAAATATCGTCAAACACTACATAAAAAACTCTACATCAGTAATGAAAACTGATGAGAAAAGTTTTCTTTACTAGTGATATACTACCTACATCAGTAGTACTATGAGAATTCTTAAAATTGAACTCACCTAAACTGTTGCTTTTACCGGAAAAATAGTCTGAGATACAAGTTTAATTTTGCTTGGCACTAATGGGACTTACCATTTAGTTTGGATATTAGCCTATTTCCTTTCAGCCAAATCTTTTAAAATTCTCTTTTTTGGAGGCATATGTAAGAAAGTTTACTGTGATAGCGTGTTTGCATAATAATAAGTCCAACACATTTGGCTTTGAATCCCCTCCATATTATGAATAGATCACTATGGTTCTATTTCATGAAATGGATTTTATCCACTCTATCAATCAGCTTTTGGTTTATTGGATGAATGGATTAGATGAATTTGATAATGTGAATTAATAGATGTAATTGTCACTCCAATTTTTTATTTTAACATGATAAAACTGATTGCATTTCATTCATGATAAAATCCTCCATAATTTCGACCAAAACAAAATCGTCAATAATGGTGGAATACAATGGAGAAGTTCATGGCTAGCACAATAAAGAAATGCCCTTGCCAAAGAATGATCAATTCGATTGGCTTGTCTTCGAATCAAACTTGCTCCAAAATTGTTATAATTAGATAATAAAAAATCCCTAAATACCGATCAGCTCTCCAAATTCAGTATTGTCCAAAATCCATGTTTTATTCCTCACTTCACTTGTGCAAAATCTGTCTATATTATTATGTGATTGGTTCATGGGTTGGAGCCACCGTGACACTGCCCACATCCTATGTGCTTCGGCTTCTCTTGGTTCAGCTCTCCCCAGGAACCATGTTGTGTAAGCTTTGACCAGCTCACCTTTGTCATTCCTCCAATTTCGTAGCTGTTTCTTCGAGTATTGTTGCGTCGATGTTGCACTTGAATACCACCAACAAGTAATATGCATACAAATATGCACATTAATGTCAGCAAAACGAAGACTTTGTCAATGACAGAGACCTTACTATATATAACATTATCATGATCAAAAGGGTGAGACTTAGACCATTTATAATATAAATATGTATACAAATTCACATTTAGAATCGTAACAACTCAACAATTTCTTTTTTATACATAATATATAAACATTGTTTTTGACAAAAACAGAATATATAGCAATATTTTTGACTGGACATAATATATAAACATGACTATATAGTAATTGCAATGTCTCTAACAATGCTAGCTTTTGATAATGTTTAATTAATTTCATTTTGCTAACACAGGTGTGCATTCTGAGTTCTGACCTATTCTACTTTTAAAACTTAAACAACTGATTAGAGACATTGCAATCACTGTTACCAAAAACTAAAGTTACAGTATAATAAATGTTAGACAAAACCGTGTTTAATTTGATCATTCCATTCCATATAGGAAAATTCAATCATTTTGACTTTTCTATTATTAAGGTTACAAGGAGAATAAATAAATACTAAACAAAATCTAAGGATTTGTATACCGATGAACCTGAAAAAAATAGCAAAGCCATGGCTGTGCATTCAAAACAGTTGCTGCTGATGGTGGCCGCTGTCATTTATATAAAAGCAGCGACTCAACCGATGTCACTACCAAACTGCCCAACAAAGTGTGGTTCCGTCACCATTCCCTTTCCATTTGGAATCACCAAGAATTGTTCCCTCGATAACACCTTTCTCATTAATTGCAACAAAACATCTTCAACTCCAACCTCAAAACATGTTCCTTACTTGGATAAGAGTAATCAAAGTGTCCTAAATATCTCACTCAACGGAGAATTGCACGTTGCATGGCCAGTAGCCAGCGACTGCTACGCAGAAAAGGGCAAACCCATCAACCAAACACTACGGGATATCAACATGACACATTTTTACATCTCGCCAACTCGAAACAAGTTGACAGCAATTGGCTGTGACACGATTGGAGCACTCTCAGCGATTGATACTGGGGGAAACAACTACACCACAGGATGTGTGGCTTTGTGCAACAGGCTTGATGATATTGTGGCCAATCAATCTTGCTCCGGTACTGGTTGCTGCGAGATTTCAATACCCCAAGGTCGTGTGTTGAGAGAAGTAGCCTATACTTCTGGAGGTATATTCAACAATCACTCAGACGTACATGATTTCAATCCATGTGGATATTCTTTTGTGGTTGAAAATGGAGCCTACAGCTTCGCATCCACAGACCTCCTTGAGTTAAAGAAGAAGGAGTTTCCTGTGTTGTTCGACTGGGCAGTAGGGAACCAAACATGCCAGCATGCTCAGAATGATATTTCCAATTATGCATGTAAGGCAGACAAAAGTACTTGTTACAATTCAGCCGAGAGATCTGGCTACCTTTGTAGATGCGTGCATGGATATCGGGGAAATCCTTATCTCGTTCATGGTTGCCAAGGTACTATATATTTCTTCTCCCTTGTTATGATCCGTGTCCACCATGAGGCTCAAGTTAGACTTGCCAAGTTTGGTCCAAACCTTCCTAAACGTTATTTTTTCCGTTTTGTTCCTGATTTTATCTTGTTGACAGGCTTAGAGATAAGACTAAGAGATTCGTGAAATGCTTGGGTGATTTGCACTCAGCTGGTTCCTCGCTTGTATATACTCCTAGAAATAAATACAATTTACATTTACATTTACAAGCAGATTATAATAATGCTATTTATTGGGTGCATGAATGATATTCCCTGTAAAAGGATACAAACAGTTATGTTACGTTTAAATTAGTTAGCCAAAGACACCTAAGTTTCTTATGATCATAAGTTCATCTCTGAACTGAGATATGATATAGTCGGAATAACTTGAAGTTGAAATTGGTCTTTCTATTTTGTTGCTTGACGCTTAATCAAGGAAACTTGCAAATGTTTTTCTGTTTCATTTTAATTTTTTAGCACTTTTTGTACAAATTTCAATGTTTCTGGCTAAAAGGTATTTGTTTATAATTTTAAATAATCTAAAACTCGACAGTTAAAGGACCCTATTGTTATTTGAAAACTCCACTATCCATTGTGAAAACAGAAATCGAAACTGACAAATTATTCTTTAGATATTAATGAATGCATGGAATCCAACAATTGTGTTGATGGGGCAACATGCGTCAACTTTCCTGGAAGCTATCACTGTTTATGCCCGGAAGGATATGAAGGAGACGGGAAAAATAATGGAACAAGATGCAGTTCAAAATCCAATACCAAACAAAGGAAAGAGATCATATTGATCATTTCATTGAGTGAGTACAACATATTCTATTTTGGATTCATTCATAACAAAGATCATGCAAACAAATTTTATTTTCACAATTAAATTGTTGAAACTTGAAACATTTCATTGAAAACCACAATGTTATTCCATGTAATAAATTGTTGTTCAGAACTGAAAGTCATACACAATGTATTCATTCCTTCAAGACCAAACAGTGGCATTTTCAGATGTTGTCAACATGAAACTGACTTGAAACATTAACGAGCTACGAAAAGCAGAAAGGAAATGACTAAGTTTCCATTTGTTTATGTCCAGGTGTCAGTGTAAGCCTCGTATTACTACTGGTGGGTAGCTTTTATGCGTATTGGGCATTGAAGAAAAGAAAGCTCATTAGACTTAAAGAACAATTTTATCAACAAAACGGTGGCTTACTGTTACAACAACAGATAGTTAGGCATGGAGGGTCAACTGAAACAGCTAAAGTGTTCACTATTGAGGAGCTAAATGAAGCAACCAACAACTTTGATGAAGGTAAGATCATAGGCCAAGGTGGTCAGGGAACCGTTTACAAAGGAATTTTACAAAATAAAAGAATTGTAGCAATAAAAAAGTCCAAAGTCAGTGACCCAAACCAGATTGAGCCATTCATCAATGAAGTGGTCGTTCTTTCCCAAATCAACCATAGAAATGTGGTAAAACTCTTGGGATGTTGTTTAGAGACAGAAGTTCCCTTGCTTGTTTATGAATTCATAAACAACGGTACTGTTTATGACCATCTTCATGATCAAAAGCAATCTATAAAGCTTACATGGAAAACAAGATTGAGAATAGCAAAAGAAACTGCTGGAGTCCTGGCATACTTACACTCTGCTGCTTCTACACCAATAATACATAGAGATGTGAAATCTACAAATATACTTCTAGATCACAATCTAACTGCAAAGGTTTCTGACTTTGGAGCTTCAAGGATTGTTCCTCTTGATCATAGTCAGATAACCACTCTAGTACAGGGGACATTAGGGTATCTTGACCCAGAATACTTCCTCACAAGCCAGTTAACAGAGAAGAGTGATGTTTATAGTTTTGGGGTAGTCCTAGCAGAGCTACTGACAGGAAAGAAGGCGCTATCTTTTAGCAGGCCAGAGGTTGATAGAAACCTTGCCGCGTACTTTGTTTCTTCAATGAAAGAGGGTCGGTTACTTCATATTTTGGACAAAAGTATAGATGATGCTGATATTGAGCAACTAAAGAAGGTTGCTCTTATTGTAGAATGGTGTTTAAGGGTGAAGGGTGAGGACAGACCCACCATGAAAGAAGTGGCAATGGAATTAGAGGGAATATTAGTTACTGAGGAGCGTCGTTGGGGAAGCGACAATTTATCTTCAGAAGAGACTGAAAACTTGCTTAAAACAGCACGGTCCGTTAAAAACACTGAAGATGTCGTTGGTGGAAGTGGCATTAATTCTTCTGAATCATATAGCTTAAACCAGATTTCGATGTCATTGATTGGTGGAAGATGATTAGTTGATATTAATATTTAGGATTAGATGTTAATGTATCTTCATTATAATTGTGTTGTCGTATATGTTGTATTCCCCCATGTACTGGTCTATTGGACATGATATTCATATCTGTGTCATGTAAATATAGGATTTGCAATTGAGTTTGTGTTATGCGTTGATAGGTTCCTCCAAGTATGTTGCTAACTAGCTTTTCACTTTTAAAACAACATTAATTCCACCTTTAGATGCATATTTATTTTCATTTTTATATGACAAATTTCTTCATATGCTTGAATTTAATGAACTGACATGTAACTATTGTTTTGCTTTATATTAAAGGTTCTTACAACTTAGATTTCTGGCTCTATGAAACTAATACAAGCACAAGAAATCTGAGTTACATGGCAGTAAATTTCCCCGACATAACCGATAAGTCAACCCTCGATTAACATATACAATGCACTTAAAAGTAAATTCATGGAGATGGACAACATAATTTGTAGCTAGATACTAGATGTCATTACTGCATTTTGAATTCACAAGCTCACTTACATTACATCAGCATTTGACATTCAAACAAAAACTCTGACTTGAATAATAAACTTCATGCTCTTTACGACATTTGCAGATACATGCATATAATATATCTATGATGATGATTATGATTATTATCCAAAAAACAACAAAACATAGATTAAAATGTAGGCTTAGAGAAAATTAAATCAACTAACCATATCAAGCTTCCTGTAAGCCTTTATCTCGTCTATCGAAGAATCTTAACTAAAAGACAAGAGTAATGTTGCAAGATGAATATGAACTCTCTTTATAAACATCCACTGTTGTCCTCTGTATGGACCTTTCAAGATTAACACAAAGTTTGAAAATAAAAGTCATTTTGTGGGGAAAAAAGTAAATACAACTTATGTTTTGTAAAAATAAACAGGAACACTGATTTTTATTTTGTATACTTTGTTACATTCGTTATTAGGGCATAACCAAAATAAAAAGTCATATCTTGTGCATCAGTAAAGGGCAACCCGGTGCACTAAAGCTCCCGCATACGCAGGGTCCGGAAAGGGGTCCCACCATTAGGTGTATTGTACGCAGCCTTACCTTGTTTTTTACACAAAAGTCATATCCTGTACATCAGTAACCAATTAAAATATCGTCAAACAATACATAAAGAAATTCTACATCAGTAATGAGAACTGATAAAAAAAAGTATTTTTTACTAGTGATATATAATATAATATGTGAATTATTAAAATTCAACTCACCTGAACTATTGCTTTTATATGATTATTATATTATCATGATAAAAATGGTTAGACCATTGAAAATCTAATATTTATACCAATTCACATTTAGGATCATAACAATTCAACGGTTTCTTTTGTCCTCGTGAGCTTGAGTTGGTAGGGACAATGCATAATATATACAAGGTCTGAGGTTCAAACCCCGGCCACCACCAAAAAATTCAACGGTTTCTTTTTTTATACATAATATAAACATTCTTTTTGACAGAAACAGAATATTTAAACAATAGTTTTGACTGGACATAATATATAAACATGACTATATACATTTATTATTATGATGTAGTTTTAGTTTTAAATAATATAGTGATTGCAATGTCTCTAACCATGCTGTTTAAGTTTTATAGGTCGAAAGACAGTGTTATCTATCTCCAGCGACTAGCTTTTGATAATGTTTAATTAATCTCCTTTTGCTAACACAAGTGTGCCTTCTGACCTGTTCTACCTTTAAATCATAAACAACTAATTAGAGACATTGCAATCACTGTTGCCAAAAACTAAAGTTACATTAAAATAAATATTAGACAGACCATCTTAATTTGATCATTCGATTCCGTAGGAAAAATCAGTCATTTTGACTTTTCTATTTTTAAATTGCATTACAAGTAGAATAAATACTAAACAAATCCAAGGATTTGTGTAACGATGAACCTGAAAAAAATAGCAAAGACATGGATGTGCACCCAAAACAGCTGCTGCTAATGGTGGTTGCTGTCATTTATACAAAAGTAGCAACTCAACCGGTGTCACTACCAAACTGTCCAACAAAGTGTGGCTCTGTCACTATTCCCTTCCCATTTGGAACCACCAATAATTGTTCTCTAGACAATACCTTTCTCATCAATTGCAACAAAACATCTACCTCAACAGACGTACCATTCTTGCCACAGAGTAATCAAAGTGTTTTAAACATCTCACTCGATGGTAATCTGCGTGTTGCATGGCCAGTAGCCAGTGATTGCTATTCAAAAAATGGCACACAAGTGAACCAAACATATTACGAGATCAACATGACACATTTTCACATCTCGCCAACTAAAAACAAGTTGATAGCAGTTGGTTGTGACACGGTAGGAGTACTCACAGCAGGTGATTCTGGGGGAAAAATCTACATCACAGGATGTGTGGCTTTCTGCACCAATCGTACAGATATCGTCGCTGATAAACCTTGCTCTGGTATTGGTTGCTGTGAGATTCCAATACCCCAAGCTAACATGTTAACAGAAGTAGCCTATGTTTCTGGGTCAGGTATATACAAAAATCACTCTGAAGTACATGACTTCAATTCATGTGGTTATGCTTTTGTGGTTGAAAATGGAAGCTACAGCTTGACACTATCAGACCTCCGCAAGTTGAAGGAGAAGGAGTTTCCTGTGTTGTTGGACTGGACAGTAGGAAACCAAACATGCCTTGAAGCTCAGAAGAATCATTCCAATTATGCGTGTAAGGCCGGCAAAAGTATATGTTACAATTCAACCGAGAGATCTGGCTACCTATGTAAATGCTTTGATGGATATCGGGGAAATCCTTACCTCAATAATGGTTGCCGAGGTATTATATATTTTTCTTTCTCTTTTGTTATGATTCATGTTCATTGTGAGATTAATCAAGTTGGTTTTACCAAGTTTGGTCTAAACCTTCCTACCAACCTTACGATTTTTTGTTTTGTTCCACAATTTAACTCTCTAGTTCTGCCTACGGATCTTAGAAATGTTGTCTTTCCTATCGCTTTTAATTGTTTTTTTTGTTTGTTTCTGTTTAATTAGGGTTTTTCCCTTTCTTTCCATCCAAATAAATAAATAAATTTAAGACAAATGTATGATTTTTCAAGTGACATATTATGCTTTTCTTGAAAATTAGTTAGCCAGAGACACTTAGTATATTATGATCATAAGTTCATCTCCAAACTGAGATATAGAAGTCTAAATTACTTGAATTGAAACTTCTAAATGATTTTTTAGTGTCATTTTAATTTTCCTAGCATTTTATGTACAAATTTCGATTTCTCTAGCTAAAAGGGATTTATTTATAATTTTCTATAATTGAAAACTCCACAGTAAAAGGTAAATATTGTTCTTAGAAAACTCCATTGTATATTGTAAAAACAAAACTGACAAATTATCCCTTAGAATATAATGAATGCTTGGGGACCAATGATTGTGTTGAGGAGGCAAAATGCAACAATCTTGATGGGAGCTACTATTGCTCATGCCCGGTAGGATATGAGGGAGACGGAAAAAATCATGGAACAGGATGCAGTCCGAAATCCAGTACCAAATCAAGGAAAGATATCATGTTAACTATTGCATTGAGTGAGTACAACACGTTCTATTCTTTATTTCAATTAATTCATAACATGATCATGTCAATAAGTTTACTATCGCAATGAAAATTGTTGAAACTTGAAAGGCATTTCATTGGCAATCAACAACATTAATCCATGTTGTAAATTGTTGTTCTGAACTGAAATTCATTTACCAAAGGTACTCAGTCCTTCAAGACAAGAGTAGAATTTTGAGATTTTGACTAATTTATTCGGATACATGAAGTTGACTTGAAACATCAACAAAGAAGAGCAACAAGAAAATAATTATGTTTCCATTTCTTTATGTTCAGGTGTCAGTGTAAGCGTCGTAGCACTGCTGATTGGAAGCTTTTATGCATATTTAGCATTCAAGAAAAGAAAGTTCATTAAACTTAAAGAACATTTTTTTCAACAAAATGGTGGCTTACTGTTACAACAACAGATAGGAAGGCACGGTGGGTCAACTGAAATAGCTAAAGTCTTCAAAGTTGACGAGTTAAAAGAAGCAACCAACAACTTCGATGAAGGCAAGATCCTAGGCCAAGGTGGTCAGGGAATTGTTTACAAAGGAGTTTTAGAAAATAACAGAATTGTCGCAATAAAAAAGTCCAAAATAAGTGACCCAAACCAGATTGAGTCGTTCATCAATGAAGTGGTTGTTCTTTCCCAAATCAACCATAGAAATGTGGTTAAGATTTTAGGCTGTTGTTTAGAGACAGAAGTTCCCTTAGTTGTTTATGAATTTATTCCCAATGGTACTGTTTATGAGCATCTTCATGATGAAACCCAATCTACAAAGCTTACATGGAAAACAAGGTTAAGAATTTCAAAAGAAACTGCTGGTGTTCTGGCATACTTACACTCTGCTGCTGCTACACCAATCATACATAGAGATGTGAAATCTGCAAATATACTTCTAGATCACAATCTCACTGCAAAGGTTTCTGACTTTGGAGCTTCTAGGATGGTTCCTCTTGATCATAGTCAAATAAACACTTTGGTGCAGGGAACATTGGGGTATCTTGACCCAGAATACTTCCACACAAGCCAATTAACAGAGAAGAGTGATGTTTATAGTTTTGGGGTGGTCCTAGCAGAGCTACTAACAGGAAAGAAGGCACTATCTTTTGGCAGGCCTGAGGTTGATAGAAACCTTGCCGCATACTTTGTTTCTTCAATGAAACAGGGTCGGTTACTTCATATTTTGGACAAAAATATAGATGTGGCAAATATTGAGCAACTGAAAGAGGTTGCCGATATTGCAGAACGGTGTTTAAGGGTGAAGGGCGAGGACAGACCTACCATGAAAGAAGTGGCAATGGAACTAGAGGGAATATTAGTTATTGAAGAGTGCCGTTGGGGAAATGACTATTTGTCTTCAGAAGAGACTGAAAACTTGCTCAAAATAGCGCAATCCGTAAAAAATGTTCAAGATGGTATTGGTGGAAGTGATATTAATTCTTCTGGTTCATATAGCTTAAACCAAATTTCGATATCGATTGGTGGAAGATAATTAGTGGATATTAATAATACTCATGGTTAGATGTTAATCTATCTTCAGTCTAATTGTGTTGTAGTATTTGATGTATTTCATTTGTATTGAACATACCTATATATATAATCCTAGTAAATATAGGTTGTACAATTGAGTCTGGTTTATGCTTCAGTAGGTTTCTTCAATTATGATGCCAATGATATTTTATTCTTCATTCTTATATGGCAGATTTCTTCATATAATGATATGCATGACTTCCGTCCTGATATATAAGTATAGTTTTGATTAGTATTAAATTTTTTTAAAAATCATATGTCTGGCTCTGATCAACAGATCAAGTCTATTACAAGCACAAGACATCTGAGTTACTAGTAAAAACTTAAATTCCTTAGGAAATACATGATGCATATATGAAAATGAACTCTTAGAAACAATTCAAAACTTTTTACAGAACTACTTTCATTAAAAAAACAGATTTACACTTCTAGAATTCAATACTGTTAGGACTTTGAAACAACATTGTTCACATGAAAATTGAGTTAGTCAATGTATTCAAATTTATTCTGCCACCAGTTAGATCAAATCGCTGGCATAATAACATAGAAGATTACATAAGAAAATACCAAAATAGTTATAAATGTGTGAAAATTGCACATAGAGCAGGTGCTATTTAATTTCCCACACATAACCAATAATCACTTCTGGTTAACATAAATCATGCACTTAGGGCCTGTTTGAATTGGCTTATTTTTGAGTGGATGAAAAATATCTTATGCAAATAAATAAGCTTTTCTGTTAATTCATAATTTCTAACTAACGAAAATTGTTTCTTCATAAACTACCTTGACAAGCTTATTAATAATACATAAAAGCTTATTTATTTGCATAAGTTGTTTTGCATAAGCTCAAAAATAAGCCAATCAAAATGGAATCTTAAAAGTAAATGCACGGAGATGGATAAAATAATAGATGCTTGATACCATTGCTGCATTTTCTCAAGCTCACTTAGATCAGCATTCGCAATTCAAACAAAAACTTCAACTTGAATAATGCTCTAAAGACATTTGTAGCTATATGCATATAACATATTATCATCCTAAAAACAGCAAGTCATAAAACATAAGTTAGATGGAATAAAAGATCTGCACCTCAAAAACCTAATACCAGGCAGTCAAAATATATATATTTAGTTGTGCAGCTTGCTCCTCAAGATTTTATTGCATTTCCATCCCCATCTCAGCAGCTTCTAAACTGTCTCTCATATGTCATCATTTACGCCAACTTCATTGCATCAAACCACGTTTGACAATTGCAAACACGAGTTCGAAGTTTCCAGTGGAACCAGACAAGCACTGAATGGAAGGGTCTGTTCTGAAGGATATTATATTCTAAGTTGAATTGGGAATATTATAGAAACCTTAATCATTTGTTTGTGTAAATAATGACAAAATTATAGTATAAATATCCCTTTATTAGAGCAAAACCGTACCAACTGAGGTAAGAAACTGTAATTAAGTTTTACCCATCGTAAAATACATAAATCATAGTCCACCTCTACTAATAAAAATTGTCGAAATTGCTAGGTCGGACGCCGTGATCAGGGTTCAAACCTCGATTCTTGCACTTGTGTGCGTGATTTTTTCAACTACTATTATCATTTCATCTATCTACGATAAAAAATAAAATAAAAAAGTCATATACCTTGCACTATATACATGTGAGCAGTGTACTCTCATTTTTTTCGTGTTTTTTAGGCTTTGTTTGGGAGTTTGGAGGAGAGGGAATGTGAGGTTTTGAGGGGTGGAAAATAGGGGAAAATTGAAAGATCTTTCACATTTTTTGAAATAGTATTTTTTTTTAGAGAATGATGAATTAATTATATGCAAGACCATTTATATAAAGTTCACTAACTATATATGTAAAAAAAGATTCTACAAGGCGATGAGTACTGTAAGGCGATGAAAGATTTGGGGCTGAAGCTAACAGAACTATTTAGAAGTGGATGATCGGTTACATTACAGGGAGTTGTTCGAGAGTTCCATCGTGAGGTGCAACATTACCCATGTTGCAAGCAACCGAGTCTTGCCCTCGGGACAGAACCGCATTGTGATCCAACCTCTATAACACTACTTCGCCGAGATCGAGTTGGGGGGTTTTAGGTGTTTGTCGACAACATGTGGCACACCCCCTGCTTAATGCACTGGTAGAAAAGAGGAAAATGGATGTACATATATGTATATAACAAACATATTTATGAGGACTTTGATAATTATCCTTAACAACGATCGCATATTGAAATGAAGGCACAGAGAAAAGAGAAGCAACTAATCATAGCAAGCTTCATGGAACGAAATTCAGAAAGAAAAGGGACTGAGCTTAGAGTACAGGGGATATTGAGGATTTTGGTAGAATAATTTTATATGTTTTCATATATATTTAAAAATTGGTTGTTAAAACACATGGATGAATTGTAAGATAGATGATGAATCTTTTCAAAAAATAAGATAGATGATGGAATAACTTGAGATTAATTTATATGCATAATTTTTTTTAACAGATACGTCGAATAAAATCATACAATAGTGCGTCATGTCAAAACAACTCGCAAAATGTTGCATGATAGTTGATATGTTGGGACGCAAGTGTAAATTATACCGATAAGATGTATAAATATAAATCACATAATAGATTCGCTTTCTCCGTAACATGTAAAAGTAAAATGTAACAAAATATTAGATATTAGACAAAATGATATGGCAAAACAACTTTTTTTTTGAAGAAGATACGGTAAGACACCTTGAAAATTGCTCTTTAGACATCTATGGTTTGTTCTCAGCACTGTGAATGGACAAAAATACTTCTAGCAACATTTAACTACCGTTCGAGATACTTTTTAAATTGGTTGGACCGATTTAAAAAGTGATTTGACCGATCTAAAAAATGTAGAAAGGAAATTAACTACCGTTTTGTGACGAACAACACTATGTTCAGGCAACGGTAGTTGCAAATTTGAGCAATTACATGGTGCCTTGAGAACAGCCTCGAGACAATTTTATTACAACACCTCATAAGTCCAAGGATGTCAATTGAAAATTGTTTCCCTAAAATAGTTAATAGTGTTGGTCCGCCTCATGATAACGAGGTCTTAAGGTAATACCATCAAACCAACCTAAATGAATTATTTAGTATTTATATTTGGATATGATTTAATATGTTTTTTTATGTACTAAGGAATCAATGAGGTTTAATCTAAGAACTCATAATGCTACTCAAATTTCTCCCCACTATACCAATCATATATAAATTTCTCCCCACTATACCAATCTTTTTTTTTGAACAACCCACTGGCACTATACCAATCATATATGGTTTTAATATATTATTTGCCTTTACAAAAGCATTTTGATGATATTAATTAATTTGTTTTTGCTATGAACTCCTTTTTTTTTACAGTTAATAATTTTCCAGAGTTTTGGTAACTAAACTCATAAGTTCCTTTCATGGTATATTGGACCTCTAACTATACCAATCATATATGGTTTTAATATATTATTTGCCATTACAAAAACATTTTGATGATATTATTAATTTGTTTTTGCTATGAACTCCTTTTTTTTTTTATAGTTAATAATTTTCCAGAGTTTTGGTAACTAAACTCATAAGTTCCTAATTTCATGGTATATTGGACCTCTAAAATGTTTTACAGATGGACACCCTTACCTTCTTTCTATTAAAAGAACAATTTTATATTAATAAAAATGAGAAATAAATATAATATTTTATTAAATTTATTACAATAATAAAGTTCACCTTTAAATCAGGTCTATATTAGACACTATTTTCGTTAATAGAGTATCTGATATTTATATGAATCATTTAAGATTAACATTTATTGTGATCAAATCAATTAGTTGATATGAGTTATTTACCAATAACATTGATGGTGATCAAATAATTTGATTATTTCCCTCAACAAAAAAAAATTGAGTATTGTAAAAAAAAAATCATTTGATTGTGATCAAATCAAATAATTGATTTGTTCAAAAAAATGAATTAATTGATAATTAGTAGATTTTCCACTGATTGTCATGTATTGGTTTAAAGAGATTATATCACCATAGAAATCTTGATAAGGGGTATCTTACGAAATTAATTGTGCAATTTCTTTGTTTGGCCGTAAAACGGATAATCAATTGTGAGATGCAACCGACTAACGTCGATTTTGAGATGGATACCAAACGGTTTGTAGATTATTACATTAAAGGAAGCAATGATATATCTGAATTTGGCGCAATATTGATGATTGTAGACGTCGATGTTGTATTTGGTTTGAAAACTCTAAGGTTGAGTTTAATAGGAGACAAGCGAATATGGTCGCTCATACTCTTGCAAGAGAGGTCATACTCCTAGCTAGTCCCCAAACTTTTAATGTTGTACCTTCTTGTATTGGATCTTTAATTTCTAATGAAAAGCTATAAGCTATTTCCTAAAAAAAAAAAAAAAAAATTGTGTGTAGTTAGGAACTTTAAAAAAAAAAAAAAACCATCCATATTAACAATTACCATTTTCAGCACTAATCAGTAATCATTACCCTTTCTCTTTGATTTGCCTCCTATAGCTTCACACAAGGTTTCGGCCTTCTAGTATTAAGAAAAGGCTTTAAAAGAATTATATATTTAAAACTAATGATAAATTGATAATGGATATAAATTAATTATGACTTTCCATCTATCTGTACATTACATATCTCAAAATTTTCTATTTCAATGTTTAAATGGAATAAGAATTGTCTTATTATCAGAAGTCCTAGCTCATGGTAAAATGCCAAAATTGTTAGGCCGGATGTCATGACCGGGGTTCGAACCCTGGTACCTCCACTTGTGTGTGTGAGTTTATAATGGTTTTGTCATTTCTTCTATCTACCAAAAAAAAGAATTGTCTTATTAAAGACATGTTAATTGACTAAGCGATTGAGTTCAAGTCGTTAACGAGTTTTACAAAAGATGAGTTGTTTTCAATTCCTGTGTAGAATAACCAATAACCTACAAAAATGTTATTGAGTTGCAAGTATATTAAGAAGCATATATATTAGACACATCTAAGGGATTCCCTTACAAAATTTGGATGCTTTCTTACCAAGCATCACTCTTAATAACTATACTACTCTTAAGAGAGACGTGTAAATGGAAGACAAAGAGGTATATGATAATTTAAAGCAATATTGCAATGCTTGTTGTTGCTCTCATTGTGTACTAAACTTATTGAATCTGATTGTGCATGTCTGAGAAATTTTTGTTGAATAAAATAATAGTAATCACTTTGACTCCTTGTTACTTGAATGATAATTAATCATCTATGTCTTTCATGAGAAATTATAATTATTTTTAGAAAGATACTACTGACACCCAAAAAAACTCAAGTTACACTCCAGAATGACTAACATACCATTTAACTACAAATAAAAACTGAGTTTACATTAACCTCTATATACATACGTTAACTAAATTTACACTAACCTCTTATATATGTAAACTGAATTTGCAATAACCTAATTGTACTTAAGTTAATTGATACACTAACGTCTTATATACATACGTAAACTGAGTTTATATTAACTACGTAAACTGAGTTTACACTAACCTCTTATATAAATTTATATTAACCACGTAAACTGAGTTTACACTAACCTCTTATATACATACGTAAACTGAATTTACACTAATCTCTCATATACATGCATAAACTCATTTTACATAAACCTCTTATATACATACGTAAACTGAATTCACATTAACTACGTAAACTGAGTTTACACTAACCTCTTATATACATAGGTAAACTGAGTTTACATTAACCTCTTACATACATATGTAAACTGAATTTACATTAACTACATAAACTGAGTTTACACTAAACTCTTATATACATACGTAAACTGAATTTACACTAATCTCTCGTATACATACGTAAACTCATTTTACGTAAACCTTTTATATACATACGTAAACTGAATTTACATTAACTACGTAAACTGAGTTTACACTAACCTCTTATATACATACGCAAACTGAGTTTGCACTAACCTCTCACTACGTAAAATCAAATTACCATTAACAGAGACATATCTCATACCAAAACAAACAATAAACAAATAGAAACTTTTAGAAAATTAAATCCATGAAATTCACTAACTTTTATGAATAGAGTACAGATCAATGAAAAAGATGTTGATTCAATCTTTGATCTTGGTTGTACATCTATGGTGATTTGTGGATGAAAGGGAGTGAGGGTTCAGAATGATAATGAAAGAAGGGTTTTTAAAAATTTACATGAAGAGGGAATTTTGGTATTATTGTAAAATTTTAAATAAATTTGGGTGTAACTAGAATTATATGGGGTGAGACTAGAAAAAGTCTTATTTTTATTTTAATCATAGTATCCTCAAGGCCGACCCAAGGGTAAGGATACTAAGAAAGTTGCTTTTTTGACATCAAAAGTTTCCTAACGACACAAGTAAAATACTTAAATGCCCCCAGCAGTAGTTAACTACCGTTGAGGACCCGACAGAAGTTAACTACCGCTGACTACCGCTGAATTCATTCAATTTATGCATATACACTACAACCTACTTCTTTTCTCTGTCTTCTTTTCTTCTTCCTTTTCCACTTAGAACTAGAAACAAAACTACTTCAACTCCTCCCTGTTATCCTAGTTGCAGTCACAAATTCACATGTCCCTAACAATTCAACCAACTATTCCAGTTCAATCCAAAACACTACCTTGATTTAAAAATTTGCATCTACTCCATCACCACATACACAAAAGACATTTGGCAAGCAAGCTATCTAACACAGTTCAATTCATAGTTTTAAAGTTGTATTTGTATTGATACTTGTAAGAGACAAGTTGAATTTGAATCATTGGAATTGACAAATGCAGTTCATATGCAAATTTAGATACTCTAAAAAGTCTCGATTTTTAACATAAAGAGAGAATCGTACTTCCATTGACATTAAAATTACGGGAACCCCATTTGTTGAAAGATGTTATACAAATAACTAGGCTGTAGTTTTGTTGAAGTGGTTTTGTTTCTAGAACTAAGTGGAAAAGGAAGAAGAAAATAAGACAGAGAAAAAGACTAGGCTGCAGTGTATAGGCATAAATTGAAATGAATTCAGCGGTAGTTAACTTCTGTCGGGTCCTCAACGGTAGTTAACTACCGTTGGAGGCATTTAAGTATTTTACTTGTGTCATGTGAAGTTTTCAATGTCAGGAAAACAATTTTCTATATATATTCTATTAAACACAACATAAAAGTTGACAATTGAACATGTTCTCGGTGTCTACCCTTAGTATTAGATAAGATTTTTAAAGTATTTGTTGTTGCTTACATTCGTAATTAAAATATGAATAATGTGGGTAAAATTACATTTATCGTCCTTTAATAATTTCAGATAATTATTTTATATTTATCTTTTTTCACGTCATTTTTTTCCTTTTAATCTGTTTCTATATAGACTTTCAAACATCAAATCTAAAATCCAGGGCCGGCCCACCAATAAATGAGGCCAAAAGCAAACTTCAAAGTGACGCCTTTTTACTTAAAAGAAAAAATATTATTAAAACTTTTTACTTATTTTTCGAGCTTTTTGAAACGCAAAATCATTTACTCCCTCATCCTTATATATAAGTTTTTATTTGACTAAGAATATGTCCTTAAATATAAACCCTTTTTTAAATTATTAGATGCATTTATTATTATTTTTTCTTAAACATACCTTCTTTCTTTTTTACAAATCTTAAACATACCTATTACCCTTAATTAAAACAATTATCTTGACTTGAAATATGAAAAGTCAAATTTAATACACATACAAACAAATGACAATTTGATAATATTAATACACAAAATAGACACATTTGCACTCACATTTTTTTTAAAGAAATGTGAAAAAGTAAAGAAGGCTTATATATAGAAACGAAGAGAGTATTAAATTATCATAATAAAAAAAAATTGGTTACTTATCATAATCGATTTGACATAACATGTATTTTTCCATCGAAAATAAAGCTAATCCATTTAGTCATTATTTATAAATGGATAGAGCCTTACTCGTATCAATGAGCCAATATACTACATCAATTGATTTTATTTTTTTTTGAGAAACGACATCAATTGCTAAACTAAGCCAAAATCCTTTTATGTGAGTTTAGCTCAGTTGTTAGAGACAATGCATAATATATGTATGGTATGAGTTCAAACCTCGACCACCACAAAAAGAAAGTAAAATCAATTAAATTTCACAGCTAAATTGAGTTTTAAGAGGAAAAAAATTAAAAAAGATAAAATCCGGTGGTTAGCCGAGTAAAGATGTCGCCGATAACCACATGCAAAAGTTTAGAGATGTAAATATGAAATCGGAGAAATTCAAAGCCCGTATCAAAGAAGGGGAATGGAGTCGTCACTCATTAATGGTGAAAATGAAAACAAGTATTCTCTTCGGTCTTGAATATAAGCAACAACAAAAAAATCATACCCTTTAAAAAAAATTAGTTAGTGTCATTTATTTCTCTCAAAGTATTAAAAATACAATTGTAATTTCATCTATGAAAAGAAAAAAAGTATCACATTAATTGAAAGGTAATTAGGAATAGTAACATTAAATATGATAGAAGTGGTTGCCATTTGCTTATATTCAAGACCATCAATTTTTTTTATGGAAAATGCTAAACTTCCTGAAAAAATTATAGCGAATTTTTCCCGATAATTGTGGCTTGTTGATACCAAAAAAAATGGCACCACTACCTCCTTTATTCCACCAAATTCGGACTGTTCACCAATACATGCTATACACATATGCATTCTTGAATTTTCACGACACATTCATTCGCTCTCTTTAGCATTGCTCTTTTTTCTATTTTGTTGCTTATATTTAAAACTGAAAGGAGTATCATTTATAACGAACGAGTAAGTTTTATTCAATGATTGAAGGGAAAGAGCACATGCCTTGATTCATTTCTCAAACCAATTTAAAAATTGGTTGTGAAAATGAAAGCGAGTATTACATATATAACGATTGAAATGAACACAAATAAAAAAGGCACAATAATTCGTAAGGGTCAATTTAAGTTCATGAATCAATCTTTTTCAAATTTTTTATATAGAAGAGAAAAAGTTTCATTTCATATTTATTTCAAAATCAAAACATATGTGAATTTAGAATTTCTACATATTTTATGTCTTAAAAATTCTTAAATCTTAGATTCTACACTAGTTTGTATTTGTTTACTCCACTAATTGTATATCTAGTGTAAAATTAAACAATTTTTTTTAAGAAGCAAAAATGGTACTGATAAGTCAATAAATTAGTGTTTTTAATATGTTATTTAAGTCTATTTTATTTAGATTTGATTTAGTTTTATTTAAATATTATTTCCTTTTAGAATTATTTTACTTCAATTGCAAGTTATTAT
>Ga0315915_1003156_pt1 | contig 21002 bp, 11 predicted proteins | sample MpolbnodulesMG_FD_207738 | JGI IMG/M metagenome (GOLD analysis project Ga0315915, IMG submission 207738) | Medicago polymorpha root nodule microbial communities from Los Angeles, California, United States - branched nodules | ecosystem: Host-associated > Plants > Roots > Nodule | place: USA... | reverse complement strand
GTTATGTTGTATTGTCATTTCAATGCTACCATTTCATTATTGCTTTGCTTTGTCTGTTTTAAAAAATTGCAGGAAGTTTAGCGCGTGAAAATTGCTTTGTCCGTGAAATTTCGTACGGCAACATCCCGTACCATATAGTAGTTCTCTAACTATATATAGGAGCGTGTCCATCTTTCCGTTTTTTTTTATTGCGCTAATGTTTGAAAATTATTAACAGTGTTTTTTTTTATGAAATTTTGATTTTGATTAAAACTAAAAATATAAATGTTTGTTGCTTTCAAGTTATAACAAATCAAATTAATAAATTTTGGAAGGTGTAACAAAAAAAAAATCAAATTAATAATGATTATTTATTGCAATGACACCAACAATATAAAAAAAAATATAATCTAAATTCTTTTTTTTAATGACACTAATAACAATCTTTATTATAGAAAAATTTGTTTAATGGTATAATTGAGATCATGAAAAAGTAAGTATAAATATATTTATCTAGTTTGTTACACTTTTTAAATGATAAGGAAAAAAAAACAAACAGAGCCCAAAAGTGTTGAAAGGGATAGTTTTATAAAAATCCAGATTAAAAGTGTTGAAGGGGGTAGTTTTATATATAGTATAGACGTTCCAAAGTATTTTGCTTTTAACAAGAAAAAACCCTATAAACTTTTCTTTCTTTTTTGTTTGACACAAAACCCTAAAACCTTCTTCTTTTTTTTTGACGCAAGAAACCCTAAAACTTTATCTTTAACATGAAGAGAAAATCCGAAGGACTTGCAATAGGAATTGACCTTGGCACAACGTACTCATGTGTTGCAGTATGGCAGGAACAATACTGTCGAGCTGAGATCATTCACAACGATCAAGGCAACAGAACAACACCTTCTTGTGTTGCTTTCACCAAAGATCAAAGGTTGATTGGTGATGGTGCTAAGCATCAAGCTGCTGCCAACCCTCAAAACACTGTCTTTGGTATTTCTACTCTTTAAATTCCTTTATATATTTCTTGTACTTGTTAATATTGATTTCCCATGGTTAATGCTCAAACTGACAATCACCAAACAACTGAATGATACTAATGTTATTTTTTCAGATGCTAAGAGGTTAATTGGTAGGAAGTTTAGTGATCCTGTTGTTCAAGATGATATACATTTATGGCCATTCAAGGTCACTGCCGGTGACAATGACAAACCCATGATTACCGTTAGGTACAAGGATCAGGAGAAGCAGCTCTGTGCTGAAGAAGTTTCCTCTATGGTACTCACCAAGATGCGAGAAATTGCTGAGGAATATCTAGAATCACCTGTTAGGAATGCAGTTGTGACAGTGCCCGCTTATTTTAATGATTCTCAACGAAAAGCCACAATAGATGCTGGTGTTATTGCTGGCCTCAATGTTATGAGGGTACTGAATGAACCTACTGCTGCAGCTATTGCATATGGCCTTGACAAGAGAACTGGTTGTATTGGAGAACGGAATATTTTTGTGTTTGATCTTGGTGGTGGCACTTTTGATGTGTCAATACTTACTATTAAGGATAACGTCTTCCAAGTTAAGGCGACTTCTGGAAACACTCACCTCGGTGGAGAGGACTTTGATAACAGAATGGTGAACTACTTTGTACAAGAGTTCAAGATAAAGAACAAAATGGACATTAGTGGGAATCCAAAAGCTTTGAGGAGGTTGTGAAGCGCTTGTGAGAGGGCAAAAAGATCACTTTCTTTCCTTGTTGTTGCAACTATAGAGATAGATTCATTATTCGAAGGCATTGATTTTTCTTCATCAATCAATAGGGCAAAGTTTGAGTAAACGAATATGGATCTATTCAATGAGTGTATAAATACTGTTCAAAGTTGTCTTACAGATGCTAAGATGGACAAGAGCAGGGTAGATGATGTTGTCCTTGTTGGTGGGTCTTCGAGGATTCTCAAAGTGCGGCAGCTATTGCAAGAATTTTTCAATGGGAAGGAGTTGTGCAAGAGCATTAACCCTGATGAGGGTGTAGCTTATGGGGCAGCTGTTCAGGCTGCTTTGTTGAGTGAAGGCATTAACAATGTTCCAAATTTGGTGCTGCAGGATGTTACTCCTTTGTCTCTTGGTAGGTCATTAGTAGGAGATATCATGAGTGTGATGATTCCAAGGAACACTTGCATTCCTGTGAAGAACACACGAGAATATGTTACAGTTGAAGATAACCAATGATATTCCTTGATTGAGGTTTATGAGGGCGAGAGAACGAAAGCCAGTGACAACAATTTGCTTGGTTCCTTTTATCTTTCTGGTCATACCCCTGCTCCCCGCGGCCACCCTTACGATGTCTGTTTTTCTATTGATGAAAATGGTATTTTGACTGTTTCTGCTAAGGAAAAATCCACTGGCAAAATGAATGAGATTACAATAACAAATTACAAAGATAGGATGTCAGCTGAAGAAATTAAAAAGTTGATTAAAGAAGCTGAGAATTACCATATTGAAGACAAGAAATTCCTAAGGAAGGCCGAAGCAGTGAATGCATTGGATCTCTACATTTACAAAATGAGAAATGTCGCGAAGAAAAAGGATATTAATACAAAGCTCTCCACCGAAGAAATTGAGAAGATTGAGTCTGCAATTGCCGTTGCCACAAATTTGCTTAGTGAGAATAACCAGCATGTTGAAATTGATGTTTTGGAGAATCATCTAACGGAGCTTAAGAGTCGAATGGAACACACCATTGCTAAGACTATCTAATAGTTATGTTTTGGTAAAGTTTAGAGTGGACACATGTTACTAAAATTGCTAGTGCTACTCTCATTCAGCTATTTAGATTTTACTTGCTTAGTTTACACGTTTCTTTGATTAGTTTATGCAGCAAACCAAACATGAATGGCTTTACCTTCAGTCTTCTTCAAGAGTTTAATCCGCTGCATAATCAGTTGATTGATTTCCTTTGCTTGAGTACTGAATAGCAAGAGTATTTTGTTTGTTCCATGCTCAAAGTTCTATTGAAATTTGAAACTTTTAATTTAGGTCTCAGCAGTTAGAAGTTTTGATAGAAAATGGATCATGTCTTTCCAATGTAAAAACTAAAAACACTTACAAGCATCTTTTGTAAAATGACTTTTTTACCTGAAATTGATTTTGGGGATGATAAAACCTACTCCTTAAATTTGATTGCATTGTTGTCATGTATCTTGTTACTTTAGATTATAAACCAGTTTCTCTAGAAGAATACTATCATCAAATTGAAAATTGAGATGTCAATTGAATTTTTCCAATATAAAGGGTTCAAAATATTCCTTGCTAAAGGAACTTTTTGTTTTTGTTATTTTGAGGGATGCTAAAGGAACTTATTATAGTGAAAACAAAGCATTGCATTAATACTTAAATAGTGAACCGTTTATGGCTGTTACTTCATTTTAAAACAAGTCAGTTTAGTTTCAATAAAATGTGATTCAATTTCAATTCTCTAGTAATGCTTCCAGTTTATGTAACAGATTCTACTATGTTTTAAAGAATAAGAAATATTTTACACATTTACTGTTAGACAGTAATATAACATGCCTAAAATTGGATGAGCTGTGCCGAATTTTTTTAGGTCAGGCTAACATGTGCCCATATTAAAAACCAGATAAATAGTAAGTGTTTAAGCAATCTATAACCAAACCCTGAATCAATTTTACACTAACAGTGATTACAATACACAATGAAAGGTAGGTAAGACTATGATAAAGTTGATGTCACGTGATTGAAAGGTCACGAGGTTCAAGTCCTTAACACAGTCTCTTGCTTAAAAATCTAGGTAAGACTGCATACAATACACCAAAGAGGAATGCTAGCAACACTCTCTTTTGAACACTCTCTCTAACATTCACTCTTTTATTGGTTTAAATCATTGTGAGTGTACACTTTGGAAATAGAACCCACACAAAGTGGTGGGACATGCATGAATTTCATCCAATAAAAAAGTGAGTGTTAGAGAGAGTGTCCAAAAGAGAGTGTTGCTAGCATTCCTCATAGACCAAATAGTGAGACCCCTTACTGGATATTGCGTACGCGGAAGCTTTAGTATATCGAGCTACATCATTCAAAAAAACTTCAAATAAACTCAAAAATTCCTACAAATAAAATTATAAAATTAATACTCATGCCTTCGATTTGCATCGTTGACGGCCAAATCATTGATTAAATCAAATGAACATCACAATCAAACTAGAAATAAAAAAATGTCACACAAGACGACGAATAACACAACATCACACTTAGACGACGAAATCACACAAAAAAAATCTAAATATACATAAAAATCATGTATTTATATTGAAATAGAGAGGAAAAATTCACTTAAAACCACCTCCCTCGATAAAGAAAATATAAGAGAGAACCTGCAAAGAAAACTTAAAACAGTTATAGAGATGTACATGTGGGGGAGCAACTCTGCTATGTTTTTTTTTTTCTTTCCAAAAAATAATGTACAATCATTTTTTAACAAATCTATGTTTTACGAAAGGGTCACATATTGAAAATTGTGAGAATGTAAAACGATTTTCGCACAAATACTACAATTACGGAGTATTATGTTTTTAAATTTGCGTAATGCTAGTTATAACGACACATTTCCATGCGAAAGTTTCACGACAGTGTTTCTGCTCAATATTTTTTTCCTAATTTATAGCACCAGCTTCCTTGTTTTGTGGCCATGTACAAAGGTGATTGGTTAATTGCAGTGCTCATTTAATTAGCAATGCTCTTTTAGTAGCAGACACTTTCCTATTCGCAATCTGATTGGGACAATTTTCATCATGATAAATAGCCCTGCTCTTTTAATTTTCATCGGTGTTTTTCTAAAAAAAAAATTCACCACAACCTGCATAGTATCAAACTGTCACCAACAGACTACTAACCAAAACCAGTTGTGGAACCTCGACAATGCCAAATTGAAACCTACTAAATTCTCTCAGTCCAAGATTGTTTCAATCTTTGGATTCATGATAATGAACTACGAAACCAATCCAAAAAAGTGAGTTTTTGTCTCTACCCTCCATGTTAATAAACCAAACCCATGATAATCTGTTTGATAGTATTAATCGCCTCCTTTGAATTGTTGGAACAGTAGTAAATATTAGTTAAAAAATATTTTTGTCACCGAAGAGTTTCTTAGGCTGAGTCGCGGACTAGGTCGCTCTCTTTAAGACGTTTCGTGGCACTGCCTAACTACAACTGTATCAGAGTCATATTGCACTATAAGATCTGTTCTAGAAATACACCTTCAAATATGGTGCTAAGACCACTCTAATATAGTATTGATACCACTATATTATGGTACTACGACCATTATTATATGGTACTATATGACCACTCTAATATGGTGTTTCCACCACTCTAACCTCTAACTTCTCCAAGGGCATAAAACATAAAACAAAGATTATATTCTTAAGATCATTCTTATTTTCCGAAGGGATGCTTTATCTCAAAAGAGACTTTGATCTTAAGAATACTCTTATTTTCGAAGGGATAAAATTTCCTGAAGGGACTATGTTATTAAGACCATCTTAATTCCGAAGGGACATTATAAACTAAAGGGACAATGGCCTTAAGAACTCTTTAAATCCGAAGGGACAGAAAAAGAGGGAGAAGAAAAGAATAGCTCGTTAACATAAGTTAAAGGAAAGAGAAGAGAGAAAAGTTCTTTGACAACTCAAGAGAACTTTTCGTGTGAGTAAAAGTGAGGGAGAGGAGCTCAATTTATAGGTAAAGAGTCAAAGATAAGTTACAAATCCGATGGCTAGGATTAGTTGACCGTTGGAAAATCAATGGCTTGATCTCGCATCATAAATGAGTACTGATTGAGAAAGTTGACATGCGAATTTTTTTAATTCACACTATAACACTCCATGTGTTCCAACATGAATTAACGATATTCCCGTTGAATAAAATATTGTTCCACTCCAATCAAATGCGTCGATATCGATATGTTGATAACCAAAATAAATGTGATACCTTATTCATTTTGCTCCCTTTTGCAACAAAGTTATATGATAAGAAATTTCCACTTCCTCATCCTAGGGATGTCAATGGGTACCTATGGGTACAGATAGGATAATACCCGTCCCCCCCCGTTGGATAAATATGATACCTGTGTCCGCCCCGTACCCTCGTGGGTATCCACTATGCGGGTACCCGTGGGTATTGAGGTATTCATGGGTACCCATGAATTTTTTAATTTTTTTTTTTTTTACAAATAATAACTTTTATTAATTACCAAAAAACTTCAACATTTAAACATCCATACATAATCCATTCAAAATTTCATAAACATACATAATTCATAGAAAATTCATGATTCTTAAATAATCCATAGGGTATGTTTTATGATGTGAATGAAGAGGAAACGGTAAACTTAATAAGATGAATTATAAAAACTAAAAATAAAAATAGTTTATTAATGAGGAATCTTAGGTGGACGGTAAAATTTCTTTCAATGAGGTAACAACTTTAAGTAATAAGATAAGATAAGATATATAAGGATATTTTAGTAATTTACTTAATTTATTATTGGGTATGGGTACCCGTAGGTATAGATACAATCAAATCTGTGTATGTACGTATCTATATAATAATGGGTAGTCAAATATCCGTTTATTATACTCGTGGATACTCGTTTATCTGTGACAGATTTTACCCACAGGTATCAGTGGGCATGGGTATTTTTGTCACCCCTACCTCATCCCCCGAATATGTCAGATTTCAACCAAACCAATTAAAGATAGAACTACAAATATTTTTCACAATTCGGCAAGAAAAAAAAAAACAAATGATTTTGAAACTCAAATCATTAAAACAAAACATACAACATTGTTGGTGAATGTTCCTTAAAACTCCTCTTTGCAATAATATTTTGTGTTTGGGAGTTTTGTGTCAGATATGGGTGTGATGGATCTTCCCCTTCTTGGTAGGCGTTCACATTGTTTCAACCGTTTGGTAGAGTTCTGAGTCGGTTGGATAGGTGGGACCCTGCTAGCCAATGGGTGTTGCCGTGTGATTAGTGGTGGGAATAGGTCAGGCTGTTCTTCAGGGGCCTATGGTCCGGCCTAGTGAAAGCCCAATCCAGCCTAACTCGTTTAATAAATAGGTCAAGCATGAACTTTTTAAAAAGCCTATTAATTTAAATGGGGTAGACTTAGGCTCATAAAAAAACCTATCAGATCTATTAGACTTGCCCGTATATGAGTATATTACATTTTCCTACATTTATTATTTATATAGTAATACAAAAACGAATAACAATTCCTTTAAATTCTCATATTAAATTGGTGATTTTTTTTATCACATTGAAGATTTAATGCATTTTTTTCCTGCTTAAGTGCTAATTTAATTTTCAGTTTCTTACTGTTTGAAAGCTTGTTAAGTTATCATTGAATTTCATATTGTTATTTGATTTGTGTGAACTTTTGAGGCTTGATACTAATATGCCTAAGGTTAAGCATGGTTATTAGAGTAAGTTTGAAATCCTTCTTGTTATCAGACATGATTATTCTTGAGTTTCTATCTATCTATAAATTTTACGATTGTGTTTTATTAGTTTAATGTGTATATAATTAATGTTTATCTCCACATAAAGTATGTTGCACAAATTGAAAAGAAAGAAAACTGGATGAATAACTCCTTTTAAAATTTGTAACAAAAACTAGGCTTTTAGACAGGTTAATAGGTCAGATCATACTTTTAAAAGGGTCAAGCCAAACTTAAAATAAAGCCTTTGACAGGTAAAAAGCCAAAACTTAGGCCTTAGTTATTTTTAACTTGGTCAGACCTATTTAAACAAAGTCTGACTCGGCCTGACTCATTCTCACCCCTACTTGTGATGTTTCATACCAATATCCTTTAGTTCTTCGCTATTCGTCTCAACTTTGGAGTCCTAAACCGTTTAGGTTCAATAAATTTTGGTTGAGTCAGAGGGGTTGGATATGGTTAAGCTTCGTTGAGACTCTATCCGGCATGCAGGATGGATGACCCCGTTCATTAAAGAGAGGCTGAAAGTTCTAAAATAGTTTCTTAAGGTTTGGAGTAAAGAGGTCGTGATCTAAATTTGGAGGAGCTTAGAGTATCCACAATGGTGGGTGCTTCACCTGTTTAGCACCGAAATTAATAAGCACCCTCACTGTGGAGAGAAAATGTTTGGTGCTTATAGAGAAGGGTGACTATATAGTCACCCTCTCTCTCTTTAATTTTCGTGGGCCATATGTAATAACTTGTACACGAACCAATACTTTTTTGAAATACAATGACATTAAGTTATTAATAGGATCTATTTATTAACTTTTTTCTTAGGTGCTGGGTTGGAGAGATTGGGTGCTTATTAAGTAATACCATTATTAAAAATTAAAAAATAGATGATCTATACATGCATGACTCACTTAAGCACTCAAAATGGAGTGTTCTGTTGTAGATGGTCTTAGGGTTCGTTATTCTTCTTTGTATATTAATTTTTGAAATAACGTTACAAAGTTTGAAAATACGAAATTATCGTTAAAAAGAGAGAGAAAATAAAATTAATATTTGAAGTGTATTATGTTTTAAAGTTAATAAAGAGAAAAGGGAACAATTAATCAATGATATAACGGTACTAAAACGAACACCACGACAATGATTTAGACATCAACTTTGCATATTCGGAAACATGAGTATTTTAGTGACTTTGATTTCATCATATTATTTGTAGGTATTTTATAGTTGTATGTTATTAATTTGGGTGTTGTGAGTTTGTTCGCAGATTCACTCTTTACGTTTATATGATGTTTGCATCTGATGTACTCTATCGATTTTTTTTTTTGTGGTGGCCAGGGTTTGAACCCTGAACTTTACATATATTATGCATTGTCGCTACCAACTGAGTTAAGCTCACGAGGATGTATTATATCGATTTGAATGAATATTGTTTTGTTTTTGTAAACAAAATAAAAATCAATGATATAAAGAGCAATTGGACACGTTATGTAATAAAAGCATTGAACTTTGTTTTTTGTTTTGGGGGAAAAGCATTGAACATTTGACTTGCTAATGTTTATTGCTGGGAAATCATTGGAGGAATTGCAACATGGAATCGGCGGTAAATCTATATACACGTGGTTTTAGATGATTTTTTCACTTCTAATTATACTTTTAAACAAATTTTAATATAAGAATGGTATATTTCTTTTAGTAAATCAGAATGTTATACTACTTTTTAAAAAAAATAATTAAGAATATTATATTATTTGTGTCATTCAAAATAAGAATGTATTACATTATCTATATTGTTGGTGTTATTGAAAAAGATAAGTATACTTTATTACAATATGAAAATGAATTTCAATCAACCTAAATGATTTTCCTGTGGTCTTCAAAATGTTTCTTTACAGGTTCACAGGGAGGACAAATGGATGTGGACGGTGGACCCATCTTCTATTTATACAGTTCGAAGTGCATACAATTCTCTCATTGCTCAGGTTCATGTTGATAATGTGGCAGCGCCTCCTATTTGGCATAAGGACGTTCCATTAAAGGTTGTGCTGTTTGCGTGGCGTCTGTTTCGTGATCACCTCCCTACAAAGGATAATTTAAATAGGTGACGTGTTATAGACTTTGATGCTCAATTTTGTGTTGGTGGTTGTGGAATGATTGAAACATCCACTCATTTATTTCTTCATTTTAATCTCTTTAGCTCGGTTTGGAATCACATTTTTCAGTGGCTTGGTGTTGCTACGGTTGTGCCTAATGATGTAACAGGGCATTTTAATCAATTCAGCCTTCTTGGCGGTTTCACTAAGTCGCGGCAATCAATTTCACAAGTTATTTGGTTTGCGACAGTGTGAGAAATTTGGAAGGAAAGGAACAACATAATTTTTAATGCCAAAGTTATCTCAATTATGCAAGTGGTGGACAGGATTAAGTTGTTAACATTCAAGTGGTTGAAGGTGAAGTTTGCAACTCTTCCCTTTAACTATCACAGTTGGTGGCTTATCCCGTTCACTTTACTAGGCATAGGCTAATTTTGTAGCTCTGGATTGTTTTGTGGTGTAGGCTCTTGCCTTGTAAATATTGCATTTTCTTGTATTGACTTTGGTTGTTCTTCCTTGGCACGTCTTGTGCCAAGAAAGACCTCGTTGTAGTAATATAATTCATTTTAGCCTCTTAAAAAAAACAATATGAAAATGAAAAATGTATATACCTATAATTTTAATCAATATTAAAATAATTTTCATCAAAATCAAAATTTCTTAAAAACTATGTAATTTATGAACAATGAAAAGAGTGGACAAGATAATTAAATTCTACTAAGGACAAACTGTTAAAGAGACATTGAGTTCATTTCTTGGATGAAACAATTGTTGGCCAAACTTTATTTATAGAGTTTGGCTGTGTTTGGTAACGACGAGAAATTAACTTATAATTTATTGAATTAGCTTATAAGCTTGTTGAATCAAAACATGACGTGTTTGGTAACAAACTTTACTCACAAGATTATAGCTTTTTCTTAAAATGTTATTTCATGTAGCACTTGTGAATAGTAGTTAGTTACTGCTGGTCTCAGGGGTAGTTAACTGCTGCCGACTTGGACAGCGGTAGTTAACTACCGTTGAGGGTATTTTAGACATTTTCATTTGTTATTATAAAAAATCTGCAGTCAAAAAAGCAATTTACTTAGTTTTTTATGGTATTAATCAATAACATTTATGTAGGCAAAACCACGCTGCTTTTTCAATAGCTTTCATCAGTTTGTTTTTTTGAAGGACTGGCTTCGATTAGTTATTTAATTTAATATTTTCATTCTTGAAATATCATGTTGTAGGAGTTATCCTGTGTTCTGTACCACTTAGGTAAAGTGATTAGATGTGTCTATTATTAGCGATTTCAATATTTTTTTTGGTCAATGGCAATTTTAATATCTATTACATATTATACCAAATTCTAAGTTTGAAGAGAACTTTAAAAAAAAAATGTTTGAATAGTAATTATATATTATGTGTATATGTTAAATTTTATACCATATACAATCTTTGTTAAATAAATTAAGTATATATTAATATAATAATAATTTTACTCCCTTAAAAAAAATTCTTTTACTACCTTTGTCTTTGTCATTGAATATATTAACTTTTCCTTTCTTTCTAAATAATCAAACACCTATTTTGATCCTCGGATGTGTGGGACATTGTCACTATAGTTTTTAAACATATCAAAATTGCAATATGATTTATAGTGACCCTTTTGCAGGTAATTTTACGAACTAAATTGAACAACTAAAAAAAAAGTTTCAAAGACTAAATTAAATTTCTAAAAACAAATCTGATAATTAACTGAGTAATAAAATAGACACTTGTGAATTTATATGCAATTTTGATACATCCGAAAGTCAATACAACAACGGAGTACACATTGAAGGATCAAAAGTTTGAACCCCTGATCTAGGGTACTGACCGCTAGTACTAGTATAAAAGAAAGTAAAAATATATTTGACAAAAAAAATGCAAACTATGTTCCAAAAAAAAAATGTTTGACTTTTTATATTTGAAAATTTATTATCATTGTATTTTGCTCTCGTGCACATTAGCTTTTTCCCGTTTGAAAACTCTTATATGCACACTTTTTAATTGTTATAAATAAGGTATCATGTAAAACCCAAAAGATCCGAAAAAAGGGAATTATAATAAATATTGATTTGACTGCTTTACTTTTGAAAACGCTTATACGTCCAATTTTATTTTATTTTTTTGCTATAAATAAGGTCTTTCTGCAAAATCAATAACATCACAAAAAGATAATTTTAATAGAAATTGATAAAAGTGACAAATTGAAAAGGAGTCATGGAAGTAAGCATGAAAAGAAATGCCCTTGTGATGATGTTAATGATTATTTTAGTTGCAACACAAGTTGAATGCATCACTCCATCTCCAAAGTTTCCTCCAATCAAGCTTGTACAACCATTTTGTGAATGGAAGTGTGATGGAATATGTCTCAATCACAAATTTGGACGTGATTTTGATGAGTGTGTAAGATATTGTAGGAAACACAAATGTTAGGCGCAGGTAAAAACAAAAATTATGCAATGATATTCGGATTTACTCTCTTTTCATCTTTTATATATTGTATATTCTTTTTAGCAAATCTAAATATTAATATATATTTGTTTTTACTTTGTAGGAGCTCGTGCAGTGAATACAAAAAATGATTCAAGCTTTGAATAGTTGCAACAATAATAAATAAATAGTGTTTATTTAAAATATGTGAGACTCTACAAAAATGTACTCAGATCGTAGACATTTGTGTCAAATAAATACGTTTTAATTCAAAATATCTGTTACCGATTGATTATTTTGTTTGAAAATGATTTGCATTGAGACCTCCTATGATACCAATAAGTCTAATGTTCGATGACAATTAAATTGCTCATAGAAAAATAAAATCCGCAATAATTTTGACATCTTTGCAATAACTCCCATTTAAATCCCCAATCATTCTGTTAAAACTTAACATGCTCACATTTGGGGGAAAAAAAATCCGTAAGGATTGTATCAATTTGATGAGAAACATATGACTTATGTCTAGAGCTGTCAAATGGGCCGGCCCGGCCCAGCTCGCCTCAGCCCGGTGGGTTAGCTCATATAAATGGGTTTGAGTTGGTCGGCCCACTTGATTCATGGGTTACAAAAATTGAGCCCAGCCCAATTAGTAGTGGGCTACACAGTTCGATGGGTCAGTGTGACCCATATTTCAAAATGTAATATTTTGCTTTTTTCGAAAAAAAATCGATGGAATGAACAATAAAGCTACATATCACATATTTTTTTAATAGAAACATATTAAATAAATTATTATATATCAAATAAATCACATGTCTTCGTAAACTTAGTTAAATTATATATAAAACGTCTATTAAATCAACATCCATAAGGATAAATAACACAAAAGAATCAATGCAAAAGTAGATTATTTGTCATAACTAACAAAATGAACCTTGAAGACAACAAAATTCAATATTACATAATAAAATAATTCAGTCTTATCTAATAAAACTATTTATAAACTATTTAATTTTTTTTAAAGGGCCAGCCCGCAAGCTTGACGGCCCAACCCAGGCTGGCCCATCTAAAATGTAGGCCCGATGGGCTGACCTAAAAAGATAGGGTCGTTTTTTCATGCCTGTTTTACGGCCCAGCCCACACTAAAATAGAGGGCCGAAGGGCCAGCCCGGTGGACCATGCCCATTTTGATAGCTCTACTTATGTCCTCGTAAGCTTAACTCAGTTGGTATGGACAATGCATAATATATGCAAGGTCCGGGGTTCAAACCCCAGCCACCCCCCAAAAAAAAAAACATATGACTTATATTAATTTTCATATATCAGATGTAAAAGGTGACAACACCAGTGATATGACTTTCAGTGTGGCTTATAACTTATAAGGCTTCCAAGGATTCAAAGAATAACAAGGAGTTATGCGCTTGTGTTCAATTTGTATTATGCTCAGTTCAGAGCTGTCAAACCGGACGGCCCGGCCCGTTAAGAGTTTTCAGTGAAAAACGGGCTTGAAATATGCTACCCGAGCCCGACCCTACACGGGTCGCGGCTAAACGGGCCGGCCCGTATTAAAAATTACATTTTTAAAAAAAATAAAAAGTACTATAAAATACTCCTATAATTTTTTTTATAAATAATATTTTAATATGTTTAAATATTGTCTAGCACAAAAATAAATTGTAAACATTTTTGTACAAACTTCGTAAACTAAAACGGCGAGGAAAACAATTTTAAATAAATTAGATACGTTATGGTTATAGATATTTATAGATTCGATCTTTAAAATTATAAATAACGAAACAAATAAATATAATTTTATATTACATTTATATTTGTGTTAACTCATTGAATTTTCACATTTATTTTTTACTTTATAATCAACTAAGTAAAGAATATTTTGAAAAATATATATAATTTATAGGATTTTTTTTTGTTATGCGGGCTAACGGGCTACCCGCGGCCTGTTCGGGTTAGCCCTAACGGGTACCGGGCTTTTTAGGGCCGGGCTAAAAAACCTATTCAAATTCAGGCTCAATATTTAAGGCCCAAGTCCTATAATTAATCGGGCTAAACGGGCTGGCCCTTACGGCCCGGTCCGTTTTGACAGCTCTAGCTCAGTTGTTCATGGACTAAAAAGCCCTATTCAAATTCGGGCTCAATATTTAAGGCCCAAACCCTATAATTAATCGGGTTAAACGGGTCGGCTCTTACGGCACGGCCCATTTTGATAGCTCTAGCTAAGTTGTTCATGGACTCAAAAACTCCGTCAAGGAAGCACCGAACAAAATACGCATTAGGCCTCTCGTTTGGTGAGTTTATCATCCCATGCTCATGAAGACAGTATACTTTTTACTGATCTCCCTCAATTGGACTGGCTTTCCATCCTTGTAATGTTTGGCTATTGTATCCTTCTTCTTTTCAAGCCTAATTTTAACGAAAAGACGATAGGTTATACTAGTAACAATTATATACCCACATGTATTCTTGAGCTGCATGTTAATTAAAGCTAGATGTGACCCAAGCAACAAGCTAGATATACTATTTGATGCTACAAAAGCAAATACCATTACCACTATGCTTGGTTCTCGCGATCTTTGGAATCACATTCCTTATGACAGTTAATTATGCTACAATGTGTTTTTCCTTTTGTCATTATTAAAATATTGCATATCCTGTATTGAACTTGTGCATTCTGCCAAATATAATAAACCTAATAGTATGATATTCTCTAATAACAAATTTTGTGCTTTAAGGGTTTCAAAATGTTTTGCTTTCTGTTATGGATTACCACGACATGCGATTTCATATTTAGGGAATAACAATGTGAATCATTTCATATTGTATTAAGATTGCTTAAAATAAACAGTTTATTTCAACCATACCAACAAGTAGATATTCAAAAGAACTAAACCATAACAATAGTAAATTAAGCATATTATGAAAATCAAGATACACCGATCAAGTACAGGAAATGAAATATCAAAATAAAATAAGTCCATGATCAAATTAAGTCACTGTTAGCCTTGTGATTCTACACAAATTAAGAAGTCAAGAGGAGTTTACAAGCACAAGGGATTCACTCTGGGCATTGATTATGGGGAACATATACCCGATGAAGTTCCCCCAAATCTTGTACTGTTTTTAAGTTCACTTTCCTTGAAGTTAACTCAAATTCACCAACGGTTGAACAATTGTTGTCTCTCCTCTGAAGCTCCTGAGTAACCGCAATCAGAGTGGGAAATCTTGAAGGTTCAACCAAATACATGAAAAACTGAGGACAAATATGTGACTTTATAGCTCTACATGCCTCAGTAATATCATTTACCTTTTTTGAAACTCTAGGGTCAAAGAAAACAGCTGATTTTTGCAAAATGAATACTAATTAAGCCAACACATTACACAAATACTGACACACACTATCAATTTCTTCATCACTTTCAGCCGAATTAATACTTTTCTTCATGATGAATCTAACTGTATCTTGACAGTTGACACAATCTTGAACAAGAACCAAGATTAGTCCTGATTGCATTAGCTTTCTTGAAATCAAACGGAACATCGATATTGTTGTGAATTCGGACTCAAATCTCACACCAATACAAATTATGATGTGTGGAGTAAAGGAAAATAGTAACCAATATCAAAGTAAACACAAGCAATAACAACAATAACAGCACCTAGATCTAATCTAGGAATCAAAGTAAAAAGCACAAAACCACAACCAAAAGATAAAGGGAGAAGAGAAACAAAACACACCAAGAAATGTTCACTCAGTTCGGTCCAGCTAGACCTACTCTGGGGGAGAGATTGATCTCTCCAATCCACTATCAATGAGTTCTTACAAAGAGATACAAATGGGTTATAAGAAATTAGCTTCATCAAGCTCACAAAGAACAACCCTAATTTCTACCCATTTTCTCAATCTCACCAATGAACAAGATACTCAATGATTTTCACTCATCCAAGGTGTTTACAATGTTTCCCAACCCAAGATAACTCTAATCAAAGTCCCTAAACCATAAAGTTACCTCCTTTGATTTCCAAAGTTTTCTTCTCTTGAAGTTCTCTCTCCGCACACTTCAAAAAATGAGCTGAAACACTTAAATAGTACACAGTGACAGACAAAATCGTGTCGCGCCTATGAAAATCGCGTCACGGTTGAAGCGTACGACCCAAGGTACGACAACCTTATCCAGCAATCGCGTCACGCCTGTACAAATCGTGCCACGATTTTGCCTTCAGCAGGAACCATACGTTCTACTAACAAAATCGTGTCACGCCACTCATAATCGTGTCACGATTATGAGTTTTCTCAAAATCTCAAATTGAAGGCATAAACAACATTCTCCACCTTGACTTCAAATTGATGATGATGTCACTTTAACCATCAACCATCAATCCCCATTTTCTTTTCCTTGCATCCAACTACACCAAGTAGCTCCACAAGTCTACACCAAATTCTCTTCAACCACGGAACGTCTTCCGCTTCCTTGAAGATCACATGCTCACAACTAGAGCATAAACACCCAAGGCCTCCATAGTCGTACCATTCTTCGTGTCACCTACTCCACCTCAAGTTGAGCTTTCTCTACCTCAACTTTCAAATGCGTACACACACTATGCCTCCACCTTGCAACTCCACCTCAAAGGTTGATCACAAGTATTCTTCACACCGTCTCTCCAGGCTAACCTTGAGTATTCTACCCACCGCCTCTCCAGGCTGATGTTGAGTGTTTAACGTTTCTCCAGACGATCACCGCTCTACAAGGCATCAATACCAAGGTGAGAGACCTCACCTTCCTCATCTTCCCAACAACTCACAACTAAAGCACCTGCATCCTCATACTCCTCGGACACAACTTGCGCGGAGTTCTCATTGTCCTCCGGACAATCGCTCTTGAAGTGACCAAACTTGTGACACTTAAAGCACTTATAATTTTCCTTGTTACCGCTTTTTGAGCTTCCTCGGTTACTTCTACCTCCACCATTTCCTCTTGAAACACTAAGGCCTTCACTGTTTTCGTCCGTTCTCAAGTCCTTCGACTTGGTCAACTCCTTGGTTCTTAAAGCCACTTGAACTTCTTCCAAGCTGACAGTGCCTTCTTTGCCATAGAGCATGATATCCTTGAAGGATTCAAATGATCTCGGTAGAGCACACAACAAGAGTATAGCTTTGAATTCGTCCTCAAGTTTCACCTCAATGTTCTCCAAATCATCAAGGATTTTGTTGAACTCCGTCAATTGCTCCATCAGGGTCTTTGACTCCACCATCTTGAATGAGTAGAGTTATTGCTTAAGGAATTGCCTATGAGGCAAAGACTTGGTCATGTACAATGACTCCAACTTTGACCACATAGACGTCGCGGTAGGTTCCTTCGCGACATCCCTCAAAACTTTGTCACCGTGGCACAAGACAATGGCACTCCTAGCCTTGTCCACCATCTCGGTTTTCTCCGCTTGTGACATGATTACCGCTAACACACCTTCACCCTTCAAAGCTTTCTCACATTTTTGTTGTATCAACACCGCTTGCATCTTCACCTTCCATAACCCAAAATAGTTACTTCCGGTGAACTTCTCAATATCCCACTTTGAACCCATGGTACTCACTAAACCAATTCACTCCTATGCCCCACGGTGGGCGCCAATTGTTGTGAATTCGGACTCAAAATCTCACACCAATACAAACTATGATGTGTGGAGTAAAGGAAAGTAGTAACCAGTATCAAAGTAAACACAAGCAATAACAACAATAGCAGCACCTAGATCTAATCTAGGAATCAAAGGGAAAAGCACAAAACCACAAGCAAAAGATAAAGGGAGAAGAGAAACAAAACACACCAAGAAATGTTCACCCAGTTCGGTCCAATTAGACCTACTCTGGGAGAGAGATTGATCTCTCCAATCCACTATCAATGAGTTCTTACAAAGTGATACAAATGAGTTACAAGAAATTAGCTTTAACAAGCTCACAAAGAACAACCCTAATTTCTACCCATTTTCCCAATCTCACCAATGAACAAGACACTCAATGATTTTCGCTCACCCGAGGTGTTTACAATGTTTCCTAACCCAAGAGAACTCTAATCAAAGTCCCTAAACCCTAAAGTTACCTCCTTTGATTTCCCAAGTTTTTTTTCTCTTGAAGTTCTCTCTCCTCACACTTCAAAAAATGAGCTGAAACACTTAAATAGTACATAGTGACAGACAAAATCGTGCCGCGCCTATGAAAATCGCGTCACGGTTGAAGCGTACGACCCAAGGTACGACAACCTTATCCAGCAATCGCGTCACGCTTGTACAAATCGTGCCACGATTTTGCCTTCAGCATGAACCATACGTTCTGCCAACAAAATCGTGTCACGCCACTCATAATCGTGTCACGATTATGAGTTTTCTCATAATCTCAAATTGAAGGCATAAACAACAAATATGATCATCATCTTCAGGGTCACACCCTTCTATCTCTTTCAATTCACTAATAAAGTTACTCATAAACATATTATATTAAGTCACCTCATCAGAAAAATTATTGAAAGGCATAATTGAAGTTTTTCACATTTATCATGGTATCAGAGTTGGTTGAAATTGAAAGGAAAAATTGCTTATACGCGTCGGCACAATTTGCATAAGATAAGGAAGATGATATAGTATAAGAAGAAGTACTTGAAAATGAACTTCATTTGGACTAGATACAAACTAACTCAGCTGTTGGACAACAAAAGTGATGTCAGTTCTTGTGGTAGTGAGGTAGAGTAGTCGACCTATGAGTCGTCGATAAGCAGATGGATCATTATAAGGAGGAGACTCGGAATCATATGCAACTTGAGAGATGGGTCATAGGGAGTAAAAGACGATTTTGCTGCCAAATTACCACTGTCTTGCAATAATTGTTTGATTGTACCTTCCACAATTTGTACAATATCTAGTAGAACTCTGACCTCTCCTGAAATTTCCACAGTAATGAGAAAATCATTCTCCCCATTTCTCTTCTTTCTTAATGAAGTTTTCACATTTATCAATAATAATACAACACCCAAAGCATACAAGAATGTAAGGCCAATCCATTTCTTCAGCGTTGCTTCCGAGTCCATAATGCCCGTCGCATAACATTGATCATACACTAGTGGATAACTCTTTGTTGTCCAGTGACTTTGCTGCATCGTATACTTTATAATACTTAATACATCATACCTCTTTGATATCTTATATAAAGAATCTGTGAAGCCTTAAGATTTTGATTTGAGAGGGTTTTACAAATGGCAATGACCAATCTTCATCTTTGGGATATTTGGCCTTGAATTGACACATCGCAACGTTGAGAAGGTTGGGAGTGATTTTGCTAGCCTTTGAAGTTGGGATGATTTTATTCTCCATTATGGAAGTGGGTGACTGATTTTGTTTGCACAGTGCAAGAAAGAAGAAAGATTGGAGGAAGAAGAAAAGTGGTTGTGGAATATGGCAACAACTCTCACCATTTAGGTTTCAAACAATTTTGTAGATTGGTAATAAGACCTAAAACCACACTTACCTCTCTTGGTATCTTGTGAATAACATCTAGATCGAGGATGGAAGCGTGCAGGACCGCCCTGTTTAGATCTGCCCCGCTTCCCATTTAAAAACAGGCTGTCTGAGTCAATTTACGTGACTCAGTCTAAAATCTCATCTTACCCCATTTAGTGGCACGCTGACGAGTTGGAGGACATGCCCGTCAAAGAAAAAACCTTTTTTTATTATTATAAATTTGTTGTTATAAATTAAACTATGCTCTAGCAAAAATTGGCAGGAAATAAATTTGTGGTAAAATCAAGCCTACCGGACAATTCCAACACCTTAAACAAATTCCACGTCATAATTAATAGATGGAATGCCACTATTATAAGATTAAACAAGTCTGTAATGATTCAAATAAAACAAATCCTCCAACATAAAACGAATCAAAAAATTAATCCAACAATCAAAATAAACTCAAAAGCATAAAATAAATCTATTACATAATTATTCAAGTAAGTCAATCAAACAAGTAGATCAACCCCAAAAGTAGTGGGCTAAATAGACCAGCACGCCTCGCCCCATTTTTCGATACATAATTTTTATTTTTGTTATAGAAACATGTACTCTTTTTTTTGAGCAAGTAGTAACATGTACCCTAATTATAATTAGTCTTGTTCATTAATCAATTTGGAACATGACATGAGGTAACCCAAATGATAACCCAATCCTAGTTCTTGTGTCCTACCCCATCCCTTTTTTTGATTTTTTGATCGGATCAGATCTGACCCATAGCTTATGCGCTGTGATGGGTTAAAGCACATGGTCGTGTTTTATACAATCCTATAAGAACTACTCCCTCCATTTACTATTACAAACAAGAAAAAAAATTAGAGAGAGTACACCCACAATAATTTAAAACCTATTAGCGGGGATGGAACCAAGTATACGTGATTTGGGGCTGTAGCCACCCCCAATGTATCATGTAATACTTGAAATATATGTATATGAAACAGGTTTCGCCACTCCAGATTAATTAACAAGCATATGAAAGAAACAAAAAACATATGTAACCCACTTTCTTTTTAGAACCTGTACACAATTTATTATGTGATTCACGAGTAATATTTTGTAATAGCCCTAACCTTTGTAACATGATATTTCATCCTTAATGTTAATATTTTTTTTGGAAGACTAATATTAATATTTAACTTGCTGCATTTTTTAGAAAAAAAAGTAAAAATTAAAGATGTTGATATTATTAGTTAGGCTTAATTGCAGTTTTAGCCCCCTAACTTTTCCAAAGTTGCGATTTTGGCCCCCTAAGAAAAAAAACTACAAAACAGCCCCCTAAGTTTTGCAACTGTAGCAGTTTTGGCCTCCAAAGCTGATATTGACTCGGTCTATGCTGACGTGGCACCCTAAGTGAGGTGCCACGTGTTATTTTTTTTTGCCTTGGGGGGCCAAAACTGCTAC
>Ga0315915_1003152_pt1 | contig 21013 bp, 10 predicted proteins | sample MpolbnodulesMG_FD_207738 | JGI IMG/M metagenome (GOLD analysis project Ga0315915, IMG submission 207738) | Medicago polymorpha root nodule microbial communities from Los Angeles, California, United States - branched nodules | ecosystem: Host-associated > Plants > Roots > Nodule | place: USA... | reverse complement strand
GATGATGAAGCACACCATGGTATTGACACCTTTGGATAAGTTTCTCCAAAATCTTGAGACATGTTCTATCATCATCGATGGCAAGAACTCGCATTCCAATGGGAAACTGATCATTCATCTTGAGAAACCAAAGCAAAAACAAAAGTGATTTTTAAGGAATAATTTTCGTTGACAAAGAGAAAAATAACAAGTGATGAATGCAAAGATAGAATGATTTGAGAAAAGAATGTTGTTAAGTATATATGCAAAAAAGAAGGTACCATGAAAGTTACTATGGAGAGTGAAACAATGTAGAGGATTCTGGTTTGAGGATTATGAACCTTCCTTTCTAGTTAAATACTAACCAATGAGAAAAATAATCACAACAAATATTAAGGATGTTTTTATGGTTGTTTCCTTCAATATTATTTTCCAACGAATACGTGTGTTTTTGTTTGAGAAACAATATATTTCTAATAATGTTTCTTGATTTCTTGATTCTTGCCATAAATGTTTAAAGCTGCTAGGGGTGTTCATGGGTTGCGTTAACCGAGAAAACCCGGTCAAATCTACCCAAAAAAATGAGTTGGATTGGGTTGGGTAATTGGGTGGATATGGTTTTTAAAAATGAAAAACCCATAAAAATAAATGGGTTTCGGGTAAAACCAGACTCAAATCCAAAAAACCCACTTGCTCAATAATGTTAATATTTTTTATCTTTATTTTCATAGGGTAGAAGAAAGTTATATTTTCAAAACATACACATTGTATCCTATATATTGAAAATCAAAACATACTAGAGTTACAAATTAATATGTTGTACTTTTTGGTTATTTTGATACTAATACAATTTTATGTCATGCAACTTTAGTTTGTTGCAAATATTTTACGATGGAGTTTATTATTTGATATTTTATGATGCATAAAATTATAGTAAAATAAGTTAAACATTATTTTTAAGAAAATTAAAAAGTAGAGTACTATTTTAAAGCAAAATTATGAGGACTTGTCATTTAGTCACTTAATATTAAAAAAATAAAAAAATAAGTTGTGTAATTCATTACCCAATTCAACCCAACCCAAAAATTAGTGTGTTTGTCCAAACCCACCCAATAACGGGTGGTTATTTTACCTCACCCAAACCGGAGTACCCTATTTGATTTGGTTTTGGGTTTGGTCAAACCCAACTCAAACCCACCCACGACTGTAATTAACAAAGTATTCTAGACTTCTTAAAAAAAAAAACAAAGTATTCCAGATATTTTCCACATCACTCTGCACGAAATTTACCCTCACTTGTACAGCTCATGTAAATCATCTCTCTTGACAGCACACTAAAATTTACTCTCCCTCTCTCATGGTATTTATAGCACTAGTTGGCGGAGCAAAAAAAAAATTTTAGGACGGGCCACTAAAATGAACTATATATAAAACAAAATTTATGTTGTAGTTTGCATTAAATATAAAATTGAAAATCAAAAAATTAAACAATATATATTAAGAATTTAAAATAATTCTCTAATCTCTATGCATTCCAAAATACTTGAAGACATAAAATAGAATCAAAACTGATATTTACACTAACTTCTCTTTCAATTTTCAATATAAATATTCATGCTATATTTAGAATTAATGTCTCAAAATTAACGTATTATACATTTCTCAAATAAATGAAATATTAACCATTTGATGAGATCCAAAAATATATTTGTTCTTAAAGTAAACAAATCACAAAACATACGCATGGAGGTGAAGATAATTGGGTGGGCTAGCTTGAAGTTTGTATTTAAATTTAGTGGTATAGTTTTCCTTACACATAGCACAATCAAATATTTTTGCTAAGTAAAATTATGGTCATGCTAACTTGTGCCCTGCGCACAAATTAAAATCAAGATGTATTTATATGTGTCCAACATTGTTCATATATGTCACGACCCAAAATTCTAATCGTGACCGATGCACAAACTAAAACCTCATAGTTCAGCAAACCTCATGACCAAACAATAAATAAGTAATTTTTAACCTAACTTTTCGACTCAAAATCATGGTTTACTAAAATTTCGACGGAGTAACATCTGTATTTTCAACATTTCCAAAAGCTTAATCTTTTTTATAAATCATTAACATCGGGCATAAATTCAAAGTGACGTGATTAATTATTTGTACAATTCAAAATAAAACATCATAAACTTCCAAATAGATGCAGATACACCAAACAACATCAAAATATCTGTAAACAAAAGAGCCGCCAACCAAGGAGCCTACCAAAAAGAATGACACTGTAGAAACTTGGAGTCTGCTGGCAAGTTACTACTCAACTGTTTGCCAATCTAAAGAAATAAAAACATAGAAGATGAAGGGGTGAGTCACAAATACTTAGCAAGGAAACAACAACCACCACCAACTAGAAGAGAAACACACAAGGGCACAGACAATTATCTTTCTCTAGTCTAATGTATCTGGCGTATTTGACGTATACATCAATTTTTGTTGACTCAACTGTCTGTTATACATAGAATTAGAGGGAGTGGTTAATTTCTTTGTCAATGTTGAATTTGAAAAAATTTCATTACAAAAAGAAAATTATAATTTATGTATTTTGCATATTATATCACAAAAACATTTTAAAATTATAACAATACATTACATATTTTAAATTGAGATTCCTTCAAAAAAAAAATTTTAAATTGAGATGTATATATGTGTATATACATTATTATAGTGTGTGTCCACACACAACTATAATAAAAGCAATCACCACTAATCTAAGAGCACTTGAATAAGATGATAAGTGATATCTTTCGGCTTAACTAGAGGTCATGAAAAAATCATAAAAAATAATGTATCAATTTCATCATACAAAGTGTGAGTATATGTATTTTAATTTTTTTTTGTTACATACGTATTTTAAAATTGAATGAATTATTTTAGTGTTTTTTTAACACAAAACAAACGACATTAGAGTACATTGATGCAATACAAATTTGTTAAAAACAAAAAGGATGAATCTGTGAACAAACTCACATCATCCATGTTAATAGCATAAAACGGCAAAGTACATAAGACTACAAATATGACTATATTAAAATCTCCGGAATAGCCATGCCTCCGGATCTGCAACGTTGATGACACCACAGTCATTGGTTGGATCTGCACTGGATCGAAGCTGATCTGACAATCTGTACCGAACAAACACCTGAACAAGAGGGAAAAGACAAACAAGGTCGCACAAAGACGACAAACAAAACAGCGTCGCACTAAAACGACGAAATCACAAAAGAAAAATTTAATTCGATGTGAAAATCACTTATTTAAATAAAAGGGAAGGAGAAAAACGATTTAGAGAGTGATTTAGGGTCAAAAATTGACCCTAAACCACCACTCTTTGATGGATGAAGAAGAAGAAATTAGGGTTTCAGCTGACGGCTCACAAAAGAAGTGGGAGAGAGAGCGGAAGATGTTTTTATTTTAGTGTTTTTATTACTCAATTATTTTAGTTATTCGATAAAATTGAAATGATACAAGAAGATTAGCACGATCTCTGCACAAGGAAATACACCCTTTATATTTATTATTACACAAAATCCGCTGTTTTCCAAAAATCATATCCATTGGATAGTTGGGTTGACACTAGAGTACCTTCACGGTCGATTACTTTAGAATCTCCTCGTAGAAAATCTAATCTTTAACTTTGATTATCTAAACTCAATCTCTAGCACATTAAAAGTACAAGAGAAACAATAAAAAGGATACCTTCACAAATTTCACCCTTATCATCTAAGACAACGTTTCAATTTGATTTGATGTCAACAAACAAATCAAATTCAGAAACCAAAAAAAAAATATATAAAGTCAAATTAATTTGCAGGAAAATACATGTTTTTGTAATCTTCATTAATTTGTTACTATACTTAATTTAATTTTGGGAACTGCTGTTTTCAGCGAATTTTTTTTTCCTTTCAAGAAATCATCACGACCGCTATTTCTTTTATTGTGGCAACTCCATGTTTGGTACAGGGGATTTCTGTTTTGTTTAATTTTTTTCTACAACTGCAGTTTTTGGTTCGTGAGTTATTCACGAGAAAACTCTCGCGATGTATAGTAATAGCATTACTCATTAATTTTATATTTTCTTGAATGACAATAATTAAATGTCTCAAAAAAAATAACTAAATGTCATAAATTACACATTTATGATTTAATTATTTTGAGATGATAAGGAAATCATCTTGAAGAAGAAAGTAAGTATTCTTTTACTTTAACTGTCTGAACTAATTTGCATAAATTTCGTCAAAAAAGGAATGAAATATTTCTTTTGCGTGTCTTTAGTCGAAGTTGTAAACACTATTGAAACTCACACGCAAAGAAACTTGACATTTGACGGACTATATAGATATGTATGCTTTGCTTTTAACAAATGGCTTTTCAAACATTACGATAATTTTGAAAATATAATTATGATAGTGTGACATTATGTGAGTCTAAATATTATTCTTGACAATGTGTTAGTGCTCAACAAGAATCTTGATTTTCCCTATAAAAAAAACAAGAATCTTGATTTCTTTGTAAAAAAAAAAAGAAATTAAAATGAAATATATTAACCGAAATCTTTGAAAATTCAACACAAGGAGTGCCGAATCCAGGATAAAAATCACATTACATCAAATAGCAAAAAAGAGAAAAAGAGGACAAAGAGACCTCATTACAAAGTATTTCCCAAGCAAGATAAAGGATTAAGCTACCACAAGTGATAGGTAAAAGCAAAATTAATTTTATGCGCTTTCAGCCACCAGTAATATTGAAGCTTAATTTTTGTCAAGAAGTTGTTGTAACGATTCTTCTTGATTGCGAAAAATTCGAGCATTTATTTCACACCAAATCATCCAAACACGCTAACCATATGAGTTGAAAAGTTATTCGAATGTTTTTTGAAAACCCGTCTAAATTTTTAAATTGAAAGAAATAAACTGCCACATGTTTTGGATGCACCGTAGTAAAGCCAAGCCAATTAGAGTTTGTTATTTTCTAATTGTTTATCATGGTGGCTAGATATTTTTAGTTGTCGATTCTGAATTTGGTTCGTGGCTAGATTTTTTTAGTTGTCGATTTTGAAATTGGTTCGTGTACAAGTTGATTTTCTAATGCAAATCAAACTATCAAAGGAATATAAATGGGCAGTGACACAATTTTTCAAGTAAGTGGTGTGGTACGGTAGGCGGTATAGCTCTAAAAGAAATGGGATCTAGACGTTCAAAGTAATTTTAGGACATTGTTGAAGAGTAAAATAATATTTAAATTTAGATTTGGACAATGCGTAATGAAAATGGATATTAAAAAAAAATCCAGTTATATTTTATTGATTTTTTATTCACAATGGGATCTAGACGTTCAGAATGTTCACATTCACTTACTTGTGATTTATTTACCTGTTCAATGACAGTTAAAAATACAGAAATGATAACTAAACATCAAAATACAAACACAAATTTGACACCAAACACTGTTCACCGTATATTTATACGTATTTATACATCAATTTTTTTTCTTCTGTTTTCTTTCCTACTTCTGCGACACTCTCACCACCATGTCTCTTTCACCTCCGCCGGACCACCGTTGCCTAAGTTCTCATCGACCACTGTCTTCTCCGATCAGCTACAACGACGAGCTCGTCCTTCTTTCCTCTTCTGCAAAAGCCCCTCAACGATCATATCCGAACACCGATTGACAAACCACTGATCGGATCTGAAGAAATTTGTCCGGAAATAGAAGCGTCGTCGGCGGTGGTCGTGGGTGGTGGTTGTTCTTGCAAGGAAGAAGGGTGGTTGGAAATGGAAGAAGAAGAGGACGTAGGATGGTTGGTGGGTCAGATCTGATGGGGAAGAAAAAGAATGGAGAAGATGAGAATAAGGTTTTAGGGATTTTACAAAATTGCCCTATTTTATTGGATGAAATGCCTAAACTACCCATGGTATTGTATTTGTGTCAGATATTATGTGTTTAGATATCATTTCTGTTAAAAAAATTGTTACCTTGCCAACTCAATTCAACAAGTAGTTGGAATATAGTAAACTGATATAACTAACTTTGAAATTTCTAACTAACTCAGCATCAATGTTGGTGGGCCATATATACTCAATAGTCTCCTCCTCCTCACCTTGACACACTAGTCAAGGCCTTGCTAGCTAGCTCCACATTGATCCTTAATATTTGCTATGTCCAAACACAACCTGAATGTGTAACCCCTATTCGACTCATTTTCGTGGGTGTTGCGTGATAACTCTCATGGTAGTGGGATCATGGTGTCTTATGTTCGGCTACAATCTCCTCTCATCGGCATGATCCGTTGACAAGGTTCTTTTATGCACATATCTATCATAGATCATGTCATGTAACTCATTCCTCGAAATGATTATTCGCGTTGAGAGAAGGAATCATGGGTAATGCATCATTGTCCAGCCCCACTATATCTTTGACACAATTTTGAGCCTTTATTGAACCATGTTATGATTCAGCGGTATTGAGAAAGAATCAACTCTCTCGATTGGCTACTCCAACATCGCGTATTCTTCACTCGATGGAGAGGATTCTCTCTTGATTTCTTTATTGCTTATTTTTCGAATTTGGTTAAAAGGATAATAGTAGTTGTGCTTGCACATGAGCAAAGTCACCATTGCCCCGTAAAGTATGAATTTAGCGGTTATAACCATATTGAGCTCGTGATAGGTCAAATATCATTACTTCTTGTGTTCTCCTCTTAATCCAATGGTAACATTAATCTTCTCAACTAATTGAAGCAGTTTATCTTCCTAATCACAAAGTCACTACTTCTTTAAGTATTTTGAAAGATAAGGCCCTTTCTTTCATTTCGTTCGTACTTTATTTGTTTTAAACTCCTTCTAAACCGTTTTGTAGCTCTAACCAGAAAAATGGTTGCCTCTAACCCTCAAACCTTATTAAGTCCTTCTCCTAGAACCCATTGAGGATAACCCTAAAACCACAACTTCTGTTCCTAGCACCAATGCAGATGAAGTTCAACAAGGTGTGTTTAGATTAGTCTTTTTGTTTGGCTAGATCATTCACCATTTGCGGTTACTAAACACTTTCTTGGACAATGAAATCTCTTTGATGTACTTGTCATGATATATGTTAGCCAATGAGTTCATTTTATTTTATAAGTAACTCATACATAAGTAAACACTCGCCTCTTTTATAAATATTAAAAAGCAACCAACAAACAAGATACGAAAAATACATTAAATTGGGTGTCTGATAAAAAGCATCGTCAGACAAATTTATTATGATTCCTAATACTTGTATTTGAATTACTCACCTCGTTCCAATGAATTCATCCATCGTGTAATCGTTACTTTTTTTAGTTCAGGATAGGGTTTTTCAAAGAGAACTTATTTGAAGTTCTCCCTGATGATGTTGTCATCATCATCTTTGAGCATGGTTTCCAGCATTGAATCTTTGTTATACTATGGATAATCTTCACATTCTTCATCGCCCCATTCCAAGAAGTTTGTCGATGCAATCATATTTTCATACTAGACTATTTCTAGGGAAGTTAGAAACATAAGATTGTCTATATCTACTAGCGTTGCTCCCGGTTTATGATCGTCTATTTCAACTGGGCCAGCAACCTCTTCTGTAACACAGGTGGGGTAGTTATGACTTGCTTGTTAGCAAGAGCATCTTCTTCGCTGGAGTTTATTGTAAAAGACCTTGAATGGGCAATAAACTATACAATTTTTTAAGCTATATGGATTGGTTAGATGGTGTAGACTTAAGACTTAGAAGTGTTCTCATCTCTAAGTCTCTGATTTGAATCCTCCATATGCTAGCAATTTATGTGTTTGGTTAATTCATACAGACCATTGCTCTAAATTCATTTGGACCATCTCGAGTGGACGATGCAATTGATTAATAACTTTGATATAAAAAACTCCATTAAAAAATATATTATTTCAATTAAGGACTTTTTTTTATCAATACAGTATATCTTCATTGTGGTGAATACCCTTAATAGTCAAGGATCCGTCGTGGTTATCACTGCTCGATGTCGTAAGTAACACCGGCAAAATGGTCCTCACCATGTATTAAAGTTAGCCACCCCTAAACTCCTTTTTTTATTCAGTTGCAAAAGTAAACTTATTTTATTTGATAAGTATTTGTACGGTTATATTGAACAAATTTTGAAACAACACTTTCTCCTATTTACATTGTATTTTACTCTCTCTCTTACTTTTTCTATTATTTTTGTCCCAAAAGTATAGAAACAAAATGTTGTCCCAAAAATTGTCTAAAAAATAATTGTTTAAATATCATTTCTCTTTTATTTAATGTTTGGTTGCTCTTTTTGTTTAATGGGTTTTAGAAAAATGGATCTATTTTTGAGTTAAAAGGAAATGAGAAAGGAAATGAGAAGGGAGTGGAGTAGTTTGGAAAACAAAAGAAGGAAATAAAAATGTAAGGAAGAATAGTGCCCGACCTTGAATGGGCGAGTTTATTTTTATTCATAGTAAAAAATCCTTCTAATACGGGGAAACAAAAAAAAAAATTGATGAGGATTTAAATAAATTCTTCAAATATTTTCTTTATTGATTTTTTACAAGTTTTTTATGTTGTAATAATACTCTAAAACCAAAAAATATTATCAATCCTAAACTTTCCATTGTGCATCTCAACAAAGCAATCACTCAAATAAGTTGAGAGACATCTGTTTTATTCCTCTCTATTGGGAATTCTCACAATTTTTAAGTGGAATCTCAACCCAACGTTTGCTTAAAAGCCTCCTTCTGCGGTTTGAGCATATCAAGAGGCTTGAAGAGCAATCATCCAATTCATTTTGTCACACTCTTAACCCTAATGCGTAGATAATTAGATTTTTCATGTATATTTGCAACTAATACTATTCAAGAATATGATGGTACAATGAATTCAGCTACAATAATAACTCTGTATCAATTATAAAGGTCTAGGATTACATGAAATAAAACTCGATATAGTGTCAGTGTCCCCATGCATTTGAAGCTGCAAACAAATACAAAACACAAATATAAGAAGACATCATGGATATAGGATAACATCTTTTTTGGTAGTGAATATAGGATAACATCTAAAATGACATACACATTTTTCAGATATTCAAAAGATATTATTTTTGTAAGTATAAGCAATGAAATTGAAAGAAGAAAAAAAGTGAACTATTTTCAAAGTGCATCATATTTAAGGAAAAATAAAAATAGATTTATATTTGGAATTAGAAATAAAAATTCAAAGTTGAAAAGAGAATAGTGAGAAGTACCTTGTTTTGAGATGGTCCAATCCTTATCCTTCCCAAGGGCCCAAAAGAAATAGCCTTTCAAGCCCAAGGACTTAGCGAACCGAACCTTAGTCTTTATTGAAGGCCCGTCATCATACCCGATCCAAGTAGTACCCGCATAAGAATAAAAAGATACAGCAACCTTATCATACACAACATTAGCACCACTCTGTTGGTTAAATTTCAAAATATCATTATAATTCATACTACCATCCGTGTCAGTTGCAGGCCCCACCGCCTCCGCTCCCACTCCGTTGACATTTGGATTCTTCAGCTCCCACGCCCGTCCATATAAAGCCAAACCCATAACCAACTTTTCAGGTCGAACACCTGATTTGATCCATGAGTGGAGTCCAAAATTGGTACTAATTTCGGACTTCGAGTCATACAAAGCAGCATTAAAGCCGGTATTATTATCCCATGTACCGTGATAATCAAAACACATTGGACTGGCCCAGTCCAAGTATTTATTGATAGCTTGGGCCGGGTACGATCTCGGCCCATGTTTACCAATAAGCCTAACAGTGGAATTGTAGTAAACAGCTGAAGTCAAAAGCAAACGTGGTTTTCTCCTAACCTTAGCTTCAGCAAACAAAGCATTATACCATTCCTCATACAACAAACCAAGGTTAAACATGTCTTGTTGAGTTTCAGGAAATTCCCAATCCAAGTCAACACCATCAAACCTATATTTTCTTGCCACGTCGATTGTTGAATTTATAAAAATTTCTCTATTTTGTTTTGTGCTAGCAATTTCAGAGAAGAGTGTTGAATTGCTACCACCACCTCCAATTGATAAAAGTGTTTTAACTGGCGGGGAACGGTGGCTGAGTGCCTTGATGAAATTCTGGCCCCATTTTTTGCCGGATTTTGTGATTTCAAGTTTGAAGGAGATTGGTTCTGGTTGAATGAAGGCCAAGAAAATGTGTGTGAAGTAGTTTGTGTCAATCAAAGAGGGTGAAAAATCATCACCTGCTGGCCAATATGCTGATCTAACACCATGGTTTAAAAATTGGTATTGCGAATTATTAGAAGATGATGATGATGATACATTGAAGAAAATGGTCACTAGAAAAACCAAAATTGGTGTTATTATGATTTTTTGGACGGCCATGGTTTTTGATCTTATAAGATATGAATGAATTTGTATGTGAATATATATAGTGAACAAGTGGTTACTAGCATTGGTTATTTTATGTCATTGGTGATGTAGGAAATTGGAATATTACGATTGAATTGTTGTGAATTGAACGGTCCAACTATGATGAGGGATAAGTGATGGAGAGAAAAATCAAAGACAAGGGAACAAAAGTTGAACAAGGAAGCCAATAATAAAAGTCAATGGGTCTAGATCCTTTAGAATGATAATATGATAATGGTGCACGCACAACAAGGTTTAGTGTCGATGGATTCAAGTATGGTTAAAGTTGAAGTTGACATTTAATTCATGATGTTAATTGTTTGTTATAGCACCAGAAAATGCCTCCTCCTTTAATTATGTTTAATGGGCAGAACATTACCGTTGGCAAAATAGTTGTCTCACCATTAATCCATTTGTAGAAAGGTCAATGCCACTTGTAGATTGGAGCATATAGCAATCTTTATGCTTGTGGTTAGTGCATTTATTTTGTGACCACTTAACTTACTAGTAAGTCGCAATCCATTGATGGATTCATTCATGGTGTAATATGCACCACATTCTCTTGTGATCAATTATTTTGTATTAATGTCACTATAGTCAGTTGTTTCTATGTTGGCTTTATTTGGACGGTTCGTTTTTGGATTGTTTTCGACCTAGTTTTGTTTGCGCTACCGTTTTACATGTTGACTATCTTGAGATTTTTCTTCTGGATTCTGGTGGGACGTTTGTTTTTGTTTTGAAATCGGAAGTTAGCGTCTAGTTTCAAATTTTTGGGATGGTTAAGTGTCTTATTCGAAGGTCCATGAGTTGAGGGGTGCCTTAGTGATTTGTTTCTAGAGTCTGATGGGCCGATTGCTTTTGATTCGAGATCGGGAGTCAGTTTCTTGACCCATGTTTTTTGACTTGTTTTGGTGTTTTATCCAACTGACTGAGGATTGATCAGTGGTGGAATCCGAATTAGTGCGGAAATTTTGCTCAATTGTGGTGATGAGAAGGTGATGTGCTATTTGTGGTGATGAGAATGTGAGGTGTTGTTGTTAGGGGTTTATGCGGGTGTGATGGTTTTTTGGAGTGACTTTGGTGTGAGTAGCAAGCGGTAGGTGTATGCATTTTGTTTTTGTGTCCATCCCGATGGAGTACGAGATTTTGGCTTAACTTTTGGCTTATGTTGGTTTGTAGGGGTTTAGCTTGGTTTTGGTGTTAATTTGGTTATGGATGTTTGTTTTTTATTAGTGTTTAAGATGTACGGTGTATGCATTTTCTTTTGGATGTTCCGTCTATATACGACACATTTTGTTTTGTAGTTTCTGTATTACCAATCAATGCTCATCTTGTGCAGTGACTTGGTTGTTAATAAATTTTACCGTTTAAAAAAACATGTCACTATAGTCAACCAATTGTCATGTGGTTGATGAACTTTAATGAATGATTGACTCGTTTGAAAGAATTCGAATATAAATTGTAGTTTGAACATTTAGTTAGTCTTTACTTATATTGTGATATAACTCTAAATTATCAAGATTTTTATGTTTAAAAATGAATAGTTAAGACACAAAATATAGTCAGATAATTGAAGTTGTTGGATAGAGATCAATTAGATGAATAATATAGTCGTTAAATTTAAATTGGTAGGTGAAGATTACATAAACTCATAATCTTTATTATTTAATCAATTATGACAAAAACTCGTAATCTTTATTACTTAATCTTCATAAACGATTCATTTACATGAATATTATTTATAGGGGTTCGAACTTCAAATTTCTCAATTATCTACGGTTAAATTATGTGAATCTAAGTACCTAGACAAAAAGAAAATCATATTCATTCGGCCTAAACAAGATCCAATAGATATTCTATTCTCTTTTGAGTGGAAGACTCAAATTGCAGGAAGCATTAGTATCTCAAACAAACTGAATATGACATATAAGAAATACAAATGGGAGTGAAACAAACAATAGTCGACACTGAGAAAAACAAAGTAAATTATAAATTAAAATATAGTAGTATCAACAACATGAAAAGACATGGTATGAGGAAACTATTTAAGAACCTTTTGTGTTTTGCTTCTTTTACGGTTTTTTTTGTCGGTATTGGATATGTCACTATACTTGAGCAGTTGAGCTGGAATCTTTGTGGGCTTCAGTTCTTTAATTCGGGATAGCTCTTTAAATATCTAACAATTACTTATATGCATCTAAAAAAACATCTTAAATGGTAACGGTAGTTAACTAATGTTTAAAATTTATTAAATTGGTTTAAAAATAGTTTAACTGATTTAAAAAACGTTCAACCAATTGTTAATTGTTGATGGGAGCATTTTAGATTCCTGTAAATAATTGTTAGGTGCCTAATATGTTTTTTTTTGTTACTGGAAAGCTTCGGAAACAAAAGTTAAAAATGCACTTTGGTTTAATTTTTTTGGAATAAAAGGGGAAGCGGTGGATACAAGGGATAACTGTGAAATTCTTTTCCCGCCTCCATACCACTCGCATGCCTCTTCTTTTTCATAATACATATGTAGCCGTTCCTACAAAATTAGAGGCTCGGCTCTAATTGTAAGTAGGCTCTCTAGAAAATAAACATTACCCTTTTTTAAGAGAAAAATGTTATAAGTGTATTAAAAAAAGTAAGAAAAAAATTATATTGTGTTTTTAAGGGAAAAAATAGTATTGAGGATATTTAGGAATTCTACTCTTTACCCAATTGTTTTGCTCATTTCCTACATGAGTTAACTCACGTTGCTGCTAATTTATAAATACTGCAGCGTGAGTTAACTCACGTTTCATAATATGCAATTTTTTTCCGAATTTATTTAAATGGTAATACAAATAATATAAATAATATAAACGTTAATATTATAAATGGTAATATAAATTCTCAACAATTACATAATAAAACCTCATTTTATTAATACTTTGATACAATTACATAATACATAATTTAATACATTTTATTGGAATAAAGTAAATATGCTTCTTTGAGGTAAAAATAGACCAACTTAGGAGTAACAGAGGATCAAGGTTGGTGGTAAAAGAGACCAATCATCTTGGGGCAAAAAAAAATCATCCCTTCGGGGTAAATCTAAATCCGGTTCTTTTTATACCCCAAGAAAGAGTCTTTTTATCCACGGTAAAATGTTTTTGGGTAAAAAGAAGCAGATTTACTTTTACTCCAAGGGTTGACCTCTTTGTGCCCTGAGTCGGTTGGCCTATTTTACCTCCTTGCTTGACCCTTTTCTACCCCTAAATCCCCCCAAAAAAGCTTAAAAAAACAAAAACTATAAAGGTGAAAGAGTGAGAAGAATGAGGAGAGAATGTGAGGAAATGGTGAAGGTTTAAGGGGATATTTATAGGGGGAATGGTTGAATAGGTTTTATATGCACTAAATGCAGTCAAAAAAGTGTAAAAAAAAGTGTAAAAAATCATTAAAATCAAGGTTGAACAACTGACAAAAGTCCAAAAAACGCGTTCTTGAGTTTTGAACACCGGCCAAACTGACGTGAGTTAACTCGCACTTGGTTTAACACTAGCGTAAGTTAACTCACGTGGCAAGCATGGGCCAGCGTGAGTTAACTCACGCTAAGATGGTGGGTAGTTTATTTTTTTGCATGCACTAATGGTACCATAGGTAGGTTAAATAAATTCGAATAAAGTTGCGTATTAAATAAATTCGAATAAAAGTTACATTACGTTACATAAAGTTCCTAAATATGTTCTATAATTACATTACATTACATTAAGTTCGAAAATGCACCTTCCAACTACCACAATTATCTTACCTCTGAATGGTGTAAATTCAAACTTGGTAAACAACAGCTCTCAAGCATTCATCCGGAAGGTCTATTGTTTCATTCAAAAGATTAAATTCTTGTTAGTTTGGTTTAAATGATTGTATTCAAATGCCAAAAGAATGAGGTCTAGACCTTGACACTTTAATACCTTCATCTAAACCAAACTAATGGGAATTTAATCTTTTGAATGAAACAATAACACTTCCAGGTGAATGCTTGGGAACTGTCGTTTAACAAGTTTGAATTACCTCATTAAGAGGAAGACAATTGTTGTAGTTGGAAGGTGCATTTCCCTACCTAATCACGATCTTTTGGTGGAATCAGACTCTTGATAATATCTTCAGTTGATCTCAGCAACATTACCCGCATATCGATCCACTGGAACATGTTGTGCTCCCAAAACATGCTCGTCACGTTTTCGTCGTTCGTTAATTCCACCCAACTGAATGATACTCTCCCCTCGTCGAGTGTTGGACGTTTATACCAAATGTATTCCACTCTCCTTGTGTCTCCGGGGTTGACTCCTTAGTTGAATTCATTCAGTTCATCCTTGAGACCTCTTAATGTTACACCAAGGCACCGAACCTTCAACCTCTGAGGTTCTCTGTCGTTGAATTGTGCATGAACATAGATCCACCCGGCCATTGTTTCAAATCTACACAAAAAGAAATTAAAAACAATCGATGAAAAACTCATTCAAACATTTCATCAAACACTTGGAGTGCAAATTATACATAAACCCTAAAAATGATAACTACAACATAAACATGCAAACATCTAAACAATTAAGCAATATAAGTGATTTACATGTAACATTGTATGATTTCATGGCAAAATAATCAAAATTTAAACTAAACCCTAAAACTAAAAAAATATAATCTAAGTGCAAAAAACCTAACATAATCATGCAAACATCTAAACATCATAACAATTAAGCACTATAAGTCATTTCCATTTAACATTCTATCATTTCTTGCAAAAAAAATAAAAATTTTAACAAAACACTAAATCTAAATAATTCTAGTTTAAGTGAAAAAATCTATCATACCAACATAATTTAAGTGAAAACTTACTTGTTCTTGTTATTGGAGTGTTGTTTGATTTGAAGTTGAAGGAATTTCGAATTTGGGTAATTTGAGAGAGATTTGATTGGAAATGAGGAAATGAGGCTTTGCCTGGGCATATAACAGCACGTAGCGTGAGTTAACTCACGCAGCGGCAATATGGTCATTTCACTTGGGAATGAGCAAAAATGTTTGCGTAAAGAGCATAATTCGATATTTAGAACTCAAAATCCATTTTAAATTTGGCCCAATCATACTAAAAAAAATAATTCTAGTAAAAAAAATATATGCCCTTGCCTGTTGAACCCAGGATACCTAGTATACCCACACATGTTTTAACCACCAAGCCATCTCAACATTTCTGATATGTGCGCGCGCGTTTAGTATATATTATATTTTTTCATGCATTGTACAAATAAAAAATATATTTTGGACCGTCAAATTTGGGAGGCCCAACTCGGTAGAGCTGTTTGCACCCCCAAAAGGTCGGCCCTATATGTTCCAATATTAAAAATCAGTCACAATCATTTTAGTCATGGTTTAATCGTGGTTAAATGTAATTTTAGGATTTTAAATACATCAAGATTTCAATTCCAAATATATAAAAAGTGCATTTTACACATCCAGATTATGAAATCCATGTGTTAAAAATCTTTAAATTGTATTTTGCCACGAGTGTTTTAAACCATATAGGGCATGTTTGGATTCTAAAATTCAGATGTGTAAAATTGATTTTGTAGTTTTTGTCTTGAAATATAGATGTGTAGAGATCCTAAAAAAAATATTTAATCATGGTTGAACCATGGTTAATTTCATTTCCTTTCTAAACGACAAAATTATAAAACACGCTCCAAATTTTAAAATCCAAAGGGAGGTATTTACAAATAACAAAAGATATGTGAGAAGTATGGGGGGTGGGAAAAGAATGTCACCAGCGGAGTTGATATATGGGCTAATTGAGCTCTATAGGAGAACTGGTAATGATAATTAGTTGGAACATAAATAAGAATTCTGCCCTTCTTCCAGCACAAAACACTCGCGCCCAACTGAATTTACAAAATTACCCTTGCGCTACTTAAGTAACGTTGTGTGACTTAACTCACGCACCTTATAACTCTGCGTGACTTAAGTCACCCACCACTGGCCTGGACGAGAGTTAACTCACGCATGTTGGCTGGTTGGTCAGAGCTCAAAAACACACGCTTTTTGGACTTTGGTCAGCTTTTCAACCTTCAATCTACACGTTTTTTTTACCAAGTTTACACTTTTTTTTACCACATGTATGGTTGTTATAACATATACTACCGTTCTCACCTATAAATACCCCTCTATACTTCCCAATTTCCTCAAACCATATCGTTTTCTCTCCCTCATCACCCTCTCCCTCTATTTCTCTTTTCTTTCTTTTTCCAATAGTCTCTAGTCACTTGCGGTAAATCGTGGTCAGTTTTGAGGTAAATGGTGACTAGCCAACTTGGGGAAAGTGATTAACCCTTGGGATAAAATAAAATTTGCTTCTTTTTACCCCAAAAACTTTTTACCTTGGGTAAAAAGAATCTTCTTCGGGTATAAAAAGAACCAGATTTAGATTTAGTCCAAGGGTTGATGATGTATTTTCCCGAAGAAGGCTGCTCACTATTTACCCCAAGGTTGATCACTATTTACCCAAGAGGGTAAAAAGAAAATGAAAATTGTTGTTCACACATTTGAGAAGGCTGAAATACACATGTAAATTACTCAAATGCCCCTCGGCAGTTAACTGCCGAATTTTATTGGAACCGGTTGCAGTTAACTACCGAGGAAAACCTTGGAAGTTAACTACTGATGTTCTGTTATAAGAACAGAACAGACATAGGAGTTTCCAAAACTCCATTGTTACGTTTTTGGTTCTCCTAGGTGTGATTTTCAGCCATTTCAAGCCATTCATAGCCAATTTCAACCACATAAACAAGTAAGTTTTTTGAATCCTATTGCATTGTTGTTTTGTGGTTGAATTTGTTGGAACAAAATGTGTTTAACATTACCCTTTGAGTTTTGATGATGACAAAAAAATTGTCAATTGGATATGCTGATATTTGTTCAAGTGTGCAGGACCATAGACAAAAAAATTAGTATCTTTAAATTCAAGCATAGGTTCTGAAGAACAAATGAGAGCAATGGAATCAACAAGAAGGAAGCTTGAAGCATCTGACGAAAAGAGATTCTGAAGACAACAAGTTTTGAAGACAAGAGGACCTGAAGAAGATGACGTCATCAGAGGTTCTAAAGATCATCAGGAGCTGGAGATCATCAGAAGCTGATAGAGTCAAAGCTTCAAAGGTTGTTCAAGTGATTTAATCACACCTATCATTGCAAAAGGCTAGAAGAATGTAGCAACGGCTAATTCAAAAGGATTTGAAGGCATTGGATGCTTATTCTTTAGAGAACGTTGAAGAAAAAAAGACAATTGTATGAAGTGTACAACCACTAGCTCCACTACTCTGTTTTTGTGTCTGCCCGTACAAGAACAACATGTGTGCATGCACCGGTGTTCCTCAATACTTGGAATGGATTTGAAATTGCTCCTTCATAGGACAACAACCAAATCAGGCAACCGATCATTGGTGAATTGATCAAGCTTCAAACAACTCTTTTTTGTTGTGTTGGCAATCTACAATGTCTCTGTCACACCTCTATATAAAGGAGTGAAGACCAGAAGAATTGTAAGTCTCGAACAACAATTTACAAGTGCCAAAACTCTGCTGAAATTGTTCTACATCAAAGTTCACTTAGAATTTCTTAACAATTTTCATATCTTAGAAATTCTAGAGTCTTAAAGAGTCTGTATCTGATTTGTATTGTGAACACCACTGATTGTATATCAAGTGTTCAACCTCAAACAAATTTCTTTGTAATTCTGTTTGAATAGAAGTCTCTTGCAATTGTGCTTGAGCATTGGAAGTCTTTTGATTTTTTTCTTGAGCATAGGAAATCCCTTGCAGTTGTGCTTGAGTAGTTTGAAGTTTCTTGCTAGTTTTAGTAGTGAGCAGTTGTAATCAGATATTACATTTTTAGTGAACTCTCATTGGAAGTGCAAGGGGGACATGACTACTTCCAGTTTGTGGAAGGAATCTGTATAATTGATTTCTCTCTCTCTCTCTCTCTCTCTCTCTCTCTCTCTCTCTCTCTCTCTCTGTTTTATCCGCTGCAACTAGATCATGAACATCATTTCAGAAACTGAACTCTATAAGATTCTGAAGTGTGATTTCAACTTAGGAGAAAACGAAGAAAAAAGTTAACACAATTCAACCCCCCTTCTTGTGTTTTAACTTTACAAGAAATGACAAGAACCATGATTCATGAAAATAATTTGGCTAAACATTTTTGGGCAGAAGCAGTGAATACAGCATGTTATGTCCAAAATAGAATCTATATCATACCTATCTTGGAGAAAACAACATATGAACTCTTTAAGGGAAGAAGACCCAATATTTCTTACTTTCATCAATTTGGATGTACCTGATACATTCTAAATAACAAGCTCTACCTAAAGAAATTTGATGCCAAGGCCCAAAGAGGAATCTTTTTAGGTTACTCTGAAAGGTCAAAGGCATACAGAGTGTATAATTCAGAGACACTCTGTGTTAAAGAATCAATGCACGTTAAATTTGATGACAAAGAGCCTGGAAAAGAAACTCCAGAGCAAGGTGAAAGTATTGCAGACATGCAGCTGCCTGAAGATACATCAAAACCTAATCAGACTTCTGAGTTTGAAGAGAGTCCATAAGTTGAACCCACACCAGAAGCTCAAGATGAAGTAGCTTCTGATGAAGCTCAAGATGATTCTCAACCAGCTAATCAATCCAAGAATACATTCAAGTACAAGTCTTCACATCCTAAGGATCAAATCATTGGAAATAAAGACAGTCCTAGAAGAACAAGATCATATTTCAAACAAGAAGAGTCCATGATAGGATTGTTGTCAGTAATAGAACCTACTACAGTTAATGAAGCACTATCAGATGATGGATGGATATTAGCAATGCAAGATGAGCTCAATTAGTTTCAGAGAAATGATGTGTGGGATCTGGTACCCAAACCTCAGAACAAGAACATTATTGGAACAAAATGGGTATTCAGAAACAAGCTTAATGAACAGGGAGAAGTAGTCAGAAACAAAGCTAGACTTGTTGCTCAAGGTTACAGTCAACAAGAAGGCATTGATTATACTAAAACATTTGCTCAAGCTGCAAGATTGGAAGCAATCATGTTACTTCTATACTATGCAGTAAATCATGGCATAATATTATATCAAATGGATGTAAAGAATGCATTTCCCAACGGAGTGATATCAGAAGAAGTGTTTGTCAAGCAACCTCCTGGTTTATAAACTTAAGAAATCACTATATGGTTTCAGACAAGCTCCTAGAGTCTGGTATGACATACTAAGTAATTTCTTAATTGAAAATGATTTTAAAAGAGGTCAGGATGACACAACACTCTTCAGAAGAACACTTGAGAAAGACATTCTTGTTGTGCAGATATATGTTGATGATATAATATTTGGTTCTACTAATGCATCTTTTTGAAAGGAATTTTCTAAGTTAATGCAGGAGGAATTTTAATTGAGCATGATGGAGAATTAAAGTTCTTCCTTGGAATTCAAATCAATCAATGCAAAGATGAGGTGTATGTTCATCAAACAAAGTACACTAAGGAGCTTCTGAAGAAGTTCAAGCTTGAAGATTGTAAAGTGATGAACACTTCAATGCATCCAACATGTACCTTAAGCAAAGAAGATACTGGAACAAAGGTAGATCGGAAGCTGTATAGAGGTATGATTGGTTCTTTATGATACCTCACTGCATCTAGGCCAGATATTTTATTCAGTGTATGCTTGTGTGCAAGATTCCAGTCAAATCCTAGAGAATCTCATTTAACTGCTGTTAAGAGAATCTTCAAGTATCTGAAGGGAACAACTAATCTTGGACTCCACTATAGGAAATCCCTAGATTATAAGTTAGTTGGATTCTGTGATGCTGATTATGCTGGTGACAAGATTGAAAGAAAATCAACCAGTGGAAATTGTCAGTTCCTTGGTGAGAATCTGATATCCTAGGCTAGCAAAAGACAAGCAACTATTGATATGTCTACAACAGAAACAGAATACATCTCAGCTGCAAGTTGTTGTATAGAACTGCTTTGGATGAAACATAATGCTAACAACATTCTCATTTATTGTGATAATACTGTTGCTATTTGTTTGTCAAAGAATCCAATTCTACATTTAAGGGCAAAGCATATTGAAATCAAACACCACTTTATTAGAGATTATGTTCAAAAAGGAATTTTGGATATATAATTCATTGATGCTGAACATCAATGGGCTGATATATTTGCTTGCCTTTGAATAAGAAGTTAGGTTCTGAAGTCATTCAGAAGCTATAGTCCATCAGAAGCTCTTCACTGAGATTCTAAGGAAAATGTGCTTCTGAAGATGACGTCAGCATCTGAAATTCAGAAGCTGAACTCTTTGCTTCTGAATAGCAGAGTTAGTGGAAACGTTGAAAGTTACTTTTTGGTAACACATGTCCCACTAACTTGGCAGTTACTCTGAGAAACTATGTGTTGGAACAAGGGTGTTTCACAAGTCACTTATTGAGTTTTGACAATAACAAGGTATTAAAAATAATCAATTGGATATGCTAAACAATTTGTTCAAGTGTGCAGGA
>Ga0315915_1003150_pt1 | contig 21017 bp, 17 predicted proteins | sample MpolbnodulesMG_FD_207738 | JGI IMG/M metagenome (GOLD analysis project Ga0315915, IMG submission 207738) | Medicago polymorpha root nodule microbial communities from Los Angeles, California, United States - branched nodules | ecosystem: Host-associated > Plants > Roots > Nodule | place: USA... | reverse complement strand
CGCCTCAGTCATTAACATTGATAAGTTTCTTATATTCAATTCTCTTTATTTAGTCAATTTATTTGTGTTAATATTTATTCTGAATTTATTATTTAATTTTTTTAGGGGAATTTATTATTTAATGATAATTCTATGGCAAATTTTTCCAACACTATCACCCCCATTTTTTAATTAAAATGGGTTTTGTTTCTCATTTCTTCTTCTTATCTCCCATTTTTTTACCCCAAGCCACACCACTGAACTAACAGAACAACTGGCCATCCCGCGTAGGTAGCTCGGTTGGAGACCTAAGGGACGTTGAAGGAGGAGGTCCCGGGTTCAATCCCCATAAACTAACATTGCTAATTTTGCTAACATTTGGCTATATATAAAAAAAAAAAAAAAAAACTGGCCAATTACAAGGCTTCCATCTATTTAGCAAACCCACATGGGAAGAACCAACTCTGCACCACTCAGGCAACAAATTAAAACCTCCATATAACCAACCGAAGCACCGTCGTTTTTGATATCACACAGCCAAGCCTCAACAGGAATCAACAATTTGTCAACACCCAAAAATACCCAACATGATTATGAGACTTGACTCAATCGCCATCACTGATTTCACCACAAAAATAATATTTATATCGAGCCTACAACCTAACAGCAACAACTTCCATCAAGACAATAGGCTCCTTATTCAAGTTCTTAATCTAGGACTAAGACGACGAAGAAGTGGGGGATGGCCACTGAGCTTGCGGAAGTGGTTCCAAATTTCAATGCTGCCGTTTCAGGCCAAAACAACACCAAGCCACAAACCCGCAAGCTCAAATAGCCTTCCTCTGCCCAATAGAGCGCCTGTTTGGTGAGCAGCTTCCTCTGCAGCCTGACCCACTTGCAACCCGTCCAAGAAACCAACAAATCTTAACCTACAGTGTCACAAGCAAGACAGAAACACCCATTGCTCTCCCTCCCAGCCAGAGACTGCACAACAACCATGGATTACTCTACCCTTCAAACAAAACTAGCTGCACCAGCAACTGCCTTTAGCCCTCATCCGTTCATCATCTTTCTCTTGTTGGGTTTCAATTGACTAGAGAGAATAGGTAGAGGGTTTTATAGGAGATTTAAAAAATATAAAAATAAAACCGTTTTATCTTTTATTTCTCTTATACAGAAAATATACATTGAATGTGCTATTTCTCCCCCCCTTCTCTTTTCTCAAACTCTCTTACCTAGTTCTCTCTACCACTTTGTTCTCACAACCAAACATATCCTGAGGCTAATGTATCCCGCACCGCATGGGTACATACGATAAGGGTATCATGTGTAGTTTCACCAAACTTCAGGAAGTTATTGTAATTAGCCCTAAAATTGTTGTTTGATGTATGAATGGGACTGAATGTTCAATGCTACTAAGGCAATACTATCTATTTCCGCACTGCATGCATTCAAATATCTTAAAAGAAAAATAAGTGAGAATGCCTCTCATCATCTATATCAATCCCAAGACTATCTATTTCCGCACTGTACATATTCAAAGATCTTAAAAGGAAAATAAGTGGGAATACCTCTCATCATCCATACCAATCCCAAGACTGTCATGAAGCAGAGCAACAATGTACGCAGAAGAGAAGCAATGTCGAAGTAAATCTTCCTCATCATGGGAGACATATTTTTTCTTTAGCTTTAACCAATCCCCTCCACAGTATTCTTGTCCAGCAGTCATTAACTTGGACAGATAAGCCTGTGGCCCCAATCCGAAAAACTAACACAGAACAAAACCAAATAATCAATCAGGAATCTGTGCAAATGATGTACTCACCGGACTCAAATATAAGCAAAAATAAACATAAAAGAGAAAAACAAATATAACTAAATACAAACTAATTAAGAATATTGTTGATCTCATTTAACTTTTTTGATTTAATCAAAAAAATTATTGCATTAATACATTGTCTGTTCATTCAATTTTCTACAAGAACCAGTTTCATGAGAATATTAATTTGACGGTACTTTGAGAATGATAACATAAAATTAAATATGGTGAAGTTTGGAATTTGTTTATATTTGAGTATACCAAACATAACTCATTTTTGCTTCTATTTGAGTCGAGTGCATGTATCAATCATCAAAACAGCAAAAGTAAAACCGAGTGTACTGCATGCTAGTTGTTAAAGAAATACTAGATTTTGTGGTACACTAATATCATTTCCAATGCATCTACTTTAGACTAACAGAAATGCACATGCATACACATACTTCTTAATAGTAGACAAAACAACACTAAATGAAGTTTAACATATTAACCAATAAACCATAAAGCACAAAAAGAACCTTTGATGTGTGAAAGAAATTTTCTGTAGCCAAAAATTTCCCCTGAAGCTTAGGTATAAAAGTTGATCCTATGTCGCAATGTTGATAAGAACATGACTCTGCAAAAGTGATAATGAAATAACCAACTTTAAGCTTCTTAAAAAAAAAAAAAAAAAGAACCAACTTTAAGACAAACAACTCAATTAAAAGGGAATCTAACAATACAAATCAGTAAAACTAAAAGTACAACCTTTCCCCTTTTGTAATAGCACCAATGCAGCAGATCTGCACTCCGAAAAGTTTCCCCTTGTTTGGACGGTGGGATGATAATGACTTTTTTCACTTAGTGAGCTAGGAGAGGACTTCCATGAATCAACATTATAAGAGTACCCTGTAGGAGTACAAGGATCTATGCGCAACCCCTTCTGAATATACTGAGAAGCTGCACTGAGGAGAATAAAGAATCAATACCAAATCATTTTACCATCTGAAGAGATCATGTATTTATGCTGCATGCCTCCAAGTGAAAAGATTGACAAATGAAAAACATAAACGGGACATGGCACAACTAAAGGAATGCATATAGTTATCAAACAATTCAATGTATTTTGCAGAAATAATGTATATAAATAAAGAAAGATAGTACTTCATATACATAAATTTAATTTCAAAATCATGAAAGGGAAAAAACCAGCTAGAATGAACTTATAATAGTTGCAATGTCACTACATTCAAAAGTCAAAGTTCTACAAGGGCATATAACAATGTTAACTAGGGGTGTTGGGTAGCTCAGTTGGTTCAAGCTAAGGGATAAAGGAGTTGGAGGTCTTGAGTTCAAACCCGGACGAAGGAGAAAAAAACTAATCTAACAACTAATTACTAACATTGGTCGTTTATATATATATATATATATATATAACAATGCTAACCCCTACACACTTTGAAAAATTCTACACATCTGAATAAGAACTATGTTAGAATGCTTGGATAGTATTTTATCCAGAACAACCTTAATGGAAAATAGCATATTATTATTTAATTTTTTTAGTATTATTTTTACAGGAAAAACTACTAATTAACTGTCTTAGAAATTATATTAAATGCTTGAAAACTGAAAAAGACAGGCCATAAATACAGAGTAGTAATTAAGTCTAAAGGTCTTTCAAACTCAGCGTGTGTAATTACCCAAGTTAGAATCTCCTGATATAAGCGCTTCTCTCCATGAGTCATGAGCAACATTCTGCCAAATGAATAACAATTAGAAAGTATCAAACACCGTGGTGTCATTCCAAATCTAGAACACATGACCAGCCATCATATCACTCGTGAAGAGAATCACATTGAATGAAAATAAGCCAGTAAGAACTATTAACCTTTTGATAAGGGCAGTAGGATATAGGATATTAAAGCAATAACATTGTGAACATTACTGTTGAAATTTGGGCCTAACTCATCCTCACAAAATCAGCTCGTGAAGTGAGGATTGCCCCCACTTATAAACACATGTTCAGGCCATATTTTGTCCAATGTGGAACTCTTTAACAATTACCATCCCCACTTATAAGTATTAACTAACATGAAAACAAATGTTTCACAAGTTTGTAATTTCTTTCCCGTGGAATATCATTGGTAAATTGTGATTAAGATTCCAATAAATCAGTATACACAAACATGCTAATGAGCCTTAAGAATATACTCAACACAAAAAAGAGATTAATAATCACCAGGCCAAAATGAAGCAAGCTGTGGCTGTAAAGGTTGTAAGTGACATTCCCAAATTTAATAGTGCGTGAGAACAAAGGCAGCATCGCTTCTCTTGATACAAAGGTTACCTAAAATAAGAGTAAGTTAGAAATTCATATGTCATGTGATAGGAACCCGGAATTAAAAAGAAGAAACTGCATTATTGAATTAAAAGAAATAGGGTCTTGCTAACTTGTGCCCTAAAGGCACAAGATAAGTAACTAAATGTAGAAATTTAATCTTGGAAACTGTGTATTCAAAACCTTAAAAGCTTAAAAACTTATCTTTTCAATGCAATATTTATTTTTTAATTCTATTTTAAGATCCTTATTTTATGCCCTTAGGGCACAAATTAGCATTTCGCAAAGAAATATTACAGAAGATTAACCCCTCTGTAATTCCAGAGCAAATGAACCTTCAGAGTGCTAAAAATGAGTGCTAAAAATGCATCTCTACCTTCCTAATTCTTAAATCTATTTTCCTGAATCCTCCCCACAGTTATGATCGAATGACCTTATTTATAATAGTAGGAAATAAACTGCCTAACTGCTCCTAAGAAATAAAAATAACTGCATATTAAACAAACTGCACCTAAATAACCATATATTAAAATAACTGACTGCATCAGCAGTTACCCTTTCAATACCACCCGATACCTAACATCACGCTTCCCAATAAGTGGATCATTCTCTAAAACATTAGCTTTACTAAGCAATTGCAGTCAAACAGTGAACAATTATGTATTAAAATAATTTGGACCTAACTAAAATGAAATTTTCGAACAATAATAAACCAATAAAAAGAAGTCTTACCTGAGCAGAGGCACCACCAAGTTCAATAATCCCAGTAGTCTCCGAAGGATCACCTCCAAGAGTTCCCAGAGCATGATTAGCAACAACCCAAGCATACACTCCTTCATCAGAACCTGAAAAACCACAATAAAGTAACATAAGTTAAATCAAAAGTTAAAGAAAACAAATAACCAATAAATGTAGACACTATGACTAGTCTTGAAACTACTAAGACCAGCTCCAGCAGTGGTTTTTCAACTCAGTCTGCCAGCCTGTCATAACCCAATTTCCACTTTTTCTCAATTTCATTGAGTGGAGTCCGCCAGCTTGTAATAACCGTTACTTTAACGTTCCCCGGCTACAATTCTGACACAAAATGCACTTTCTAACCTTTTTTTTATATTAAATACAAATAAAATATTAACATGTGAATTAAAGACGTGGGTCCAATATGAGTTATTTTAGTGTTACAGCGTTAATATGAGTGGGTTATTTTAAGATGACGTGGTTTATGGGACCCACAAAATAACCTTTAGTTGGAGTTCACCATTAAAGTTGCTCTAAGAAAACATTGCAAAATTAAAAAGGAGAACACAAAAGAAGCATCACATCAATATATATGATGCTGCTGAAACCAAGAGCATGGGCATGAGAAGCCAAACTATGGTTGGAAAAAAAAAGAATGAAAGAAATGATACAATACGATAAGTCGACAACTAGGTTCACCACATTGAAAATCCTTGAGATATCCACGAGCATTCTCTTTCACCATTGAATCTTATGCAAATATATTTTCTTCAATCACTTTGTAATAAAACATTCCATTATAACATTTTCCCTCTCTGCCTTTCAGATTCTTCCTTCTAACATATTAAATTAAATGGTCTCATCCTACTTCAATAATGAAAACCAACACTGTTGGTATATCATGCTACACACATGTTGGTTATATCAACTCAGATTCATCACTAATACCAGCATGAGAATCATACTTCCAGTCAAGTAAATTAACAAAGCCTCATTTCATAAACACCAAGTCACCAACAATACAGTTACTCCCTCTTGTCTCAAATATAAGCAAAAAAGTACTATTGGTCTCAAACATAAACAAACTGAACTACTTTCACTCTAATAGAATAATTTCATTCCTAAAATACCGCTCAATTAATAGACATTTAGTTTCTGTCTTCTGATGACTCTTATTCTCATAAAACAAGTTCCAATGAATGACATTTTATAGAAAAATACACTTGTGTTGTTATGGAATCAAGACTAATTGAACTTAAACTTTATTTTTTTAGGGATTAAACTATATTTCTTATCAATGTAAAATTAGTTACTTTTGCTTATATTCAACGCTGAATGAAGTATTTTATAAACAAATAAATCTCACATTCAAAATTTCAAGACCTTCAAATTCAACAAAACATCTCAATTAAAAAAACTCGAAAAGCTCAACTCTACTAATGTTAGTTTGGCAAGAAACAACTTTGGGCTTATAGTTTCTAGGTTGTAAACTCATATAACTACCCATTTCATATCCGTTATAGAATATTTTAGCTCTTACAAGCTTATAGCTTAATTTTACTAGCTTATTGCATTTTTCGATAACCTGATTCAAGTGGCTTATAACTTATCATTTTTTCTCTCAATTTTACCCTTGTCTTAATTGAAAAATTAAATATTAATTAAACATTATTTTATGTCAATACATATTTATAAGCTAGTTAAACTGCTAGTTTTACCAAACACTACAAATTTAATCAACTGGTTTATCCTCTATAAGCTAGCTTATCAGATATGCGCTATTTTTTACCAAACAAAGAAATTCCTTAGGTAAATTCAGATTATGTTTGGCAAAAATAGTGGAAGGCTGATAACTTGTAGCAAATAAGCTAGATGAGCTAGCTTGCAGCGGATAAGCTAGATGAGCTAGCTTGTAGTGGATAAGCTAGCTCATAACGAATGAGCTAGAGTGAATAACTTCTAAGCTAGCTTATGGCGGATAAACTAGTTGATGCAGTGTTTGGTAAAATTAGCAATTGAACTATCTTATAAACTTGAAATGACAGGTGTAAAGCAGATAGGAAAAAAATGATAAGCTAAAGCTTTAAGCTAATCCAATTAGCTTATCAAAATAAGCTATAAGCTCATGAGAAGACAAAAATAAAGTTACCATATATGCTATAAGCTCAAAATCATGCATTAACAAACAAAGCTTAACTTCACCATAATCCATATAAAAAACAAACAAAACAAACTCGTAAACCAAAAATCCAAACCTGTTATAACAGAAGCCCAATCATCCCTAAACATAAATCCAGAAACCCTTAAGACCTTCCTACAAGACTCCAAAATCTTCTCTTGCACTTCAACATCAAGCATCCTCATCCCAGCAGTAGCCATAAGCCGAATCTCCGTTTCCCTCCAATTCTCCTTCGGGATCCGTCTTTTCGCAAACTCCACCACCTCCAACAACGATCTCCCCGCCCCATCCGGATCATCCCCAAACGACGATAAACCCGGATTCACCCTCATCGAAACCAAACCCTTCTTCCCAAAATCCAATGCGTTTTTCATCTTATATTTAAATACATGAACCCTAGTTCCTGTGCTTCCACCGTCGATGATTATCCGGTACCGGAGAGTTTTTTCCGGCGAGGAAGAGAAAACGGTGTAGTATGCGAAGATTAAGATGAATGAGAAGATGAGAAAAACGATGAACGTGTTGTTGAAGGATGTGCAACGTGAATTGGTGGTGGTGGTGCGAGAGAAGAGATTTGTGGAACGGATTTGGAGCTTTTTTGTTGTTGGATGATCCATTTCGTTTGGATTTGATGAATCGACCCGATTTCGAGCGTTCAATCGTCGCATCAAATGGATTGCGGAAGATGGAGGAAGGCGGAGATGTTGATCATTGATGGAGGTTTGCCGGAGATGTTGCCGGCGGTGGCGGTGGCGGTGGCGGCTCTGTTCTCTCTCCAGACGCTGACGGAGAGAGAGAGAGAGAGAGAGAGAGAAATTTAAGGAGTGGAAGAGAAATAATTAACGCGTGTATGTCATTTTTTAAAATTTAATTTAAAACTTTTAAGTAGCTAGCTAGTTTTTTTTGGTGGAAAATTCTAAGGAGGTACTCCTTAAAACCTCTCTCCCTCTCCTAAAACTAGTATCTAATCTAAGCATACCCTTCAATTGGAGGAATAATGTCAATTTTACAATTTATTTAGTTTATCCATTTTTTTATTCAAATTATTATCTAGTTTTTTCTCTCACCTAACCAATCAAAGAAGATTGGACTATGATGTGACATAAAAAAAAAAAAATCTTTTTTACCTCTTATTCATCATAATAAAACTATCTTTGTTGCTATTTCCTCTCATTTTATTTGATTCATCACCAACTTCTTCGTAAAAACTACCATCAGTTGATCTTGATCAGAAACCATTAAAATGTCCCCTTCTGCTTCATGATGTACGATTTTCCAATTGACGTTAACAACGCTCATGGAATTGCGGTTGAAATTATTCCAATATCAACCATGTTGTTAATTGTCGTCATTATCATCAATAAGGTCTTCATTCAAATATCTACTACAATTCCTTATGAAGAATTTCTCACATACCTCAAATACAACATCTTTTAAATAAAAATTTATTGCAAGAACATCATATGACCGCATAGACGTTGCAACTATATTGGCACTCAGAAGCGATGACATCTATTTATAAGATTCTGGTAAGTGGAAATTCACTAGGCAAATTCATGCTATCTTATCGGACCGAGCTTTCTTGACTTGGAGGGAAATGCCAAATCATTATGGAAGGTGACTAAACCTCCTTGCTTTGCTAAGGAAAGTGATGCTCGCCAACGAAGGTGTTCTTACAATTTTCCCTAGAACTCTCTCAAATTTATCGCTTCTAGTTCTCTTTGGCTCACCTAACGAATGTGTTCTACCTCATAACCCTTTGATTTGGATTAGTTCTTGGTCATCAATCTCAAAGCCTACAAAATATGAAAGAAAACAAGTTAAAGTAGCTTAATAGACATAAAACTGTAAACATTAGATATTTACATTAGATTAGGGTTTTTTACTAACATTACTTGAAAAACAAGTCAATAAGTGCTAGAGAATTTAACATGATTTTGGAACTTTATCATTGCCACAACATGATGTATCTTTACCAACCTCAGGGGTTTGACGTCCCATCGGTTAACAATAAATTTATGATGGTGAACAACCATGCATCACCAATTCACTTTATCAATATAACCCTCTTTTATCTCAAACGACTCAATGGAGAAACTATGTTAAGATAAACCTAGAGCTGCCAAGGGGGATTCCATCACCAATTCACTTTCATGGATTGACATTCTGGCTACAATCAAATATTTATGGCTAAATGTCAAGGTGCGCTTGCGATATACAAATGAATTATTATGCCATTTGGATTAAAAATGCTAGTGAAAAATACCAGAGGGTTGTGAACACTATGCTTCATGACCTCATATGTAACAACATGGAAGTCTATATCGATGACATAGTGGTTAAATCTAAAAACTTACAAAATCATCTAGTAGAGGTGGAATAAGCTCTTAAGAGAATAAGATTGCACGACTTGAAAAGGAATCCTGCCAAGTGCGCGTTCGGAATATCAGCATGGATCTTTTTAGGCTTTCTAGTGCATAACAAAGGAGTTGAGATACATCAAAAAATAAAGACAAAGCTATTTTAGAAGCAAGGCCTCCGCACACGGTGAAAGAACTGCAAAGTCTCTTAATGAAAATCAACTTCCTGAGAAGGTTTATAGCCAATTCGATTGGCAAGATGAAAGCATTGTCACCGTTATTACGGCTGAATGACTCGAAAGACATGACATGGGGAGCTGAATAACATGAAGCATTTCACCAAATTAAACAAGTCTTGGGCTTATAATATAGTACTTTTGCCTTCTGTGTCAGGAAAACGACACAAGTTGTATATCACTACAGAGGACGAGTCAATTAGTTGCTTGTTAGCCCAGGATGTTGATGACAAAAGTATATATGTATGGTTTTGCTAGAAGACACCTTTTATGAAGGTGTCTTTTAGCAAGTTATTCTATGAGCATTTGCTAAAAGACACCAACTAATTTTATGAAGGTGTCTTTTAGCAAAGTTATAACTAAAAAGTGGAAATCGCACCTTGAGGTATGGGTTGCTAAAAGACACCTTCATGGGTGGCTTCTAGCAAAAATCATATATATATATATTCTCTTCGTAAAATCTTAACCGTCACCACTTTTCTTCTTCTTATTCTTCTTATTGATCTACTGAAGAGGGGTGATTTATGGTCAATTTTGATATGAAATCACCCCCCAAATTGTTTTTTCTTTCTCTTTTAGTAAAGTAATTGATTTTCACATATATCTAGTCCTTTTCAAACGTTTTTGTGATTTTATTATTGTCTGTATTGATTTTTCGTCTTTGTGTGATGTTTTTATTTCTTAGTACGATGTTTAATTGATTAAGATTGAAATATTAACTTTCATTGAGTGCAGATATAATTAATGACTTTGGTGTCGTCAATGTTGCATATCTGGAGACATGAATTTATAGGCATCTGTATATTAATGTTTTATTCTACTAACATAGATTTTGTGAGTTTGTTTGGATGTTCATTTTTTTTTTTAGAGAATTAAATTTATATTATATAAATATACCCTTTTTTTGTCTTATATGAAGTGGTAATCCACTGAAATTAAACTCACACACAATTGTGAGATCCTGGGTTTGAACCTGGGTCACAACGTCCGACCTTGCAATTTCGGCATTTGCCAGTTGAACTCAGTGGCGGAGCCAGAAATTTTATTGAGCCTGGACAAAATTTTGACCGTAAATTCACATGTGACATAATTTATAAATAGTCTTAAATCGAAATAAAACAGGCTCGTCATTTTGTTGATAAAAGTACAATTTGAAACAAGAGACAAGGGCAGATTTACCACCCAGAATAGAAAATTTAAAAAATAAAATAAAACAATGATAAGTTTTAGTGACAGCCGCAATCTTAGGTAGAAGTCCATAATATTTTTAAAATGGTCTCCTTAGAATTTCCTACATTTTGTTCGTAGGTAAAGGTGGAAAACATGCAATGACAACCATTTGGCAATGACAGATTGATTTAGCTACCAAAATTTTTCCTTTTCCTATAGTGACGGATTTTAGCTGTCACTATAAATCAAATTTCTTGTAGCGATATAAAGAAAGTATGGGCAGTGGCGGATCTTGAGTTAATTTTGTTTGGGGTGCCAAAATTATGTAATATAAGTCAAACAAATTCATGTAAAAACAAAGAATCAGCAACAATCTAGTGGTTTGTTACCTTTTGATTACAGTATGAGTACGCCAGCTCAAATCCTCACAGGTTATAGTAGAAATATTTAAAAAAACTAGGTTGAAGCAGGACTCGAACGCGAGATATTTCAATGAAAATTTCATTCCCTTCCATTGTGGTGAAAGGAAATTTGTGATTTATCTATGCCTAAAATCATATATATATATAGAAAACTTGTTGGATGCCATGGCTCTCATGGATCCCCAAGGAGATCCGCCCCTGAGTATGGGGTGGTAAATCCGCCCCTCGTTGAACTAGGACTTCTAGACATTATATAAATATACTCAGTCAACTTAATTGAATGTATATCGTTTATTTTTATAGAAAAAACAAGATTTTGTCCTAAAGTAAATTATATTGCTGCGAAAAAAAACAAGAAAAACAAACTTATTTCCTATTTATATCAAACTTTGAAAACCCTAATCATATACCTTCCTTATTCGCGCTTCTCTCTTACTCTCTTCATAGCAAATTCTCCCTTCTCCTAGTTGATCCCTCCGCCATGTCCCCTCAGCAACCTATCCGTGTTGATCCAAAAATCTGGCAGTGCTGCGCCGGCGCTGCCGTTAAAATTCCAAAACTACATTCTCATGTTTCCTACTTCCCATTAGGGCACTTAGAACACGTCTCTCCATCCCCAAACCCTAGCACACTCTCCCTTCTTGACCGTTCCTGTCAATTCATTCCCTGCACCGTCTCCGTGGTTAATCTACTCGCTGACCCTTGTACCGACGAAGTGTTCGTCAAATTACTACTCACTCCTGTCACTAACAACTGTGTCCACCAACCTCTTGAGGTTCGTGGAGACCAACATGACGGGGTTGAGGTTGTTTCCTCTGGCAAAACTCTTACTCCGTCTGATGCTAATAACGGCGGTGCATTCTCCGTGCCTAGCGAATGCGCAAAATTAATATTCCCGCCACTTGACCTCCAGGCCGAAAAGCCGTCTCAGGAACTCTCAATAACTGACATTCACGGCAAAGAATGGAAGCTTCGCCACGTCTACCGTGGGACTCCCTTGCGACACCTGATCACCACCAACTGGAGTGAGTTTGTTGAGGAGAAGAAACTGATTGGTGGTGATTCCTTAGTTTTCATGAAAAAATCAACTAGAACTGGAACCGAAACGATCTCCGTTGGAATCCGCCGGCAGAAGTTTGGTGCTGCCACTAAGATAACAGAAAATTCTGTTACCGAGGCTGTGGAGACATGGCTTTCGAAGTTGTATATTATCCTACTGCTGAAGGTTGGTGTAATTTTGTAGTTGATGCCAAAGTTGTGGAGGATGCTATGAAGATTAAATGGAATCCTGGATTGAGAATTAAACTTTCTTTGAAGAAAGACAATTCTTCAAAGAGATGTTCAAATTTTGAGGGAACAATATCTGCTCCTAATCGTCCATGGCACATGCTTGAGGTATATATTTATTTACGCTCTCTTCTTTTAGTCTTGTTATATTTCAACTGCACAATGTTATATGTAGTGTATTTTTTTTAATAAATGTTATCGGTCAAAGTTATGGTTCATGTTAGGAACTATATGTTCCAATGTGAAAAATATAGGATATGTATGTTCCATTGTAATTATCTTAAACTTATCATATATTTTAAATGATTGATACCAGATACTTATCATTTTTCATCTCAATATCATAGGTTAATTGGGATGAACATAAAGCCTCGCAGGTTCCAGAGCGAGTCAGTCCTTGGGAGGTTGAGCTTATTTCCAAAATACATGCACTGCATCCACATCCACAGTTCCCTCGAACAGAAAAGCTTAGGACTGCTAAAGATTCTGCCTTACACAATGATATAGAGGGAGACTCCTCCATCCCAAATATAGAGTTTCATTCTTCAGCGACGAGTTCCTTCAATGAAACGTCGTTGAATAGCGATCCTTTGCTTGATGACATACAGGGAGCCAGGCACAATCTTTTTTCCGCATCAACTTCTTCCAACTGCAACACCAAAAAACTTAGTCCTGGTTCAATTATGTTATTTGGTCAGATCATACGTCCCGTTGGAAGTGATTTGCACGATTCAGATATCAAGGGAGAGGATCGCGGTAAGGGCCGCAATGAAGATTGTCTGGTGTAGTTTAGATGTTAATGTCATTACTGCAGAAAAAGTGGTGACAATTAACTTTTCTCTTGTTACTGAATCTATCTGTTTTATCAATGTCAAATATAATTTTCACTTTTATATCATTGCAACAAAACATGAATCTATGCAAATATTTTGTAGATAATGCAGGTTATTAAATGAAGATTGTTTCGAGAAGAAAATAGTTGTACATACTTTCTTGTTAAGCTAAAAGCTTCTTCTAGCATTGATCCCAAGGTCCATACCTTCCCTCCAGCATGCATTTTGTATGAAATTATTGATTTTGATTAAAACTAAAAATTTAAATGTTTGTTGCTTTTAAAGTTATAACAAACCATGATTATCTTTCTACGAAAAAAAACCATGATTATCTATTTCAGTGACATCAACAATATAACAAAAAAATATAATCTAATTTTTTTTTTTGGATAGTGGCCGGGGTTCGAACCCCAGACCTTGCATATATTATGCATTGTTCATACCAACTGAGCTAAGCTCACGAGGACAATCTAATTTTTTTAATGACACTAAAAACAATCCTTATTATTATTATAGAAAAAATTATTTAAGGGTATAATAGGGATAATAAAAAAGTAAGTATTTTTTTTGTGGTGGTCGGGTTTCGAACCTCGGACCTTGTATAATATGTGTATTGTCCATACCAATTGAGCTAAGCTCACGAGGACATGAAAAAGTAAGTATAAATATACTCATTTAGTTTGTTACACTTTTTAAATGATAAAGGAAACAAAACTTACATTTTTTTTAATATTTAAATTTATTCTCATCTATTTGTTACATGTGTTATTTGTATTAAAAATTAAGGGTATTTTTGAAAAGAGAAAAAGTCAGCCCAATAAAACAAACTGAAAAGAGTTATTTTCTTTATATATAGTATATATATATAGATATATAGAGGATCATTTAAGACCACCCTTTAGAATCCATACATTTTCGATTTTTCCATATGATATGCGTTAATCCTCCAATTTATCAACAAAAGAACTATACCATTTGATCCCCAACCCCTTTTGATCCCTTAAAAAAAAAACGCATTATGGAGGGTTTGATTATGAATCCATGGATTTTAGATGACACCCCTTTTGAGACGTGGATCGAGGGGTAGTTTTTTTTTTTTCTTTCTATTCGGTTTTTCTTCATGTGAAGCGTTTTTCTTTGAACGGTAAAAGAAAATTATTTATAACAATAATATAATTTTTTTAGTTGAATTTTCTACTATTTCAAATTTACCTTACATTTCAACCATTTTATTTATGTTTTATTCTTTTTATAATATTAGTTAAAAAAAATATTAAATCACATTATAATAAGAATTACAATAGACAATTTAAAACTATAAAAAAGTCTTTATTTTTTTGACAAAAATAAAAAATATACATTAAAATTGATATAGTAAATCGATACAATACAAATTCAAAGTTGCTAAAAACAAAAATGATGAATCTGTGAACAAATTCAAATTATCCACGTTAATAGCATAAAACAAAAGAGTATGCCTACACATATGACTATATTCAAATCTTTGGAATACTCATGTCTCCGGATCTGCAACGTTGACGATGCCAAAATCAATGATTGAATCTACAATTTCTCAAAGTTAATCTTTCAATCGGAATCAAATAAACACCGCACTAAGATGGAAAAACAAAACCATACTGCACTAATACGAGAAATCACAAAAAACAAAAGAAAGAATACCAAAAATTCGTGGATATCACTTATTAAACTACTCAATCTATTTATTTTTAAGTGTTGTTTAACTACGGATTTAACGTTCCTATTTAACTGCCATTTTGATATTTTAAGGGTATGATTTGTCAATTATACCATTTCTCAATTACTGTTATCTTTTCAATAAAAACTAATTAATGCTACGTATTTGGAAAACTAAAGTTTGTTTCTTTTAAACAAAGTTTTTTTTTTAAAAACGTTGTGTATTTGAAAAACTAAAGTTTATTTTTTTAAAAAATAAAATTTGTTTTTTTGTTATCCTCAACATTCAAATCTAAGCTAGGGTGGATGGATTTCTTCAACGTCCTGGATGGACCTTGCTACACTACCTTAGTGAAAGATTTATGGGTTAGGGCAGAAATTGTTCAAGCAGTTGAAGGAGTACATGCGACAGAGATTCACTCCTCTGTCATGGGCTTGAGATAACTATCACTCAATCAACCATAGCTAAGCTGATCAAAGTTGATAATATTAGAGTGTTGAATATAAGCACAAGACTATTCATACTCAGTTTGGAGAGAAAGTCAAAAGCAAGCTTTTCTGGAATACAAAGAATCTAGACAAAGCTAAGAACATGCACGAAGAATACATAATCTTATTCAGGTTTCTGATTTTATGTTTTCTTCCTAGGGTAGGAAGTATCGGCCAACCCAACTGGATACATAAAGTAATGCTTCTTCACATCCATCTGGAAGAGAAACTTAACTTGGTTGCAAATGTATTTCACCGTATGTGCACAACTCTCACAAATACTCATCAAAGCCAAGGGAAGTTGATACCTACCCAAGATTGTTGTCTGAACTATTTCACCAAAGCAAGGTAGTTCAGACTCTGGAAAGTCTAGGTCAGGCTTTTGACCTAGGGATAGAATTTGGTCACGTTCTATCCGCTAAAATTTTGGAAAATATGAAGATAATAATGCCCAAGAACGTGATAAAATCTGATGAATTTGCCACCAGAGGCAGCAAAAGACAATTCCTTCAAGACTTTCCCACCATAACCAAACAACTTAGTCCAGAGGTGCTAGCAGAATTGGTAACCTAGGCCAAAACAGACTATGGTACATAATTAAATCTGGATGACATTCCCGATACATCAAAGGATGCTGCTAGAAAGAAAAGGAAGAGAAAACTACTGCCAAGGTTCCCAAAGAATCCAAAGCAAAAGTTCTGAAGGAGCTGAAGGAGATCACTGAAGAAGCAGTGATTAAGAAAACTAAAACAAGGAGTCGAGCCACTCTGGCTACCACTCAGGTCCAAGAAAAGGCTCATTCAGTATCTCATGCAAAAAGGAAAGCTCCAGAAGATCCAGCAGAAGAAAGGAAAGTCAGAAAGATGGTAAATCCTCCATCAGACTCTGAGACTGAGTCTGGTAACAACAAAGTTCTGGCTATGAAGTACAATAACCTAAAGAAGACTATTCCTGAAGCTTCTGATGGTCAGAAAGAAGGAGAAAGTTCTATGACTATCGGTAAAGAACTTCTGGTAGATGTAGAAAAGGAAGTTGAATAACTAGGAAAGCTGGATGAGGAAGAAGCTAGATTAGAGAAAACAACATAGCCAGAAGCTGAAGCTACTTAGGGAGATGTCTTAGGAAACATAGAAGAAGTCACTTAGACTCTACAAGGTATGTGTCCTGACACTGTAATAGACAATAATGATATTCCTTCTAATAAAACCTCTTATATCCCCTCTCCTCCCTCCTCAAATAATCAACACAGAAACACATGCTCAGATAACCAATCAGGATGATGATTTATCCTTTCTAATAGATAGGAGAAATTTTTCTCACAGATAAATTTAATAACAAACATGAGCAAAATGTGTGACAATCTATAAAGTAATGGGAAGAACTCAACTACAATGTTTTAAAAATAGTTGAAGGATTTTGTTTCGAATAATGGTTTTCAAATTGGTCATAAACCCAATTTTGACTTTACTGAAGTTGTGTTTCTATTCAATGTTTTAATTTCAAAATTTCACATGAATTTTATGTTAGAACAAGAATGGTTCATACAAGTCCTCTAGGGTTTTGATGATAACATAGTATTGAAGGACAATTGGAATACTAACATATGTTCAAGTGTGCAGAACCAAAGATTGAGTCTATCCGGAAGAAAGAACATATGAAAAGGATCAGAAGGATAAGGAGAAGTTTAGAAGACTATGGTAGAAGATCTAAAGGAAGGTCAACCAGACGTCAACATCCTTAAAAGAAGGATGCCTCACAGAAGCCGAAGAGTTACCGCAACAGATTCTATGAAGGTCATCAGACTCAGAAGCTGATTGGCATACTTGGATGACCATCAAATTTCAAAAAATCACGAGGGACCCAAAATCCACATAGGATTTGTCTTATTCTATGAACTGTCCTTATCACAGTATCTGATAGAGCAGATCTTTCTTCTTCTTCTGTCTACGTGTGAAAACAAACAAAGGACCTCAAGAACAAAGAGAATGCAATGGATAATTATACTTTCAACGAAGGAAATTCAAAGGAATATTCAACGGAATTATCCATATCAAACAAAGGGCCAACATTCTTGATTTAAGCCTCTCAACAACTCAATTTGTGTTGGCACTCTTATCCAACGTCTGTCAAATGATTGCCTATATAAGGAGCTGAAGACTTGAAGAAGAATTAACAAGACTCTACTATTTTACTGGGTCATTACTCTGTCAAATCAAATAGCTCAAAACACTTAAGAATTTATCATTCAAGTTTATATCTTAAAAATTCCTAAAGAGTCTGTTCATTTTTTCAGTTTACACTACCACTGTTAAATCGAGTGTAAGAATAAATTAACTTGTTTACAGTTGTAAACATTTAGAAAGTGTATCACTTGAGTGGTTGAGAAGATAAGTCTCTTGGTGAAACCTTGATCACCCATGAAGTCTTAGTCAACTGCGATTGAGCGAAGGGAAGACTCAATCAGTTGTGATTGAGTAAGGAAGTCTTTAGGAGTTGTCCTAGAGCAAAGAAGTCTCTTGGAGTTGTCCTTGAGCAAGAAGTCTTTAGGTAGTGTCCTAGAGTAAGGAGTTCTCTTGAAAGTGTGCTTGGGCATTAAGAAGTCTCTTGGAAGAGTCCTTGAGCAATTTGTAATCCAGAGTGATTATAGTGAAATCCCTTGAAAGTGCAAGGGGACTGGACTACTCCTGTGTTGTGGGAGGAACCAGTATAAATTGTTTTGTGTCTGCTTTCTCTGTGTGTTTTGTATTTAATCCGCTGCATTCAAACTCCGTGTCAAAATTTGCATACCTCATATTCTAAGCAAGTTTTAACACTCAGAAAAAGTAACCATAAAAGTCCAACACAATTCAACCCCCCTCTTGTGTTTTTCTCACCTTCATTTTATTTTTAATGTTATTCATTTGGTCGGTAATATTATCAAAAAAATTGTTGCAATAATCTTATTTTTATGTCTTCTTTTTTATTAATTTATTTTAATCTAAATACGACAAACAAACATTTGAATTTTGACACGTAAACCGTGCTTTGAAGCGCAATTCGTGCTTATATTTTTTCCCTTTATTTTTTCACATGATAAATTTATTAATGTCCCAAATATTTTATCTCTTTGTGCAATTTTAAGATGATAATATTTTCGCACGATTTCTTCTCTTCTCCTGTTTTCACACTACATGTCTTATTATTATTGGTCATGACAGCTCACCTTTCACTTTTATTGGTCATGACAATTCACCTCTCTTCTCATTGGTTATGACAACTCATTCTTATTTCTCATTGGTCACACTAATCTCTTTTTTCACACATGGTCATCTATTTAAGTGAACTTGGGAACATGCTCACTTCACTCAAAAACTCCACATATGTTCCTCTCTCTCTCTCTCTCTCTCCACATATGTCCACCTATCTCATACAACGCTTAGCTACTAAAATATTTCACACACCTCTACCGTCATTTGCACCTACGATCTTAATCAATCAATCACATCATTTTCATTTCGAGTCTACAGGTAAGAATCGTTTTGTTATCCGTTAATTTAATTCTTTCATCTATTAATAATGTAGATTATTTTTCTTAAATTTTCTCTTCTTTGAAAGTGATACTAAAATCCCTTTCAAATCATACCAATATTGTGAAATTTTTTATCGTGGCTAGTTCTAAGAACGACTAAAAACAAAATCGACTCATTTGATTTTTCTCAAGAACCAAAGCTAGTCTTCACTCTTAAACTAAATATGTCAAAATATCTTCGTATTAAATTTAAATGATACTTACATGATTTCTTTTAACTTGTGCAGTGAGGTGTTCTTTGCTATGCATATACCCTTGGATATACAAGATAGAAATTGTGATGAGTAGGTGAAAAGAGAGAGTGATCCAGAGGAGCGCGTGAAGAGATACATTGACGTGGTGGTGTAAGATGAGTTTGTTTTTATGATCTCAAAACATGTAAACAAAAATTGGTTTTACATATATGTTTTGGGTGAACTTGTTGTTAGAGAAACATGGACTAAGATATTCATTGTTAGATCCTATCCTGTTGTGATTTAAATAGACAAACAATTAGAGGAGTGAACTAGAAAAGTGGAGTAAGCTAGTGAATATGTCTTTGAGATTAGTGTTCACTTTTCACTTCACCTTCCTTCACTTTATCTTTTATATATATATGCATGACTAATGTTGTAAATCTGTGAAATATGGGAAGGGGAGAAAGAGAGAGAAGAGAAACAGTACGTACCCGTACATATACCTATCTTTTTCAATCATCTTCTTACACCAGCGACAAGCTTGTAGGAATCCCAAAGAAACGTTGATGCTGTCCTTTTAATTGAAGCATCTGAGGTGAAAAAACACAACGAGAATAATTGTGTACCTTATGGCGCCAAAATGATGTCTTAGTTTAGATTTTGACCAATTCTTTGATAATAAACAATATGATTACAAGCATTTGCACCAGCAGAGAAGCCCTATAGAAAAATTTATGATTGCGACTTATAAAAGAAGCGTCGTTTGGGATTGGTATCTACTGGAGTTAAAGATTGAAGAATCATTCAATATTCAACTCCAATTGACACCAATTCCAGATGACGCCTCTTTTATTAGTCACAATCCCAGACTTTTCTAGAGGGTATATCTGCAGGTACAAATGCTTGTAATCATATTTCTTATGATCAAAGAATCGTTCAAAATCCAACCTCATACATTGTTAAGGCTCCACGAGGTAAGAAACTATTCTTGTTGGAACTGTATGCCTTAGATGCTGTAACCAAAACGACATCATTAATGTTTTTTTGGGGGATTCCTACAAGCTTGTCGGTGGTGCAAGAAGAAGATTGAAGAAGAGAGGTATATGTATGGGTATGTATTGTTTCTCTTATTTCGGTATTTCATAGATTTACAACATTAATTATGCATATATCTAAAAGGTGAAGTGAACAAATGTGAAGTGATAAGTGAACGACAATATCAAAGACACACATGATAAATATTAGTTCATTCCACTTTTCTAGTTCATTCCGCATTATCTTTTAGTGCAAATGATACCCAGTATGTTACAAGCATTTTAGAGGGCTAGAATGCATACAAGAACAGGTCCTGCAAATCTGCTTTGGAAAATTTCTTCTACCATATATATATTTTTTTATAATGAACTATTTTAAGATAATGTTTTGTATAGACATAATTCTTATTGGTTTTTTTGGTGGTTATTCCTCTTTTGATATATATCCATACCAATATATAAAAAGGATACATCACTTTGGGTTTGATTTTTCCTTACATTTTTACCCTTCATTTAAACTATTTTATTTATTATTTTTTTTTTTTATAATATTATTTACTTATTACTTAATAAAAGAGGTAAATTCCATTTGTCAAAAAAAAAAGAAAGAGGTAAATTCCAATAAAATAGGACATGAACAACTCCCTACAATAGGAACAATTTTGGACAGTAAAAACAGAGCTTATTTTAATTTTATCTATCCAAAATATTT
>Ga0315915_1003148_pt1 | contig 21022 bp, 11 predicted proteins | sample MpolbnodulesMG_FD_207738 | JGI IMG/M metagenome (GOLD analysis project Ga0315915, IMG submission 207738) | Medicago polymorpha root nodule microbial communities from Los Angeles, California, United States - branched nodules | ecosystem: Host-associated > Plants > Roots > Nodule | place: USA... | reverse complement strand
GCACCAGGGGAGGTTTTGGGGGAAGCAGCGGTAAAACATCTCTCTCTCTCTCTCTTGCTATTGCAGTGGTAGCAAGACCGCAATAGCATATCAACTTTCGTCATGGTTAGCGGCGCTATACCGGTTATTTAACAACACTGCTCTCTATCTCTGTGATTTCTAAATCTCTACTGGTTCTTGAATAACCCTAGCTCTAACATCCTTACTATGCATGTGAGAATAGAATGACAAGGTATATTAGACTAATATAAGCAGTTATGAAGGCAACCAAAATATGAAAGCACCTTCTGCACCACAGAAGTAGGTTGAACCGATGACCAGCAAATGTGGCTCTAGCTCCATGGCGATGACGGCCATGATGAAGCACAGCACAACCAGGGACATGCGAATAATCAAATATCTCCTGCTCCATAAAAAATGCAAATGTAATCAGACCAATGAAAAACAAAACTGAAAGATGTAATGATCCATCCTTAGCACTACTAGTACTAGTTGTAAAAGTTCTATAAAAAAAAAAAATACTAGTTATAAAAGTCATTTAGGAATTAGTAATAACAATTTGAATTAGTTTAAATTAGAATGTTTGAACTAGTTATCATTAGATTAAGATCTGATCTATTTTCTGTTTTATCTCTTATCTGTTGTATTTGTATTTCTGTTTTCCAAAGTGGAAACAGATAGGTTAGTATTTGAGTACCCGAGTTTGATCCCTGCTGGAACAATCGTTGGTCAAACATACCTTCCGAACGAACCCTGGATTATCAGAGTCCATTTGCTTGGGAACCAAGGGGTTAATTCAAAAAAGAAAAACATTGTGTAAAGTGTAAACTACAGACTAAATAAAAAGTTAAAATAAAGGCTATCCCGCCAACCAACTATGGTGTTTTAGGGCCGGCTACAACGCGCTGTTAAATAAATAATAGTATAAGTATTTTTATACTACATCCATTCTAATATGTATGTTTGAAATCATACCAGATAAAATCAAAAGTATATTTCTCCAATATGTATGCTCTATATTCTCAGTCATTTGAAAAAAGAAAAAAGAAAAAATCAGCACGGACACTTGACATCAAATTAACTATGACTGCCTTTTCATCAACAATCAACATCAATATTAAAAGATCAGATAATCTAGTTTGAGATTAGAGCAACGCATACTTAACATGAAAATTTTAAAAGAAATCCTAATGCCAGTTTACTTTTATGTTGTCCCATACTCCCATCTCCATTTCTTAACTCTTACCTCTGAATGACTTATCGTATGTAAATGTTTATCGCATCGCATGCCCCGAAAATACAACTCTCCTCCAGAAAATTGCCTACCCAGGCAAACATTTAAGGTAACTTCTGAGTCATCCACATGGAATTCTACAAATGTAAGACTATCTGTTAGACTTCATTGCATACAATATTGTAAAATTAAAAATAAAGTTCCCAAGAGCAAAGGCGTTAAATAAGTTGAAATTGCAACAGATGTATAATATAAAAGTAAAATATATTAGTAACCAAAAAGCTGTTTAGCAGTAATTATATATTTTTGCAATGCTAGCCTTCTCTAGAATGAATGGCCAACATTATGGGCATGGCATGTAGAATAAAATAAAATTCTACTTTCCATAAATATAACGAAGCAATATTAAATATGAGAAACATACAGATGATAAGATATTTAATATGAGAAACATACTGATGATAAAACCAGACTGTATCCAACTATTATGAGAAAACTGGGTGCAATGCATACCACAAGCTAGAATATGCATTCAATTTAAGATAGATCAGCATCAACGATAAAGAAACTCCAACCAACCATAACTCTTACCTGTTTCAACATCTCTATGTAAACCACATTCAACAATAAACCCATGGTGAGAATCCAGGGTTGCTCCACCAGCTTCTGCATAAAACACTGTATAACAAAGAATCAATTGACTGAAATACATCTCAAGAGAATGAATAACTTATACAGTCGCCAGTCTCTCCAAGTGTATAAATACATAAATATAATTGGGCAAATCACCAAGAGCAATAGTAAACAAGCAAACTTCACTCACCTTTCGACAATGGAGAAATAAAATCTTCAATAAACTTGTTAAGCATGGTTTGAAAGCCAAAGTCATCAAGTACGACACCGTATTTATTCATTGTATTGGGACGCATTACGCATAATTTTGTTTTGTATGCCCACTTCTCAAAATGTTCAGCCTAGAGAGACCAAAAGAATAAATTAAACTAGAAAAAATATAAGCACCTGTATATACATTCACTTGCAGCTGCAGGTTATAAGCACCTGTATATACATTCACTTGCAGCTGCAGGTTATAACTTAAAGGAAGAATAAAATAATGCTTAGACCCCAATTGATAAAATGATAAATACCTCAGATATCAGTAACTCGCAAAAATGTGGTTGAAGCATTTCAAATGTAAAAATGCCTGGGACAGGTTCAGACATTATACTTCTAAAGCTTTGTTCTGTATTATCATTAATTGCTTCCAGAAATGTTGGTACAAAGAATGCTGCAGGATCCATAGTATACAACTCTTGATGCAGAGGCTGCAAAATTGGGACAGAAAACCAGTAAGTCTTGTTAAAGAGGAGGAAATGTGGGAAAGATTGTCATTATGCTTAGGCACATATGTCTCAGCTTAAATCATACGAGTCTGCTGATTTGAATGGAATACGGTTCTTTATAGCAACTTCATAGATTTTGAAATATTAAAAAGCTAAAAAAGAACCAAGCAACCAAGAAAATTGCATAACTTCAACTCATATAACTATTTAGCAGTATGCAAGAAAACTAAATTCAATAGAATGAGCAATGTATTGTGAACTGTATAGTTCCTATGGCAAGAATAGAGCATTGATCTGCCACATTCCATTCTCCCTAATTGACTATCAACCAACGCCGCTTAATATAATTGCAAGACTGTAAAAATTTGTAACTGGCAATAATTGTTGTAATTCCCACAACCAAACCAGCCGTAATAGTTTGCAACTGCAGTAATTCACACCTTATCCCATGTATTGGGCTCAGGCCCATTCCCGATAAAGACATGGTAACAATACATTAAGGTTAACACGAATAATAGGAGATGGAGATTTATCGTTTAGCTCAGTGTTCAAAAATTTATATGTATTCCATATTAGGGACAAACTACATAGTTGCCAAAATTGGGAATTGAGATTCATTATTAGATCAAGCCAGCGTTAATATTTCTTAAATCTAATTGATTTAAGAAATTACTTGGGTCATTGGGTGACATTATTTCCCTGAAATAATTCTTTCAGGCAGGGACAGATACAAAAATCAATCCAATGGGGAGCTGAAAAAAGTTAACAATAATATTGTATAAAAATTTATCATAATAGTTCAACATACACACATCTCACCATCTAGATTTTGTATATGTATTTTAAGAAATAATATCATGAGATATATAAATGGTGAGATTTAACTAGACTTTTTGTAAAACTATTTTACGCTAATAGTGTATACAAATTAAATTCTGTTAATAATAATAATAATAATACATAAAACAAAATAAAAGTAGTGTATATAATGTGTGTGTGTGTGTGTTAGAATGGGGGGAATGCAGCCCACCCTTGCCACCCCATGGGTATGTCCCTGCTTAAGGCTCTACAGTCCACACTAATTTCAGGCCAACAAAATCAAACAAAACATAGACCAAGAATTACCATTTGGTACTACATACCTGATAACTTGACATTATCTTCTCTCTATATTCTTTTTGCAATTGATCCTGCCATAATCACATTGAAATCATCACAAAACTAGGTGGTAGTAGAATAATGATAACAACCACAACAGTAACAAAAATAATTAGTAAGATGATAAATAAAATGATTATGACGATGAGGAAGTTTTTCTATTTTACAATATTTGAAAGTAAAATTATAAATTTCTCAAAGACCAAAACAATGAACCGAAAGTTACAGTAGAACAAAACGGAAGAAAAATATTATTAAGGAATCCCATTCTCAGTGAGTTTCTCTTCCTCCACATCATATCAACTTCACAACTTTAATAAGTTTCCTCCGTCTCACCGTATTCAAAAGTAGGGTAGAGCATCGGTCAGATTCATACCGAAAATAATCGATGAAGGAAATAAGCCACCCATCTCTGACCGATTCCTTGCACGGTTTGGTCGGGTGGCGGATATATCGGGCGGATTGGGTCGGTTAAGACATGATTTGTTAGTGTTTAAGAGAGACATATGAACAAATGAAAAGAAGAAGAGGTTCAATCAACATTACAACGCCGTGAATAATTGAATGTATTGTGCAAAAATGGCTACAGAGAAAGAAGAATGAATTTGGGATCACAAGAGATTAAAAAATGGTAGATAAGAGTAAACTTGATTTTGGCAACAGAACACGGGTGACATGAAGAGCACAGAGGAGACAATGGAAGGACTCTATAAGACTCTAGAGTAGAAGAAGAAGGCCAAGGAATTGCTTTTTTATTTTCTGAAATATAAAATTGTTTTTTTAATTGTACATAATTATTACTTTTTTAATATGACAGTACTGCATATGTTCTAAAAGTTTAATGTGCCTTGTTTTTCTTACTCAATTTGAATGTGTAGGTGTGTAGCTTGACTATAGCTCCTGCAAAAGTTAAATGTGTGGCATAAAAAATGTGATTGATTTTATGAGTTCCAAGGAAAAAGTTTGCTTTTTTTAAAGCTGTGATTAGACAAGCACTGTAACAAGACTTGTATTATACAAATTCTTTCAAATATTTGGTCGGTTATGGTTACCGATGGGTGACAAATTATAGAACCGAAACCAACCATTGGTATCCGTGTTAACCCTACTTTTCTCTTTTTTTTCAACCCATGACTTGAACCAACCGGTCTGAATGTCCTCTATTTTCGGTTTATTCGGTTTTCGGCCGGGTCACGGAATTTTGCTCAACCCTATTCAAAAGTACCTAAACTACACACTCAAATCTGGGGAGTATTTGAAACTAACAATACCATGTATATCCCTTGAACCAGACAAGGACCATCAATTGCCACCGTGTTATATACACCTAGATATGACATATTTTGAAATGGTAATGAACAATGGCTCAATTACTTAATCCTTGAAACTTGCAATCTACAATCATTCTTAGCCTATGAGTCATTAATATATCTCACAAGCTTCGAGAAACCAACAAATGACTGAACAAAACAAAGCATATCAACTTTTTTATAAAGAAAAATGCCGAAAATTATTATTATATAAGTTACAATTCATTTCCAAACCACCACTCTTTCATTTATGTAAATTAGCAGCTTTGAGACTCATTTAAAAAATTCAGACTGGACCAGTTGGCAGTTGATCTAATGTGTCCAAACATAATTTGGACACTTCAACCATTAGGGTTCATTCTTGTGACAAATATTTGTTATTGAAAATGATAAAAGCCTAGAAATTCTTTTTAATTCCACTACTCTCCAGTGCCGATAGCTCACAACATCATGAAACAGTCTTCATCACCTTCTCATCATTCTTCTTTTGACAATAAACCCAAAAACGATCAACTGTCTCTCAAAAATGAGAATAAAAACCCAGTTTCAACAATTTACAGATGTGAGTTTTGTTACGAAAAATTGACCTCTGCGGCCACAAAACCACTCACCGCTCCTCCAACCTCAAACAAACAAACAGAGACATGACCACCATGCTGTGAATAAGACCGCCTTGAAGATTACTTGGTTTTTATCTTCTCTTCACATAGATAATCATGATTATGGGAAACAGAAGAATCATACAAGATTTTTACTTCCAACAAAACATTGAACGGAAAAATGAGATGGCACACTCAAAGGGTATTATTCACCCACCCATTGCAGCCTCTTCCTTGGAACAGAGCCCTCATCAGTTTCTGCCAGTGTGACTTGTCAAAATACTCACCCCAATATCGTACAAGACCAATAAACGGCGGTTGCGCAGGAGAAGATATATTATTGATGATGAAGAACTTCTTAATGCTGCTCGAACACTACAACAGTATATGTCTCATGGGGGTTATGAGGGATCAACTGACAATCTTGATGTGAATCACCGTGATAGTAAAAGGCAAACACTTTCTTGCAATATGATGGATGATAATGAGAAGATGAAGGAGCAAGGTGTGTTGCTAACAAGTGGTCATGTTGTAAGTGATATAGATCAAATGTGGAAGGATAATAGCCGCGATGAAAACAACTTGGTGTTGAGGTTGAAGAATCCTAAAGACGAGTTTTCAAGCATCACAAAATTGCAAGGAACTGGTAGGTTCTAATCATGATTTTTCAATGAAACCCTAATTTGGTTTCACCTTTGTTAATCTTCTTCTATTCAATATCATGATTAGGGCCTTCAGGTTCCTTGCAATCTTGTGATGTTAGAAAAATCTTCTCTTTAGGATTCTTCAGCCTCAGCACCAAGATGTTTTCATTATGGCGAATATTCTTCCATGTTTCATCATATTGCAAGAAAGCTATTGCCTTTGACCGTCACGGTGATTCACAACAAGATTGGCAGTTTATTCCTCATAACCCCCGTGAGACATATGCAATAGTGTTCGAGCAGCATTAAGAAATTCTTCATCGTCAATGATATCTCTTCTCCTGCGCAGCCACCGTGTATTGGTCTTGTACAATATTAGGGGCAAGAACTTTGACAACCCAATAGCAAGAAGAAACAGATCATAGCTCTCTTCCGAGGAAGATGCTACGGCGGGTGGGTGAACAATACCCTTTTGAGTGTACCATCTCACATGTTTGTTCAATGCTTAGTTGGAAGTAAAAATCTGGTTGCAAATGTCAAATGTATGATTCTTTTGTTTCCCATCATCGTGATTATCATTGTGAATAGAAGAAGATAAAAACCAAGTCATCTTCATAATCTTCAAAGTGGTCTTATTCACACAGCTTTGTGGTCATGTCTCTATTTGTTTGTTTCACATTGAAGAAGGTTAGAGGAGCGGTGGAAAAAAAAAATCATGATGTTGTGAGCCATCAGCACCAGAGTGTACTGAACTTGAATTGAAAGGGTTTGAAACTAGGTTTTTATCAACAACACCCAATACATGTAAATATTTCACGAACATTTGTGTCATAAAACAATGTTAAGACATATCTGATAGAGTTTTCAATATATACAATATAAAATGCAGAAAAGTGTGTTTGTGAGGAATTGCAAAATCGAATTCAAAATATAACAACAGCATGTAAGTTTAATAAGGAGAAAATGAGAAATGGAAGCATACTCTGTATATCAATGCAGGAGGCGCGTATTCATGCAAAATCTCTTGCATGTATGAAGCTTTCTGGTCACGAGGCGCACGGAGCAACGTCCGTGGAAGATGCATCTCCAACGAGCTGAAAAGCAGAGAAGAAGAAATATCCAATCCCAAATCCTCATACTTTTCCGGTTTGTGATTCTTCACCGGATTCAGCATCAACCTCGACATCTCCTTCTCCTCGCTAGACTCCCCAACTTCGACGCTGGTTTTGCCGCCTTGACTGGTGTTTCCGTTTTCCGGCAAAGATTCTGGCCGGCGGAGACTGGAGCCGCGGCGAAGTGAGGAGCTTCGAGTTCTTCTGATACAGCATTTTTAAATTAGGGTTTTCAGTGAAAATTAGGGTTTCGAGTTTTAAGGGAATTAGGGTTTTTCAAGTCAATTTTACCTCTTCAAGTTGTTCAGAGTTTTGAATTTTTATTATCAATAAAATAAATATATGAAATGAATAAAAATAACAAATAAAATTGATAGATAAGATTGTGTATTGATTACCTTGGAGAGTAGCCTCTACTAGATTTAGAGTTTGATTGCTTAGATTTCTTTCCACCATGTTTATGCATTGTGATGAAAGATTATTGATGGAAAATATCTTCTTAAAGTGCGTGATAGTTTACTCGACTGACTAAGAAATAAGTAACCTATGAAAAGTTAACACTGAGATGAATACAATTTGAGTGGACTTTTTTGTCTTGGGGACGAGTTTCAGGCTACAACTCTTGATTTGAGCATCAGAGAGAGTTGAGATCTATTTATATGAAAGTTTGTCGTCGTATTAGGGTTTGTGATCAGGAAAAAGTGTTTCGCTTCTCTATTTTGTGTCGTATCACACGAGAAAATGAAAAGTGTGTGCTTTTGAAATTCTCATAAATGTAATTAAACGCATGTAATGAGACAATACATCTTTTGTTTCGTATTTTGAATTAAGATAAAACGAAAATTAAGATGTATCAAGAGTTGATTAAACTCCTAGTTATAAAATCTTACGTTTCGAGTTTTCATCCATAACACAAATGGAACAAAAATAAATTATATTAGATTTATCGTATATTAAATTGCGCTAATGAAACATGTACACATACTCATCTAGAATTGACCTAAAGATGACGACTATCGTTACTTGGATGCGGCAAGAGATGATGGCGGCTCATCAGATTGGTGGTGCACCAGTGTGCTTGTAAGGACTCTAACGTTCAGGTAAGTGGAGGTTTGCAAAGAGATTAGAGATTTAACTGAATTTGGAAGCTACCTTTCACACGGGGTGAGAGTCCCTTGTATATGTGACGTGTAAAAAGTTATGAGTTTGAAAATGTTAAGCGATTATGATATATTTGGCATGAATCGTGTCTGATTCACATGACTCAATCATGGAATCTTGGTTTTTTATGTTGATGAACACGGTGGAATTTGTATCTTAATGATGGATCATTTGCGCATTGGGCCGCACTTTTTAGTTGGAATCGACCTTGACGAAATATGAAACTCATACATCTGAAATACAATATCTCTTTTACATGCAAATTTTTTGTTTCGATTTTTATAGTTGATTTTTTAATACAATTTGTTAATTCCACAAATTATTCTCCATATGTGGGTTAACTTAATTCATGAGTCAGAACCTTTCTTTGGGGGGCCGTTAGGTTCTTCTGAAATTTGTTGTGTCCTCTCTGCAAATATATTTTCTTTTCTTTTTGACTCTCCCTTAAATATTGAGGATTTTAAGAAAATTATGTGGGTTAAATGAGATATAATTTTCTTGAATAAAGAGAATGGCAGGATGGGGGTTCAGAGAATTATGGAGTTTAATATGTCATTGCTAGATAAATGGTGTTGGAGGTTGCAAGTTGATTTTGGGTGTTTATGGTATAAAGTGTAAGTGGCCTCTTATGGGGAGGAGGGCGTGAAATACCGATGGAGGGAGATTACAATCGGTTTGGTGGAGAGATTCGATGAGTTTGTATGTCGGTGTTGGTTTGAGAGTAGACAGTTGGTTTGACGATAATGCGGGGTTGGTGGTAGAAAATGGGTCTTCTACGTTATTTTTACAGGAACCATAGTTGGATGAAGGTCATTTAAGCGTTGGGTTCATACACCTCTTTTACTTGGTGGAGAACATGTTGTTGACAGCTGTTGAGATGAGTAGTTTAGGTTGGAGTGTGGGGGGATAAGTGAACTTAGAGACGGTGGATGTTGGTTTGGGAGGAAGAGTGGTCGATGGAGTGTAATGTCTTGTTAAATTATATCGATTTGTAGGATGGCGTGGAGAAAAGGTGGTCTTGGCACTTAGAGTCGGCTAAAGGGCACATAGTTAGTGAAGTTTACCACTTGTTGTCGTATGTGGATCTCAACAGGCAGTTTAATTTTACAAACATTATATGGAATAAATTGGTCCCTTTTAAAGTAACTCTTTTTGCTTGACGGATGTTAAGTAATCGAATTCCTACCAAAGATAACGTGTTCATACGAGGTATTATTCAGGTTGATGCTCAGTTGTGTGTGAGTGGTTGTGGTAACGTTGAAAATGTGGAACTTAAGGCCTTAAATTTGAAAGAGACGATGCAATGAAAAAATTGAGCACAATAATTACTATGGGCAAAAATGGTGACTTGCCAAGAACAAAAGGTATACTTTTGTATCATTTTTTCATCATTATCAAACTTACTTTTGTTAATAATGAATAATGAAGTGCCACCAAATCTGAATCAATTAAATTATCATTAATTTGTAGATATGTTTCTTATACAATCAACTTTTCTTATAATACTCATGATTTTATTAAGGACTTAAAAAATACACTGTTGTGTTAGCTAACCTAATAAGATAATGCAAGACACACAACATCAGATTATCAGATTAAACAATATTTGAATTTGACATTCAGATGAAATGATATATTACCTTACTGGTAATGATGTCCACTTTCTCACTGCCACCGCCGCCACCACCTTCAACTTTGGTGCTGATGGAGGGTTTTGGGAGAAGTCTACTCGACTGTCGGATTTTCCAATCGGATATTTGATTGTAGGTCATCGATTAGGCATGATATTTTTTGTTTTTTTTTGTTTTGTGTCGATTTAAAGTGTATCGAAGTGTTTTGATGTTGATGACTGATGAGGTTGTTGACAGCGACGATGTACGATAGTAATGTTGAAAAAAGTTCAATGACAAACGTTAATTTTAGAATTTTTCATTTTAAATGTATCACTAGTGTGTAACCCATGCCGATGCACGGGACGACGATTATGTTTTTTTATTGCTCGTTGCGTATATAATGTCGCACAAATGAAAAAAAATAAAATTGTTTTGCATTACAAATATATCATGTTACGCATGTACAATAAAGATTGTTTCGGATTACGTGTGTCAATTACAAAAAACAGACTACACGAACAACCTAGATGTTATTTAAATCATATTCCATAAAATAAAACAGAGAATGTTAAATAACATAATATAGACATATAATAAAAGAAGATCATCCTAAAAATTCTTTGACACAGATCGATGATTAGGTGTTATCAACACTCGTTACGTAACTACAATTGCAAAGTAGTTTCACATTATTATGTTACGCGTGAACAGTAATTTTTTTGGTGTATTACATGTGTCAATTACGAAGGAGGTGCAAGTGAATATGTAATCCATATTGTTTAAACTTTTCCAGCATTAACATAAATAAACTATGTCCTCTTAATTATTTATTACATTGAAAAACCATTCTATTCACAATTTTGCAAAACATATAATAATATATGATTCACGCATAAAATCATGGACATTACTTAATGAAAGTAAAATATAGTTGGGAATGCATGTGCCACACGTTGGCTGTCAATATTGTCTTAGAAACCCTAATTAGAACAAACACATGTGCGTTTAATTTGCGACTTATTATGTGAGTTTTGAAAGAGAAAAAAATCATGAATATGTGTGCGTTGTTTCCAGCGTTACTTGTAACCACTTAAAGTGCGTTCATGAAAACGTTATATTAAGCTCAATAACCACTTTAAGTGACTATATTTCATTAAAACATATTCTTGATAGGAGTTGTTTGAAATTCATTGATTTTACACTTGTTATTAAACTTGTGACTTTTATCTGACGTGATATCTAACATTATCTCAATTTCACTCCTTCCTTCTATTAAGAAACACAAAAACATTACAAAGACATTTATGAGTGTGCGAGGACAGTAGGTAAAGAAGAAGCTACTATTCTAATGTATAACTATTTTTTGAAATTTAGTGTCAACTAATAATAATTTTCATTCTTAATTTTGTTTTAACCAAACAACTTTCCAAAAGACTAAAACTATTTGTAGGGTATTGGCCCAAGAGTGTTCTGGATAGAAATAGGTGGTTCAACATGTTTGGTGTTCCTCTGGATACAAAGAAAATTCTTGTTATGAGGTGCCCTGAAACGAATGCTCAAAAAGTAACTTTGCTACAATTATGGACATGTCTTTTATATTATGTTTTCTGGCTAAGTTCTTTAGGCACATGTTTTAATTTTTATCTTTATTCTAGACAATCTAAAACATTTACATGATAATAACGGTATTTACTTATTAGATCATAAAATCACATGCCTTAATTTTTATTGTAGACATGAAGGAAGCCCTTCAGATTGAGTTACATGTAAGGTAAAAGATCTACATCATGTCTTGTAGCTGTCATGTTCATTAGATGGTGCATCTTTGCTTAGCTTTAAGATTCATAAAAATAAAAAAATGTATGCAGAATATGATATAAAGTTGTGCTTATTGGGTTGAAAACATCAATGTACTTATAAGACAAGTTGTTTTTTCTTGAAGATTTTCAAGCTAAATTAATTTGAAAAAAATGCATGTCGTGGATCAACAAACCAGTTGGGTTTAGATTAAATTCACTGATTTCTTATGGTAGTGTAGGATATAATCAACGATTCTATGTTTGTAACAAACAAATTTATGCTAAGATAGGAAGGAATATGAAGTACTTATGGTATTTTGCAATACTTCAATTGGAGTTCACTAACATGAAACAATCTTTATTTATTTATTTTAACTCACAATCCACTGCACATAGACATACAAAGAGCTAATAAGTTTGAAATAACTCCTCGATCATAATAGAAATTCTCTTTTATTTTCACAGTTATAACTTATAGGTTACCAATATTTGATCTCTTTCCTTTAGGTTTCTCTTTTCATTAATACACATCAGTTTTGCATTAAATTGTTCTCTTTTGTAGGTATTTTGAAGTTGCAACCATACTCAACATTGATGGAAAAGACTTGGAATGTTGAAAATCAGTGTCTGTGATCACATACTCAACATCAAAGATGCCAAGTATCTCTTAAACAATCATCGTAGAACTAACCTTTGATGAGAAAGGTGGGTTAATTTCACGATATTAGTAAAATAGAGAACCAAAACTGTAACTAAGCCTATTTTAAAACATTTTTTCACTTTGGTAAAAAATAGTTTTTCATTAAAACTTAAAACCAAAATAAATAAATAAAATTTATAGTTTTTTTTTTAAGAAAATGTTAAAATTATAGCGAAAATTATTGAGTTTGTCATCGTCATTCTTTACTTAGAGTAACTCTCAATTTTCTTTATCTCTTCATTTTATTTCAAGATTAATTTAAAAAACAATACGGTAATTAGAAAAATGGATTATCTCCTTCAGATTTTGTCTCCTTATCTCCCTTCCTCAATCTTAGTCATTCGATCAATCTAATAGTCGTAAATTTAAAATCAAATAATCATGCTAGTGGTGATCAAAAATCACGGTGGTGGCCTCCAACACCTACAACCCTTAATCTTCACACCCTCTTCCTTTCAAAACATAACATTTTGCCTCTTGTAAACTCCCACTTTTAATTTGATCATACATCCCCACAAATTCAAGTTCATCTAAAGCCTTAAGCAAAGCAAATCTACAAATTCCCCACAATTTCAACTCATACCATAAAGTAAATTATTCATAGAAAACTAAGATTTTCTACATATTCTTATATTCTCATTTAATAAATTGAATTACACGCTCTATGTTTCTCTGTCAATTGTAAGAAAGAGGACGCGGGTAAGGCAGAGACGTTGTGCCGTTCAGCCTCGTCTTCCCCGTCGCCAACGTCTTGTACATGAAGTCATGTTTTCCATTGTGGTCGGCCACTAGGTTGAGGAGTCTCATGCTTCCTAACCCTTTAGTTGCGTCACTACCGCTGTGTTCCCCATTGTCGGCGTCATGCATTTAAGGGTTTGTGTCTCCGTTGTGTTGTTACTGGGTTTCATAAGGAGTCTTGTTCATGTTTTCCTATTTATGGCATCGTTCAAGATTTAGGGATTTGGATATATTTTGCTTTTTTCCTTTTAAATTTACCACCGTTAGATTGATCGAATGACTAAGATTGAGGGAAGGAGAGAGAAGGAGACAAAATCTGGAGAGGATCGTGTTCCATTAGCTTAAGATTATAATTAGGCAAAACACATCTTTTAGTCCTTTAAGTTTGACAAAAATATTGGGTTAGTCATTTACATTTTTAAAGTTTCAAATATGTCATTTAAGTTGTTAATTTAATACACATATTTAAAGTTTTTTAGGTTTCAAATTGGTTCTTAAAAAGGTAATAAAGATCTATTTTTTAAAGTTTTTTAAGTTTCAAATTAGTCTTTTAAAGAGTAATAAAGACCTATTTTAAAACTTAAAAAACTTCAAGGACTAAAAGAGGTATTTAGTCTAATAATTATTAGCCGAAGATAATAACTATGAAAGTAAAAATGCATAGTATTTTTTGTGGGAGGAAAAGAAAGAAAAAATGATTTACTACAATTTTAAGCAATAAATGAAAAAAGAGAGTGTGTGAAGTTAGGGATGATGCAAAAGCTGCGTGGTTAGTTAGTGCACCTCACATTCGTTCACTCACCTCACCTCACCATGCCGTTTCCGATGATGCGAATTCGAATGCGGATTCCCTCCGCCGGCATCTTCAGACTCGCCGCTCGTCATTTCCTCACCACCACAACAGCAACCACTAACATCCGCATTCGTCTTTCATCTTCCTCACCCGCCGCCCTAAACCACCATAGACACAGAACCTTCGCTCTTCCGCTTTTTCACCAACAAACCTCCACTTACGGCCGTTTTGCATTCGAAGACGTTTCCTCTGATGAATCCGACCTCGAATTCGCTTCTTCTCGCCCTCAACAACGTCAACAACAACAACAACAATTGGTAGCTTCTTATTTTCATTTCCTTTTTATATTCCTATCACTATCACTATATTTGTTACTTACGCTGTTCACTAATTATCAATAACATATTTCTACAACACAATAATATACAATAGTCACACGGTTTTTCGTATTATCTATAAACTGTTTTTCATAAGCGATTCTGTAGAATTTATGGAAATAAGTTGAAAAAACAAATAGATAATCAACATTTCAGAACCTCTTTTCGTGAGTTCTCTAAGATAGTGTCACACCTCACAAGTGCTTATACTGGTAGATAAATTCAAAAAAGCCATTTTGAATTGAATAAAACTTGGCCAGTAGCACGCTTGCTCTTAAGAATGATTTTGCTTATTATTAGGGGGATTCGACTCTTGAAAACATTGATTCTTGGAGATGGAAACTCACCATGCTTCTTCGCAAAAAAGATCAGCAAGAAGTTGTGTCCAATGAGAAAAAAGACCGTCGTGATTTTCTGCAACTTGAAACTTTAGCCACCAGGATGGGCTTATACAGGCATGTTCAATTCCACATTAATTCATTCATATTTTATTCTGTTTCATCTTTTTAGTTTTATAAATATATATATATTTTACTCTGGCAGTCGACAATATGCAAGAGTTGTTGTCTTTAGCAAGGTGCCTTTGCCAAATTATCGCCCTGACCTCGATGATAAGCGTCCACTGAGAGAGGTATGTATTACTTTGCATCAAATGAGTTTCTTTGTGTTATTTTAATTATTGTGTGTAAAGGAAAACAAGCACCTTCCTTTTCTTTCGACCTTTGGTGACGAATTTTAATGCATGAACTGGTTTAATTAAATGAATTTGATGGACCTGTAAAGTTTGGGGTGAAGGAAATCACTTTTAGGGGACAGTTTATTTGAATTACAATTGTAGTTGCAATCCTAGAGCTGTAATCCAGTTCAGTTCAACTCTAATATTATTGTTTGATGTCATCATTACTACACGTGAAGGAGACTTTGTTGTGGTTACTGGTGGTAGGTGATGGTGTTGATGATAGTAGCGGTGGTGGTGGTGGAGGGGGGATTTGTGTAAGTGGCACTGAAAATCGGTGAAACAGGCTTCCTGACACAGACATTTTTATGTTACCGTTTTGGCATGGAAATTGGAGGAGACAAAAGTGTAGGTAATGATGAGAGAGGTTAAGGTGAATGATTGGTGAGGTATGGAGAAGAAATGCATGGATTGATTTTGATGATGACACCTCATCATTTTAATGATGTGGAAAAATATGTGATTTGGTGTCAATCAATTGTTTTGTGACTCTGTTTTTATGATAATAATAGATTCCTAGCAGCAAACAGTGCAAAGAATTATAAACAGAAAACAACTGCTTTATGTTTTCAGCTTTAACACTGGAAAATTGCGCTGTTTGGAAAAGTCTCTATAATTAGGAACCCAAGAATTGGATTCCAAAGAAATTAACAATTTTACTAAGAAATAGGATAGAATAGGAGAGAATATCTCCTCGGGGGTTTCCCCTTCACAATAGAGAATACTCTATTCAAAATTACAATATTCAAAAGATACTCTGTAACCATTGTGTTCTCCTATTTATACACGTACTGTCTAACTAATCCAAATAACAAACTAATTAACTTCTCTAACAACTCGTAACTATAACCTAGATAACAAACTAACTAACTTCTCTAACAAGTAACAACTCATAACTACTTTAACTACTATAATTTCCATTTATTCTATATCCTAACATCTATCCTCTCTTGCACATATCCTGCTGCTTTTCTATGCTCTTCAGGTAACCTTACCATTTGGTGTTCATAGAGAAGTAGACACTCATCTCCTTGCTCATCTTTCACATAAGGCTACAAAAAGAGTAGGCTCTTTCGATGATTCCTTGCATAGATCAAGAGATGATGGAAGCATTCCTGCGGATGAAGGGATTTATGGGCATCTGGAGCCCATGAGCCATAATAGTGTTGCCAAAGAGAAAATCCTTCAACGAAGAAGTTTACAACTGCATCATCAACAACAAGACTGGCAGGTTTCTTGTTTTTCCTGTCTAAACTTTGCAACGCATCTCATTTGCCGTTGAAGTTTCAGTTGTTTTAAGTAATTTCGGCTTATTTCACATTCCTATTGTGTGTGAATTTATGGAAATATATAATGTAATTTTATAGTCAGCAATGTTTTTAGGTTCAGCCTTGATCTTTTTCATAATAGTTATATCTTTTATTCTGGCCATATATCTTATACATATCTGTCTTTTAGGTATAATTATAATGAAGGTCCCTGGGATATTTGAGGATTTTCAAACATGTCATTGAACTATAAAAGTTTGTAATCCAGTCTCTGAGTTTGGAGTTAAGCCCCCTGAACAATTTTTTTTAATCAGGTCCCTGAAATTTGTAATTAGGCCTGTCCTGAACTTTTAAAATATTTGTGAGGGACCTAATTACAAATTATTTAAAATTTCAATCACATGATTCTTTTTTTCAAATTAAGGGCCTAATTACAATTTGTTGATTAGTTTAGTGACTCTCAGTTACAATTTTTTTTAGTTCAAAGACCTATTTAAAAAAAATCCCCAAATAGTTGAGGAACTTATAGAGTAAATAAAATTATCTTTTAGCCTGGCCATTTGAAAACATATATCATTTACATATCTTTCAAGTAAAACTCTTGGATAGAGGCATGAAGCAGAGTGGCTGACCCTAAAACTGTTAAAGTGGGATGGCCTCTGTACTGAAGATTACAGTGAAAGTTATATCATTATGCTACACATATAAATACTCAAAAAGAAAAGATGCATCAAATTAAAGGTATATTATTAATACTAAATAATACTTTTAAGCTAAGTACACAAGTTAATAACAAAAATTATAGCATTAAGTTTGAAACTATGACGATTGAAGGATATAGTGGCAACAAAGAACATGAAGGGTGAAAAAAAATAAAATAATCACAAGAGACGGTGAGAAACACTACAAAAATGTAATGCAAAAATGCTCTGCTATGTAGTATCCATAATGGGTGCCAGCCGCAAGTGACTCAATTTTGCTATAAAAACGCTATTGTGCATTATCATTATCTATCAATTTAACAATACATTTTTAGTGGAGAGCAACACTATTAGTACATTAAAGCAATTATGGAACTAGGCTGATTAAATTGCAAATTTTCCAACTTGTTGATTAATCAATTTTGATTGAATATTTAAGATCTACATTTGATAGTTGCAATTCGTGTTATATGGTTTGTTACCTTGATATATCATATGATGTTTATTGATATTTTCTCTAAGTGAAATTTTCTATACTTGAGTGTTTTTGTCATTGTTTTTAGCCTTTAGAAATGTTATAATATATGTTGGTTTATTCATAGGAATCTCCCGAAGGCCAAAAGATGCTTGAATTTCGCCGAAGTCTTCCTGCATTCAAAGAGAAAGATGCATTTTTGAAAGTCGTTTCAGAGAATCAGGTGAAAAAGGAATAATGGGTTCCCTCTGCGATTTGTAATTTATTATTCCCTCCGTCCCACAATAACTGTCATCTTTGACCATTTCACACATAATAAAAAAAATGATAAATGAGAGAAAGAGAATGGTGATTTTACTAATTTATCCTAATTAACCATTGTTGTATTCCCATTATGATATAGGCAAATTGAAGAATAATAACTTGGGAGTGATGTACATAATATTTATTAGAGGATACAATTGGAAAAAGTAATTACAATTACCTTGAAAACTAAAAGAAACATTCTTTTTGGGACAATTTTTTATTGCTGCAAATGTAGTTATTATGGGACAGAGGGAGTATTACTCTCCTTACGGTTTATATACTTCTACAAATGAAAAGCCAAGTGAAAAAAGTTATACAGTAGCACCTAATAACTTATAAATTCTTGTTGTGAATTGATGTCAATATTTCTTACTTCTACAAGAAGCTGTTTGTTTTTGATAAATTAGGATATTATTATTATTATTGTTGTTACTACTACTACTACTACTACTACTATTTCTAAAACAGTTTTTTTTATGTTCATCCAACATCAGTTATAACTTATATCTCACCTGCAAACTTTTAATCTCTTTTTTAATACTGTGCACTGCAGCACATCATTGCTGTATTACATTGCATATTGATATACGTGGAGCTTCTGCATGGACGCAAACTAGATTGCATATTGAATCAAGCAGACATGTGAAATATTAGGATGGAATACTAGCATGGAGAGATATAGACACTCAAATATAACAAATTTGTGCACATGTAGAAGATTATACATTAAATTAGATAAAAAATATTACAAGATACTATGTAAACTTTGAACTACATTGTCTCTTCATATGTTAATGTTACAATAGTCAGAAGCGAACAATCAAATTGAATCACTTATAGTTTCTGAGCAAATGATAATTTAGAATGGGTAACATATGTGGTAATAGTTTTTCTGCAGGTCTATTTATTGTTGAGGATATTAATAACAATATGCTTGTGCTGCTGAATGATAATTTGTATTAATTGGTATCACTAATGAAAATTTGCAGGTCATTGTCGTCTCAGGTGAAACTGGTTGTGGTAAGACCACACAACTTCCTCAATACATATTAGAATCTGAGATTGAAGCTGCACGTGGAGCTCTATGTAACATAATTTGTACTCAGCCTAGAAGAATATCTGCTATATCTGTTTCTGAAAGAGTTGCAGCAGAACGTGGGGAAAAATTGGGAGAATCTGTTAGTTTCTGTACCTTTTAATCTTGCCAATGCTCGGACTACTTAAACTTATATGCTATCTGTTTGACTTCAATTATTTGTATGTTTTCCATTCTGAAAGGTTGGTTATAAAGTTCGGTTGGAGGGTATGAGAGGGAGGGATACTCGTCTTCTTTTTTGCACCACAGGTGTGTTATTGCGGAGACTACTTGTGGATAGAAGTTTAAAAGGTGTAACCCATGTTATTGTTGATGAAATTCATGAACGTGGAATGAATGAAGGTAGCGATGATATTGTTTAATTCCAATATTGTTTCGCTATGAGATTAATTTCTATGCACTGACAGTGCAAAACTTTTCTATGCATGCATCCAATCAAATCACACCATAATGCCACTTTATAGGTTAGTTCCTAAAATATCTCCATAAATACCTACATGGCGTGATTTGATTGGAGGCAAGTGTAAAAAAACTTGAAATCGTCGGTGTATATAAATTAAATCCTTGTTATATTTAATATGTCAGTATGATGCTTACCACTGACTTCCACTTTTGTCAGATTTTCTTCTCATTGTCCTGAAGGATCTCCTACCTCGTCGTCCTGATTTGAGATTAATTTTGATGAGTGCAACCTTAAATGCTGAGCTTTTTTCTTCATATTTTGATGGTGCCCCAACCATGCATATCCCTGTAAGCTCAGAATACTCATTTCTGCATCTCAATTGAAGTTCAAATGATGCTATCCCAATATAGCTTACTATGTTGTTGTATTTCAGCAGTCATATAATGTGATTCATTCGTTAACTTTGCAATGATCAGCGATGTTCCGTTTTTATGGACACGATGAATTTTCTCTCTTGATAATGATTGTACAAGCTTTTAAAAGTAAAACTGTGTACTTTAGTAATTCAACAACTTAGCTGTTAAAAAGCAATGCTTCTGTTGGAGTTATTTTGCATATTAACATTTATTCAACTTGATTTTCAGCTAATATTTCCACAAACTAGTATATGAAATGAAAATTCCCAAATTTGCTGCTTTGGCTATAACTGCACATTTGCTTACAGATGTTGTGAAATGACACAATAAACTTATTTCCCTTTTATGTTTTTGGGACATGTGCAATATGTAGGGGTTCACCTTTCCAGTTCGAGCACAATTTCTTGAGGATATTCTGGAAAGGACTGGGTATCGTTTGACTCCTTATAATCAAATTGATGACTATGGTCAAGAAAAAACATGGAAAATGCAGAAACAAGCCCAGTCTTTCAAAAAAAGAAAGAGCCAGATTGCTTCTGCTGTTGAGGTACACAAGTTGATATGGAAATATTTTCTTTGCTTTGTCTTCTTTTTTTGGGATGTTATTTTCTTGACTAGTTATGTTAATTTTTCTATGATGTTGCATAGGATGCATTAGAGGTTGCAGACTTTAAGGGGTATAGCCTACGCACTAAGGAGTCAATGTCCTGCTGGAACCCTGACTCAATTGGTTTCAACCTTATTGAACATGTGCTTTGCCACATTGTTAAGAATGAAAGGCCAGGTGCTGTTTTGGTTTTTATGACTGGTTGGGATGATATAAACTCTTTGAAGGATAAACTCCACGCTCATCCTTTGTTGGGTCATCAGAGCCGAGTATTACTTCTTGCGTGCCATGGCTCTATGTCCAGCTCAGAGCAGGTGACCTTGCTAGTAATAGACTGAAATACTACCACAGTAAATGTTACTTGTTGCTATCTGTTTTACGATTTAATATATGTCTTATGTGTACTTTTTTTATTAAAATATTGGGAATAATG
>Ga0315915_1003147_pt1 | contig 21026 bp, 14 predicted proteins | sample MpolbnodulesMG_FD_207738 | JGI IMG/M metagenome (GOLD analysis project Ga0315915, IMG submission 207738) | Medicago polymorpha root nodule microbial communities from Los Angeles, California, United States - branched nodules | ecosystem: Host-associated > Plants > Roots > Nodule | place: USA... | reverse complement strand
CTAAGATTATAGTGATGTGTTGTGAATCTTATAACTTATAGTTAATTTGTGCAGTTATGTTGAATTTTTTTATGAATTTTTCTGCTAATTTTTTGTGAATCTTACAGTGATGTACGTATGGCATAAAAAGGGTATTAAGTTCTGTTTTTTTTAATATATAATTTAATGAAATGCCAACTATTGCTTATGTAGGTTTTCTGATGAGAAACTTAATATCTTTTTATGCTTTTGATAAATTGGTTTTTAATAATTTTGGTTGATGTTTGAGTTTGTAGATTCTTTTTTAGATTACATTTAAATTTTATTTTTACCTTTTATGTGTGTATGTGAAGGTTTTTATCTAAAAATGGTTGATGAAGAAGTTCAGTCATACATTGATGTTCACTGACACAACAAACTCAAACAGCTCGGAATGAGACGAATGCCGAAAGTCAAGAACCTGAAGCCGTTCGTGAGCCTAGTGTAAGTCCTAACAAAAGAGGACTCAAATATGAATATTGGAAACATTACAAAAGGCAGAAGTTCGATGGCGTGTTTAAGGCCATTTGCAAATATTGTGAGAAGAAACTTGGTGGTGAGACAACAAATGGTACTACTCATTTAAAGGACCATATTCGAATATGTGCAGCTTGCAATAAACGAAATCCAATGCAAACCTTGCTAAAAGTTTCTGAAGTGTCGGGAAAGGATAAAGAATCATTTGTGGCTAGAACTTATTCTTTTAATCAAGATATTTCTAGGACTGAACTTGCAAAGATGATTATTCTTCATGAATACCCCATCATGAAGGTATACATTTAATGTTAAATTCATCTTCTTTTTTTTATCATTTTTATTTTTATAACCATACTTATAATTTAGCTATTTTTTCCTTAGGGTATTCAAAGATATTGGCTTCTTTTGAATGTGTTGATGATGATATTGATGATGATGAGGTAGCGTAAATATTATTATTGTTGACTACTTTCATGTTTTTAAAGTATTTTTGTGAAGTAGTTATGCTTATGACTTTATGTTTACTTGTTGTAGGAAATGAGTCAAACATAATTGTGGAAGGGTGATGGAGGAGAAGATCTTATAAGGAAAAGTTTGAAGCAGGACATGATTTTTTTGTTGTGAATGGATGCCTTCTTATTTTGAATTTAAATGTAACTTATATTAAGGAATGTGACTTGTCCACTTTTGTGGTTTTGCTACTAGATTATGACTTAATTCTCTTTTGCTACCAATAATGTGACTGCATTAAGTAATGCAACTTTTTCTATTAATTGTTTGTTTTCTTTTGATATCTATTAGATTTGTTTAGCATGGGGTATGCATGTTTGTATGTGTTTACCTATTTTTCATTATCTTGACCAAGAAAGAAACTGTACAATGCTTAAATTTGGAAGGAAAAAAAAACCGTGGGGCTCTGTGGGGATCCGCGGGGACGGGGATCGGGGAAAATATTCTCCCGTGACGGGGATCAGGGACAGGGACGGGGAACGGATTCACCGGCGGGGCGGGGCGGGGATCGGGGAAGTATCCCCCGCTCCCGATCCGCCCCATTGACATCCCTAATTGTATTGTGATGGTACTTCTCTTTCAATATTGTACTATCACCTCGCGATACTTCAGGCTTGCATCTCGTTCAATACCAATATGATAATGCTTGTTCGATATCGTATCATATCAACCATACGAGTCAGGCACTTCTCGTTCGATACTGTACCGCAAAATTGCATGAACATATACTTTCACAATATATGAAATTCAGTTAATGTATTAACTTTAAGCATCGATCATTTTCATCATATGAAACACCAAAGTCATGATATACATCAACTTTGAATCAATAACATAATCATCATTTTATGAACTTAAATATTTAGTGCAAATACCACATATGAGTGCACACAACACAATTAATTAATATGAGAATGTCTCTACATGTAAAAGTACTGTCTAAAAAGTTGAGATGCCTTTACCTCTGAAAGCCTCAGCCTTGATAGTTCCGCCAATGTTCCTACGTTCACTCCCACCTTCAAAATAATAGCGAACTAATTAGAAACAAATTCTCAACCCAGGGTAAACACCATTTTCCCAACCCATATACTAGGGTTCCTAGTCGTTTGTGAACTTTCTTTACGCACTCACACATTCTAGAGAGGTTAATGTTGGATATAATGGCAATCAATTATCTTTTATTCCTCTAATTATTTTTCCTTCTTACAACAATAATTGAGTTGACCAAGTCTATTTGATAACTGCCTTGAACGTTACTAACAAATGGACCACTTCCTCAATTTATTGTCATTAGTATCATGTCATAATAATACCATTTATTTAGGAGGAAGTGCTACCTACAACGGACAAAATGAAAAATCTATATATTGATTAGCTTCTGATACATACACGGGGGACTTATATAAAGAATATATATAGACACATAGCTAGGCAGAGGGTATATGATCAAAGATAAAAGCCAATGCTTTTCCTTCTACTCTCAACCATTTTGGACATTGTTTGTGAAGCTCTAATGTGTTGGTCTCAAGCGCACGAGTTTAGACACACAGTTGCGTAAACTTTGGGGAGCAAAACCAGATATTTGATTACACCGGAGGTCCATCAGAAATTTGCTTTCAGGATGGTGACTTTTGTCATGGCACAACAATTCTCTTCTATCTTTTCCTAACTATCGGAAATCTATTCTTTTTCCTATTAATAATATTTCCAACAGTTAAGACACACGCCTCAAATAATTTTTTTAAGTCTTTTTCTTAAAAAAGTTCACCAAACTCTCCTTTGCAAAATTGAGATTTCTATGGTACACTCGTAAATTAAGGTGTATCATACTCTTACTTCATAAATCTATAAATTAACTATGATTTTTATTTTGTCAAAAAAAACTATAATTTTTATTAAATAAATAGTTAGTTGTCCATTTTTATATTTTAGAAACATAATCGACAAAAGGTTCGAACGTCATGATCAGAACTCGAACCTTGTTTTGACTCCTTCATTCATGTGAGTTTCTAAAGACTTTGTTATTTGTCTATATGATTTTTTTTTCCAAACAAGTTGATCAGTTTTTATATCATTTATACATCAAAAACTAATTACACATGAAAGAAGGCAAACATGTAACAAGTTGCTTCGCTAGGCTTTTTTGGATGGCAAAACCAATCATCATAAACGCAACATTCATGGACCTAGGTGACGATATTACTATTGGCCCTTTGATACTCTAAACATAAGATGTTAAAGAGTCCACATCGGATAAAAGATAGCATGAACATGTGTTTATAAGTGGTGACAATCTTCACTTCACAAGCCGGTTTTGTAAGGATGAGTTATGCTCTGTTTTAAGATGGTATCAAAGCCTCTGTCTCATTGGACCACCTCCTATCACGTTTCCGCTATCTGACCTTCCATCATTTATGTTCAGGAACCAAACTCAATAATGTTGATCGTGAGAGAATGTGATAGAGTCCACGTCAGATTATGTTTAAAAGTGGGATTTTAAGATGAGTTATGCCTAACTTTAAGATAAGAGTTAACAAGTAATTTTTAAAATAAGAGACAACAGGTCATTAAATCCTATTTTAAAGATGAGAAATGTTAACAAGTACTTTTGGAATGATACTTTTTAAAACCTTTAAATGATAATTTTTTTTTTAAATCAATACATTGAAAATTAAAATTTTAATTTTTTTTATGATATAATTTATTATTTTAGAATCTTTAATTAGTGCAGCAAAGACACTCGTTGACAAGACCATTCAAATATGAAGATCCTCCGAGATAATTTCTTCATTTTAGTTTTAACATGAAAGGATCGTGAATCCTATTTGGCAATCCTTACTCGAAGGAGTGACCAATCAAGGGATTAATGTAGACCCTACTTTATCCCAAATTCTCCAATGTGGCACAATGTCATTGAGTAACTAGCACATCCACGAAAACGCAATCCAAACCCAATCTTATTTTATTTGGAAGGATTCAAAGTTTTCGTAGAAAACAAGAATAATAATTGGAACCACAAAAACCACCACTACTTTGCACACATATTTGATCCATATCTCTTTGCATTGTCAACACCAAAATCATAGATTACAGCTAAAATGGCAGCAACAACCTTTCCAACCGTCCTAGGAATGGCTGGTGCATCACGTCTCACCTCAGGTATCATGTCATTAAGATATAATAAACATAATTTTGTGAATGTTTGTATTTATTTTAATTGTAATTTGTTTGTAGGGTTTGTGAAACCTCAAGTGATTGCTAGGAATCCTTTGAAGCAAGCTATGTCACTTGGAAATGGTGGGAGAGTTACATGGTAATTTTTACTATAAGATTGGTTTTTATATGGTTTTCAAATCAAATAAATTGTGATCCATATGAATATTTATTTTGAGCTAGTTTTATAATATAGGAAAATGAAGTATGCGCTCTACCACACATAAGTTTGTTTTTATCATTAGATCAAGTGAAATATGATCAAACTTATTATGTATGATACAACACTATTTTACTTACGCATTATAGAGCTATGATGATAAATAAATTGTGACATTATTTTGAATTGTTATGGCATATGCTGTATAGTAGCTTCCAAAGGGATTGGCTGAGGAGGGATTTCAATGTGATTGGATTTGGGTTAATAGGTTGGTTGGCACCATCTAGCATACCAGCTATAGACGGTAAAAGTCTGACTGGACTTTTCTTTGATAGCATTGGCACTGAACTTGCTCACTTCCCAACTCCTCCTGCTCTTACTTCACAATTCTGGTTAGTCATTTCCATCACATATCTTATTTTGCTTCTTTCATTTTATTTTTTGAACTCGATATTTTATTGACTAATTCGAGTGATCAATCCTGCCGTCTAAATCGGAACAAAACCGTATAAGGACTGAACCAGTATATAAATGATTGGCATGTAGAGGATTCGAGCGCATGGGTTTTGCTTCTTTATTGTCTAATAGACAATTAAAATAAGGATATAATTTTCTTTTTTCACACATCAAAGAACTTTTCAATACCTTAATGTCCCTGTTTAAGTCACGAGCTTGCACTACTAAGTTCGGCTTGTTAAAATAATCATAATAATAATGAAAATAATTATAGTAATAAAATGAAATCATAGATGAGAAATTAAGCTATGATTTAACAAAAATAAAAGTAATGAAAATATGAAGTGGAAGGAATCATTTAGAGATATTGGGGCTTGTGAGCTTGTGAGTTTTTTTTTTGACAAGAGAAAACTTAGTTAGTAGTTGAGTGTTGCATTTAATTTCAATTCATGAATGATAAATAAAATAGAAAATATCTACAGAGTTTAATTAATGTCAAAATGATTTTTTTAATTTAATTAACTCTTATTTTTTGACAATCAATTTAATTAACTCTTATGTTAATATAGAAGTGAGTAAAATTTTACACCAACAATGGATACAATTTATTTTGGCACATCTATGAATACAAATTAAATCCATAAAGTTTAGGTGCTAACAATATTTTATTTTAGTCATCCTTAGCAAAAACTGCTTTTGAAAATGAATAAAAAAGAAATTTAAGGTTCCACCGAGACTTGAACTCGGGTTACTGGATTCAGAGTCCAATGTCCTAACCGCTAGACCATGGAACCGTTTTATTACATATAACTGACGAACTTATTTAGACTAAATTAAACATATACATATTGTTTGCATTTGAATTATACATAAAAATGTATCTAAGATAAACATGATGAATTGAACAGGTTATGGCTGATCTGTTGGCACCTTGGACTGTTCATCTCTCTCACTTTTGGCCAAATTGGTTTCAAAGGAAGGACTGAGGATTACTTTCAGAAATGAAATCATAACAACTTTAATTCATAAGTTATTATTACTATGAATTAAACTGAGGTGTACTTCTCATTTTTAATTCATAATAACTTATGGTCTGTTATTAATTTCTTTTCCCTTTATATTACTTGTAATCTACTACCATGAGTAAAAAAAGAACCTTGTAGAACACTTGGTACCTTTTCCATCCTAATGAATTTTGTAAATTATTTATTATTGCTGTATTAGTTGTTTATCCACTTTTTGTTTTGCAATTTTTTTCACAGGCAAATCTAATTAAAGAAGTAACAACTTGACAAAAAGTAACAAGTTATTAATATCTTATATCATAATTTTTGAGGGGATCTTATATCATAATTATTTAGTCTGTCAAAAAAGAAAATGTCATAATTAAAATGCATCTTTTGAGTCTAATATTTTTTGTTGTTTTTGAGATGAGTCTAATATTTTTGGTAAATTAATTTTACAGACATGTATGACACCGTATAATAACACCATATGCATTTTTTATTTTGAGGGGACTTAACACCATATGCATTGTTTATGTAAGTATTATGTTGTTAATGACTTGTAAATACTAAGTAGTTTAAGAACTAAACTTATTATAAGGGAATAAATCGCTCGTTACCATTATTTTATCAAGTCATTACCAAACCAAAACATTTTCAATGGACACCTCAATGTGAGGCATTCAAATGGATCGAAGAAAATCAAGTGCACGATTTTATCGTCGTAATAATTTTTATATGAACTTTTGAATCTCAAGGCAAACTTTCATTTTACTAAGTATGCAAATAAAGAAATTATTTTGGATTTTTTTTATATAGAATGTAAGATGATTGAAAAATGATTTGGTTTTTGTTTAGAAATATTCAATGATGAAAAATGTCTCATAATCATGGAGTTCATCATTAAAACCAACACCAATTCCTATTCCTTTCTTTTGCCTTAGAAATACATGTCTAAGCATGAGATATTCTCTTTTGTATCATTTACTCTATCTCTAGATAAAAAAGTGTCTCATAAACAAGGCTCCTTATTCTAGTGATTTACTTGTTAGTGAGACCCATTAAATTCGAATATCCATTTTTACATTCCAAAAAGTTGTAAGATATTCCCATGCTTCAAACTTTTTGTCTAGTTTTATTTTTCCAGCAATCTTCGTTCGCTTTCACTTTTCGGAAGGTTGCTTAAGATTTTAATTAAGTACTATAAAACTAGATTAGGTAAATGCATTTCTTAAACAAAAGAAAGAAATAAAGATTATAGAAATTTTTCATAAGACTACTTTCATGACCTCAATACTAATGTAGACTATTCAATCATCAATTAAAAATAAAGAGAATGAGCTACCTAAACAATATAAAGAGAATGCAAAAAGTAAAAATAAGAAAACTCTATTAGAACAACAATGCAAGTACAAGAGGTTTTTGGTGGTAAGCGGTGTCAAACCATAAAAGCCTAAGCCTATTTATATGCCAAGCATAACAATATTCGTGCAATGCACTCAGTAGACTCAAATTGAATGGAAATTACCCAAAGATGATTCAACTGCCAAAAGGAAAAGCACAAAAATGAGTTTATGGAATAAACCTTACTAAACAAAACATTATTAAACAAACCTTACTAAATAAAAATATAACCTTACTAAACAAAACAATAATGTAGTTATCAAACTCCCTTATGCTTGCACCATTGCTTGTCCTCGAGCAATTTTAGATAGAAAGAATTTTTAAGACAAGCATCACATTAAAAACAAAAGAACAAAGATTCATTTGCATGCATGAGTATTGAGAAAAGCGATCTTAATCCTAAGTTCCAAATTAGAGTCTTAGGCTCCTTAAAAAATCTTGGTTATAAACTTATTAATATATTATTGGTTTTGGTGAAGGCCCTTCAACGTTTGACCTAGATGTGTGAAATGCAGCTCGATCTCGAGGAACAACACAATTCCATGATCTCAGAATTTGAACACCAAATGTCGGATCTCATACACAAAAATTGCGACCCTCTATGAACAACTTACGACATCTATTCCGCTAGCTATGCAACAAATTTAGCACAATGGTAATACGAATCACACAACACCCAGAACCGAAAAAATCAAGTTGTTTCCGTTTTAATGGATCCAATCCCTTAGATTGAGGTTTTCAAGCTGAACAGTATTTTGAGTTTCATCAAACCCCTCCTCATCAACATTTGTCTTTGACTATGTTTTCCATGCAAGGTCAGACATTAGGGTGGTTCAAATGGTTACACACTACTAATCAACTCACCACTTGGGACACCTGCACACATTTTGGAACTCGTTTTGTTCCTTCTTCCTCCGCGAATCATCAAGTGGCGTTATTCAAGCTTCGTCCATCAAGGACTGTAATGGAATTCCAATTACAGTTTAAGACCTATCCAATCATGTTGTAGGTATGACTGCATTAGGAATTTCTCAATGAAAGTACCAAGTGTTATGACTTAAGTCTAGGGGTGGCAAAAATACCCATGTCCACGGATACACGTGGGAAAAATCCGTCACGGGCACGGAGCGAGTAGCTAAAAGGGTATCCATGGGTATAATAAGTGGGTATTTGACTACCCATTATTATATGGATACGGACACAGATTTGATTGTACCCATACCCACGGATACCCATACCCGATAATAAATTAAGTAAATTACTAAAATATCCTTATATATATTATCTTATTACTTAAAGTTGTTACCTTATTGAAGAACATTTTACCGTCCACCTAAGATTCCTCATTAATAACCTATTTTTATTTTTAATTTTTTTAATTCATCTTATTAAGTTCACGGTTTCCACTTCATTCACATCATAAAACATATCCTATGGATTATGTAAGAATCGTGAATTTTCTATGAATTATGTATGATTTATGAATTTTCTATGGATTATGTATGATTTATGAAATTTTGAATGAACTATGTATAGATGTTTAAAAGTTGAAGTTTTTTGGTAATTAAAAAAAAGTTATTATTTGTACAAAAAAATAAATAAATTAAAAAATTCATGGGTACCCATGGATACTTCAATAGCCACAGATACCCTCATAGTGGGTACCCACGAGGGTACGGGGCAGGCACGGAAATGATATTTATCCAACGGGGCGGACACGGGTATCCTACTATCCGTACCCATGGGTACCCATTGACATCCCTACTTAAGCCTATGAGGAGATCCCAACCGACAAGACTATTTCATTATGTTGGAGAGCCTTATGACTTAAGTACCACATTGAACACTTTTATCTGCTCGATATGGAACTTCTAATGTTACCACGTCCTTTAAGGGCCGCCATCTACGACAACATTCACTCTATTGACACTGACCCGATAATAGCCCTTTTCTTTTTTTGCGGCTTCACTCACCTATTAGTATTTGGTGGAGCACATTAATCTAATCTATAGGTGGCCTCTTTTATGGTCCAACTCTCAATGAAAGCAACAATGTTAAGGTGGTGTTTCAAGTGAAAATTTGAGAACATCAGAATTCAATAGGAAAACAGAATATCAGATAAAGAATTGGATCAACTTTATCCATGTTTATTTCATTCTCAAAGATTGGATTATAAAGCCAATTCAGTCCCTATATTTGTGGTATACCATAGGCAGAAAAATTGAAATATAGTAACAACATTCTAAAAACTTAATAACTAAGTGACTTAATTATAATCAGAATTATGCTATTTACCCAAATGTTTTTGCTCATTCTCAAGTGAAATGACAAAAATACCCCTACGTATGTTAACTCATGCTAGTGTAAATGTCAACGTGAGTTAACACACGTAGCGTGAGTTAACATACACTAGTGTTAATTTAAGCGCAAGTTAACACATGTTGGCATTTGCACTAGCATGAGTTAACTCACGTTTATAGCAGAAAGATAAAATTGCAATAAATGTAGTGCAGCACTGAACAGGTTTTTGGAAAGTCAAAAATGACCTGTAATCACGTCACATTCATAACTTAACCGAATTATGCCAGTTTAACAACATTATCAGATAATACGGCATAATCGATCCAAATTACGCAAAAACATCGTTTTTCACACAATCACATAATCACTAATTAACGATCCAAACGGTCCAAATTACACAAATTCGTTGGTAATGACCCATAATCACTTAAATACACATAACCGATCCAAAATACATGAATTTGTTAAGTAGATAAAATAGTCACAAGGAAGGGGGTTTGAATTGTGACCCTTTAAAAATTAATCATGCAACTTAATTTTTATTCTCCAGTTGTGAACTTGAAATGGTTAAGTTAACAGACAGACTTCAGAACGTTCTGAAGTGTTAGTGTAAAACATTTTAAATAATTAAAAGTGTTTGTGTATGTTGTGTTTACTGTAAGTAAAGAGTAAAGAGAAGAGAAGAAAAACACACGGAAATTTATAGTGGTTCACCCAATGTGGGATAGTCCACTCCTCACAATCTTGTGAGATTTTCCACTATGATGCTTGAGAAAACTTCTCAAATGATGCACCTTATGACCTTATTCACCTGAACAATTACAACAACTGTATTCTCTAAGCCTCAGCAGGCTTACACCTTTCTTACTAAGTTGCCCACTTAGACTTTACACCTTTTTGTTCAAAATAACACTTTAATACCCCTAATGCTAGATGAGACTTTGTTTACAATTTGTATGGAGTTTGAATGATTTAGATCAAACAAGAGAAGAATGGAGGGAGAGATTTATCTTTAAAAAGATAAGAGAAATATTGATGCACACTTTTAAAGACTTTTTGGAATCTTTGTGAGATCAATGTTTTTGTTAAAGCTTCAAACACTCTTATGTTGTTTTCTTGTATACTTTGCAAAGGTGTGTATAATACTGAGGTCTTGATCTCTATATATAGAGTTCTTGAGCCTTTGTAGCCGTTGGAGAGTGACCAATGGTCTTGTGCCACGTGTTCTGGGACCCACCAACTTTCACTTGAAATTCTGAGCAAACTGAGATACTTCAGAATGTTGTTGTGTTCATCATGATCTTCATCTAGGTTCATGTGGATGAACGGTCAGATATGCATTTGGGCTTTATCAGATCAATGTCACATGAATTTATGGGTTGTAGTATGAAGATTGTTCTTGTACGACTTCAGAATGTTGTTAGATCAAATCTTCTTTGAAATCTGTCTTGGAACATGTGCAGGATCTCATAAAGTGGAGTTGTCACTTTACTTCCATGCTTTAGGGGATTTGGTTAGCTTTGTATAGTACCAACTCCCTTATGTGTCGAATTCCTGTTGAATCATACTTGATTTTGCTTTTGGATTTGCTTTTTACTTTCCAACAACTGTACTGTTCATGTCAGAAAAAGCATGGAGCAAGATCGAACTTTCTGAACTCAAGGGACTTCAGAATGTTCCTTTTGTTTCAATTATGATGATTTGTAAGACTCTTATTTGATGTAATCAAATCCTAATAGTGAAACATTGATGAAGTGCAGCATGGAAAACATCTAGGATGATATTCTTAATGGAATATTCCTAATGTTTTGTACTTCAAATGTTCATAGTCTTGAATGAACATTGAAGATGTCCTTTTTGACTTTAATCAAATAAATGTCTTTATTCCTTGATTGATCTTAGTCAATGTATTTTACTGGACTTTTTATTTAAGTCACGTGAACCTTGCATGTTTTTCATTTGGTTCATGAATTTCTGGGCTTGGTTCTTGATGTTCATCATGAACAACCTTCTGAACTCTGTCCAACCTTCTGAACTCTTTTAACTTTCTGAACTCTGAGTGAGTTCTTAAGTCATTATGTCCTTTGATTTCTTGTTTCTTGGTATGACTTACACTTTATTCCTGTCTTAGTTAAACACTAAAGAGCACAAGTTAAATGCCAAAAAATTAATCAAAGTCCATTAATTCCTTAATCATCAAGGTTTGTTATCTTTAAAATTAATTAGGGATTTTGCCTCAACAATTTGTACTTAAATTCTCAAAATGACATAATCACCAATAAGCGATCCAAACGGTCCAAATTACACGAATTCGCCGGTAATCACTTAAACACACTTAATGACACGTAAATGATCCAAATTACACTCATTTGTCCATAAATTTCTAAAATTACATAATCTCACGTAAACGGTCAAAATTACCCAAATTCATCGTTAAATTACATAAACACAAATTCATTAAAATTCAACACTACGGACACAAATTCGGAAAACATTACACTATTACACTAAAATAAATATTACACTTCAATGGATCAGACAGAAAGATACAAAGTGTTATCCTCAACCATTAACCTAACCATGTAATCAACGTCGCTATCATCTTTGAGAAGTAGTGGATAATACACGGTCTTCCAGAAGTCCTCTTCCATATCCTCCCCCAAGTCTAGGCCTAACACATTTACTATCATATCATATGATCTATGACTTGAACTAATATGGATAAAGAAGTCGTCAAGTTTTGCCTTCAACTCGTCCAACTTGTTGGTGAGGTTTACAAAGAACCTAGCCCTCTTTTTCACATCTTCATAACGGACATCAAGTTTAACTCGATCTTGTGCATCTTCAGACATGTTTCACTTCACAAAATATAATGAAAAACAAATATGAGAGAAATGACATAAAATAAATAGATGAATAATTAGAGACCAAAAAATGCAAGCAATAATTGGCGTGACATAACCAGCCACCAAAAAAAGATTCACTTCATATTCATATACTATATATAATATTAGTTACATCTTGGCCATAAATATCCAAATTACACAACCGACCACCAAAAAATATGTCGGGGGTGTAATACCAAAAAAAAATAGGACGAACACCGACCGACCAAAAAGTGTCATAACCTATCTAACTAGACTGGTGATAGTGCATAATCTTCGTCTTCATCCATGACATCGAAATCTTGCTTTGGTTTTTTCGGATTTGGAGTGTTACAATTAATAGGATTGTGCTCATTTGTTGGTTTCTTTGGCGGCTTCGGCTCCTTATACATGAGGTCATTGAAGGCGGCTTCTCTATCCATAAACTCAAAATGTCATTTCTCCACCTCACCATCCCCTAACATTCACAATGTCTTCAGTGTAAGGTCTCATGAGATTTAGAATTTGTAAAATGTATGGTATTTGCAAATAAGGTTTTTTTTTGAGGTAGGAGTCGAAGCTTGTGAGCGGGAGCAAGTGCCAAGACGTGAACCTTTACTCTTTGGAACATTACTCTTGGCATGTGAACATTGACTATCAGGATTTTGAGAATCAATAGTCTCCCACCTAGAGGAGATTCGACCCGTGGACCTCGTTTTCGGTGTAGACTTCACCCTTTTAGGTGCTCCCTTGGTGGCCACTTTTCTCGGAGGTAGTTTCAACATTGTGTCCTCCGGAAATCCTAGTTCACGTAACTTTTCTTTGATGAAGAGTTTCATCTTGTAAGGGGCCCTCCTGAGACGTTCTTGAATGATGTTCCATTCCTCCGTAACGGAAAAATTGGCACCAACCTCTTCTCCAATTACACTTAACCTTCGCCAATGAGGGTGTATTTCATCCAAAAGAATAGACAATTTTTTCTTTCTCTTCTTGGCAAGAATACAAGCACAAGGCAACCCGAACATTGTCATTTGCACACAACCACAATCTTCTTTAGCAAAGACGAATGTCCTAGAGCGTTAAAATTCTTCATCGATGAAACCCAAAGCGGTCTTAGAGACATACCCCTCCAACTCAGAGAATAATTTTTTTTTTTTTTTTGTATTTGTGTACCATGACGGTTATGCTCTTCCCAAAACTCCCTTGTATCTCACCTAATTGGTTTTTCAACATTTTGTCAATTTCATCCCAACATGATGCCAAATCTCCCACACTGCTCCTCAAACATCTTTTCAATTGTGCATACGCCGATTCAACAATGTTGGTGGTTCTACACCCCAGATGCAAGCATTTATTTGTCCATGCCCTCACAAAATGCTTCTTAAGGGGCAAAACTGTTTCCTCAACATATTTAACAAATAATAGAAATGGCCCGCATACTTCATCTTTGAATTTCAACCAATCAATTGCATATGATTCCTCCGTAGGAGAGTTAACCACATCTCTCCAAGCTCTATTTTCTCACTATTTTCTTAACAAGCTCACAATGCTTGTCATCATCCGCTTCCTTCGCATCTTTATCAACAACTTTTGTACCTGAAGGCTTGACTTTGACTCTACAATCCGTGATGCACCTTGATTTGACATTCTTTTCAATATGAAAATAGAAAAGTATATGGTATATTTTAGGGAGAACATTGACAACGACTTTCATCAAAGTGGGGTCCCTATCGATGACAATCACATTAGGCATGTTGAGTTTTGAGGTCAAAAGACCATCCAACATCTCAAGTGCCCAATTGAAGTTATTCTCTTGTTCAAAGGAAAGAAAGGCAAACGCAACCGAATACGTCATTTTGGTAGAGGTGACACCAACAATCTCAAATAACGGCATTCAATAGGTATTGGTTTTGTAAGTGGAGTTCATGACCAAAACGGTTGGAAAAGTGTTAAGCATATCAATTGAATTTGGATGAGCAAAGAATAAGTCTTCAAGAGTGGTTTCCTCGCTATTTGCTCTTGTGAAATAGACCTATTGATGCTTCTCCAACTTTGAAATCAAGTATTGCAACTCCATCTAGTTCGCGCATTATACACTTGCTTGATAAGTGTCACACTTTCTTTGTTTTTTCCCTTCAAATTCGTGAGAATATTCCTAGGCGCCGCCAAGCTCTTTGTCATGTCGATAACTCTTTGCTTCTCCTCCATTTTTAGTCGACCCGCAAGAAGGTGGCCGGATAACTTTGGTGCCAAGTCATGATTGTGAATTCCCCAAAGCATTGCAATCCACCAATCTTGTATTTTTTTTTCTTTCAAAGAAGCATTTCAACCTAAACGAACAATTACATTTCCTTGAGCCCGTGCCTTCAAGCTTCGGTTTCTTCCTCGTCTTAGGTGGCTTGTATTCACCACTCTTTTCACATTGCATCATCATGTATGACGTTTGTACTAGATTTATCTATAGAAATAGTAAATCCGGCCCTAGCCGCTTGTCGACGAACCCAACCAAGGAATTCTTCTCGATCTCTCCATCTTTCATTTGTTGTTAAAAATGACCCGGTGTTTGAAAAGGAATTTTCACTTTAAACTTCACATCTTCGATTGGTTAGACATCGCCAGATGCTACGCCGGAAGCTTTGCTTTTGGGCGGTTTCGGTTCAACACTATCCTTCGCCACATTTTCAACCATATCACCCAATGTTTATTCAATAAAAAAATAACAAAGAAAAAAAAAATAAATAACTTGTGCTGCAAGCAAAGCAAGTAAAACACGTGGCGCAAAAATTCAAAAATTGGGCATGATAGTAGCGTGACTTAAGTCACGCTGGTGTTATTTTACTGCGTGAGTTAACTCACGCAGCACTTACAACTAGTGTGAGTAGACTCACGCTAAGCCCTATCACCTACTGAAAAAAAATGACATGACATGCACAAAATCCAGGAAAATCAGATGAGTTTTTGGGATACATTACCTGTTCTTTTATGCTTGATGAGCGTAGAAACTTGTTTCCTGACGATTTGCAATGTTTTGGAACGAAGATTTTGACCCAAAAATTCGCACTTTTTGGAGGTGGAGGGAAAGAAAAAATGGAGCTGTGTGGTTGCCTGCTGGGTTTTGATCGAAAATAGTACTTAGCGTGAGTTAACCCACCCACGTGAGTTAAGTCACGTAAGGATATTTTGGTCATTTCACTTGAAAATGAGCAAAACATTTTGGGTGAAGAGCAGAATTCTTATAATCAGACCACCAAACAGGCTTTCTAGTCACATTTTTGGGCTTTTCACTCTTGTGAGTGCTTGGATCCAAATGCCTTTGTTGTAGTTTGACCCGTAACAGATAGATTCTTACTATGCATTGGTGATAACTTTTGAGATTAGTTGGTGCAAATTTAAAGCAGATTTTGATTTCCTTTAAAAATTGAATTTGAACTGTCTGATCTTAATCAAACGGTCGCGGTCGCAGTCCGTAGCAGCAAATCTCGGTTCCTATATTTCCCTCCTCCCCTTACTTTTTTTGTCATTTTCCCTCCAAATGAAACAAAGAGGTCCCAACTTCTTATTTTCCTTTCCCTACAAAAAGCTCTCTTCAGTTCTGTCCTTGCGGGGTATATCTGAGTAGAATACAATGGATCTGAATCATAGGCAATATCAACATAGCAAGCAGTAATGCAAACATTAAAAGCTGCTAGGCCCATGAACAATTGTTATTAATGAAATAGCCGTGTATATTGCCGCATATACTTCCAGACATAACGGCCAAATGTCCTTATGAAACCACACCGTATGTTCCCATTTCAATGAAAGAATATTAATAAGAACGGGCAAAATAAACCATGGTGGGGCCCCTCATGCAGTATGAACTATTGATGCATTAATGACCATTGGATTTGCTTAAACATATTGAGCCGTTTGTTAGGGCCCCCACTAGGTGTTCTTTTCTTCTGTTCTCTCTCCAATCTGTTTGTGAAGGAAGTCGGTGACATGTTGATGGCAAGCTTGTACTACTTTGTATTGTAGTAGTTAAAATGTGGTTCGAAATTTGAAAATATTCACCTACATGAGTTGTTTTTGGTGTGAAATAAGCGTAAGTTATAAATCCTACATTGTTTAAAAAAAAGTAGAGATTTGACACTTTACAAGTGAGACAGCAATGATATTTGAACATCTAAATTATGACAACTTATGTGACAACCTATAAAATCAAGTGTTATTTGGTTAAGAGAGAGAAAGAAAAAAATATTATAAAACTCTCATGAGTTGTTTTTAGTGTGATTTTATAAGTTGTCATGTAAGTTGTCAAAATTTATATGTTCAAATATCATTACTCTAAGTGAGATGATCCATAAACTCAATATCTTAAAGTTTTGAGTAAATATGTGGTGTCTAACTCAATTGTGCGGTTGCTCTGGGTTTAATATTGACGATCCTCAAATCACTTGTGCAGTTGCACCAAGTCCAAAGGTTCATTCGACTCTTTGTATCAAAAATCTTATTGGAAAGGTGTTCAAGCAGTAGACGCATAAGTACAATGTCTTATGGTTTTGCTCCGTTGTGACTCAACATTTTTGTACTAAGTCTAAGCTGAATCTGTAAAAAACTTAGTCCAAGTAAAAGGTCAAAATTTGATTAAAGCTTCTCCATCAAGGCAACATCTAGCAGAGACAACTATCCAGATAGAGGCAGAGACAAAGGAGGAGGTCAAGGAGACATTTCTATCGTTACGATCTTGAAAACTAACGTTCCAACTCCTCAAAATCACTTAATCCTCTCATAAGTACCTCTTTACATAGAGGCAAATGCTTACAATTTCTCACCTTACAGATTCCTTGATGCCATAATGCTTGTTTGTACCACTCATCATCAACATACAATGAGATGTTGTTTCGATCTTCTTCAGAGCCAACTTCTCGATCCTGTTCAGATCATAAGCTTTAATAATTAAAAGTTTATGATTCTCTTCATCGTAGTGTTTAAAATAGTGACCTGATCATTGTTAATTGAGTTTTTCTATCATGTGCAAATTTGCACATGTTAAGAAGTTTAAAATATAAATTTTGTATTGGAACTTTTGCATTTAATATTAAATATAAAACTTTTAAATAAATAATTGTTGTTTTTCAAAAAAAAAATACTACTATTAGTTGTTTTAACACGTGTAATGTTGCACATGTTAAACAAACCATTGTTAGTTTAACAAAAATAAGAAAAATGCTATATCTGCTGTCTCAAAACCAAACTGCAAACTTTTAATTTTGCAAGACAACATCAATTGCGTTTATATTTTAGACAATTCTTTAGTATCGGTCCATATGGTGGACTACCTATGGAAGTGGTTACCATAAAACTTCAACCAAGCTCCCTTATAATAAAAAATTCTCTATATTCACGCATTCGTAAGATCGATAATTATTCAATTAAGATTGGACTATTCCAATTCAACCTACGATATTTTAAACTATACAATTAAAATTTACATTCTTTTGCACCTTATGATCAAAAGATCACATGACTTCCGAAGTCCCAATGAAATTGTCAGTTTTAAAACAAAAATTAACTGTATATCTAAGATCAAATTTGTCAGGTCAGAATACAATCATTTGCTCATAAATAAACAAAAAAAATGCAGTGTGAGTGATTTTGAGATAGTTCCAACTACTGGATCCAAGTCCCTACTATGCTAGAATAATAACAATTTGTTTGTTTGGATGAATGAAGGGATTATTTAGCACATGCTTTCTGAAGCCTTCTGAATATCCTTGTTTTGCTATCCAGGAATGTCCCTACACTCTTTGCTCACCTTGTTTGTAATCTATGCTTTAGCAATTAAATGAAGTTGTTTATCATATAAAAAAAAACCTAGTTTTTGTATCTTTCAAATAACAAAAACAATTAATCATCCATGTGTTAAAACCCATTAAGTCAAGACTACTAATAATTTAGCATTCACAATGCATCTATATATAACACGTGACAATGATTAGTCCTTAGGTTACAAATTAATCATCTTGGAAATTGGAGTTATGTAAAAAAAGTTGATATGATTGATCTTATAAACTATAATTAGAATAAATTTATGTCTTCGAGGACTAATGACAAGAAGAAAACGCTGTTACAGATGAATTGATGACAGATTTGAGGAACATTCCAGGTGAGATGAGGGACAAGGAACTGATTAATTGAAATATACTAGTAATACACTTTTTTTTTAACAAATAATTCAAATTCTTTAAAAATCAGGATGTTGTTTATGCACAACCGGAGATACCGCTTCCTCTGTCCCGTAATAGATAATCCATTTAAAAATGTGTAATTTTGACCAAACTTACTTTGACAATATTTTTCTATTAATATACAAAGATAAATAATATCATATAAGATGTCGTTAGATTTGTCTCGATGAGTATTTTCAAAATATCAAATTTTCATAATTTTTTATAATATATTATTTAAGATATTTAAGCTCAAAATTATGCATTGGCACGCGTAATAAGGTCAACTGTGTCATGTATTAAGGGACGGAGGGAGCAATTCTTTGATTCGAGTAGGACCACAAAAACGACGAAGTTCTCCTTCAAAAATTATAACCTTACACATTTTTAAGATATGAATCAAACGGGTAGGACTTCGGTGCCTTTGGCTTCGGTGTCTTTGGATGCCTTTGTCTCTATCTCTTTCTTAATCAATAATTCTCTCTCATCAAAATAATTTATTTTAATTATTCAATCATCACTCTCTTTTATCTAAAATACATTAAAATCACCAAAGTTACCCAACACAGTCACTGAAGTGCCACCCGAATCAAATATAGTAGATCTGATTAAACTAAAAGAGACTCGAACAATATCATCAAAACGAGTATATATAATATAAATTTAATATGACAGTGGAGTGAATGAAATGCAATACAAAGAATCAAGTCAGTAATACTAACTTATATCAATTTAATTATCTGCACACACACTCACACCACATGCTAGTGTGGATGAACATTTCTATGAACCTAGAAAAAACACATGCATGTCCCTCATTTAATGCACCTGCTCTCACGTGTCTGCCAAATCCTCTCTTTCCGTCTTTTTAAGGGACTTTTCCAACGAATCAAAATAACCATTAAACTAAACCGTTTACACTCTTCCCCTTCACAAGATTTCTCTTACTTTTCACCCAAAAAAAGTGACTAAAATTTCTCACTTTTTCTTTCCCTCTCACAAGACTTTCTCATCTCAGCACATGTAGTTTCCTTTTCTTTCCATTTTTTGGCATGTTCCAAATTTCTTTACTCCTTCAAACATCATATAACACACCACAAGAGAGAAAAAGCTGTAAAGAAGAAGAAGAAGAAATCTTTCATGACCCACTTTTCTTTCATATGCATCTTACAAAAACAACATTGAAAAAAACACAAAAAGTAAGTAAGTATGATGGTAACAACTATCACCTATCACATGTCCAAATCTTCATGTAAATCTTAAACTTGGTTACTTCAAATTCCACACACAATTTTCATCAACATGTCCTCTTGTCATAATCAAACAAACAATAACCTTAAAGAAGGTCTTAGAGAGATTTCACACAACAAAATCAGGAAGAGAAACTGTTCATCCTCATCTTCATCTTCTTTAGCAAGAAGATACAGATTCAAGAGAGCTATTTTGGTTGGAAAGAAAGGAGGGTCCACCACACCAGTTCCACTGTGGAAAACTAGTACTACAAATTCACCTTCTATGGAGAACACTACACAACATCTTTTGTATTCTTCAGCTTCAGGGTTACCCTCCAAAGATAAAGAGAAGGAGGTTTCTGTTTCAGCAAGAAAACTTGCTGCTTCTTTGTGGGAAAACAATGATTTGCATCCTTCAAGGGTCAAGAAGGAATTTGAAGTTGAGCAAATGAGAAGCTGCAAGGAAACAAGTAACAGAAGCAGAGAAAAAGCTAAGAGCTTGTCTAGATCAGGTTTGTTGAGGCCACTTATGTCAGATCCATGTAACAGTCCTATTTCAGAGGTAAATTTCTATGAAAAAAAGTTTACTTTTTCATTTGGTATTGTGTTATTGGGTTTTGTATGAAGTTTTGTGATTCTTGTTTTGCTTTTGATTATGCAGAGAATGAAAGGATTTGAAAGTGATGGTTACAGAACAGTGTCAGGGTTATCTCATCCACTTCGTTCTGGTGTGGACGCCCATACCAGTGGCAGTTTAATTGAGGTAGAGTGTTTATAGTAAGTAAATTTGTCATACTAAATAGAAAGAGAAATGATTTTTGTATATCAAAGTTTTGATGTCAAATACACTGTTCTTTAATTTTTATGTGTACTTTTGAAATGCCTCATAGTTGTCAGAGATAAAAGTAAAAGAGAGATAGAGATAAACACATATGGTGTCATTTAATTTTCAAATAACATATCGAAATTAGAAATGTGGTGTACATATCATATTGGTCCGACATTACGCTTGTACGAGTGGAACTAGACTGAGATCCCTTAAGCAAGGTTTCAAATTCAAGTCATGTGGATGGAACTCCACTAAACGTGACCAACCCAATTTCCTGATAGAGATTAATCATTGGCAAAGTTGATGAATACTTCACGGCAATAACATGGTTAACAAAAAGAAAATAAAA
>Ga0315915_1003146_pt1 | contig 21027 bp, 8 predicted proteins | sample MpolbnodulesMG_FD_207738 | JGI IMG/M metagenome (GOLD analysis project Ga0315915, IMG submission 207738) | Medicago polymorpha root nodule microbial communities from Los Angeles, California, United States - branched nodules | ecosystem: Host-associated > Plants > Roots > Nodule | place: USA... | reverse complement strand
ATACCCTTAAGAGAATCCAATTCCAAGGTTGTTGTTACTTGGTTTTTCTGAGCTTTTTCATCATTGAAGTTGAACTCAATGGTGCATGATTGTTGTCCACGCCGGAATCGAGGTATAAGGTTTGAGCTATAAGCTGGTTTGGTTGCAGAATCAGCAAAAGATATTGAACTTGATGTATCTGGCAAGATACTACTACCTTGGTTTGGCCAATAAGGGTATGATGAATTATAAGGATAGATCTTTGCATTGGAACTGTGATTGTTGCTCCAATGGTTTTGAGGTTGTTTGTTCTGGTGGAGACATTGGCACAATCTGTTCCACTTTTTGTTCAACTGGGTTAATTCATCCTGAAAAAAACATTGAACTGTTCATAAGCCACTATTTCAAACATACACCAAGTCAAAAATCACATAAGATCATTATTTTGATGAAGTCAAAGTATGAACCGTCTAATTTTGATCTAATGATTAAAATGTACATCAACTAGGATACGATAAATGTATAGTTTCTCAATTGGGCATGATTCGTATCCAAATAAATGTGTGTTTGTGATACTAGATTCAGATTTGACGCGTTAAATGTGTGACACATTAATTAACCTAGACCGGTTGATCTCAAATCGACGGTGTAAATTATTCAGATTTGACGTGTAATATGAGATAAATCTTTTTAGGTATTAGGTTTTTTAGTCTTTTGTATTCTTGTACAAGTTGGGGAAAAAAAAATTTGCTACCTTCTGACGTGCTTCTGTGCTATGAGACTGAAGCCAAGAAGGCAACAGATTCTTCTGGTCTGGTTTGAACAATTGAGCTTCTTTTTCATAATTGGAGAGGCACTCTTCACAACAATTAAGCTTATCATGTTGCTCCTTGTTGCTAAAGAGCTTTGATTCCAATATAGGAGAAGGGTTTTGAGAGATGCTCATTTTTGAATCATGCACACTGCAAATTGAGTAACAAACTCCAATTAGCATCCAAAATTAAACAAATACACACTTTTGAGTTTTTAATATAATCTTCACCGTCATAGTATGAACACATACATACACTAATATATCGACACCAATAATATTTTGAGAAAGTTAAATAGTTTAATACACAAAATATATCGGTCTTAAACATTGACTAAAGTGTCGATGTTCTATTTTATCACACTCTTAGCTTAATATCTTTGAAAATGTTGCTATAAAGTAATATTTAAGAGAATGAAACGTTCGAAACAGAACATATTAGCAAAAATATATAAGCATGTTTCTACTTTATGATTTTGCTTTTGGTAAAGTATAGTACCTTGTACAAAACAGCATGTGAATCCGTAATGTCTAAAGAGGTTTTGTTTATATAATACTGACAAAACAAAGTGAAGCAGAAAGGCACTGCTTCACGTCTACCTTACCTTACCAACCAACAATGCTTTTCACAGTGCCTTCTGCCATATAGTCCAGAATACCGTACATACTTAGCAACAAATTGCAAAACAAATTAACCTTTCACATAAACACTTATCATGCTTCATAAACTTTTGTATTTCCATATTTTTATTTCCTTCTGTTTTCATATTTTAAAAAATCATAAAGTAATTGTTGTTTGAAATTTAATCAAGATACTTGAATAATAAAACCATCATTTTTGTATTTTTTAGTGTTATGGGTGTCATAATATTATCTACCGACTATATCGAAATTACAAAAACATCCCTAAACGTGTTTTGTTAGTAATTTCATGAATCAAACTTAGTAAATTGTCGTATGGTCATCAAGTGTGTCTTTCATTAGTAAATTTATGGTCCGAAATGTTCGACCGAAGACAGGTCCTAAGTTCAAACCAAAAAACAACAAAAGACAAACCAAGCTAGGTAACAAAATACACCTGCATATATGTTTTGATAAATACATAGACTAAAGTACCAAAAAGGATTATTTATTCTTAAAAAAAATGATTAAGCTAATAAGAGAGAGATTAATTAATGAATTACCTTGATGAATGAAGACTCAAACCAAGTCCACCAGATGGAACAGGAACAGGTTGAAGACACCATTGATTCTCAAAAGTTGGTACCCTCATTTGACACCTCATGTAACTTTGATAACTAGCTGTTGCAACAAGCCAAATCTTACCATTCTTGTTCCCTTCTTCACCAAACAACTTTCCTATTTCTTCCACAACATAATCAACTACATTATAACCATAAATACCATCTTTTTCATTCAAACTTCCATCATTATCATCCACTATCCACTTCAAATCTCCAACATAGAAAATAGCTCCAACACCTAATGCAACATAATCACTAACCTTCCTTTTCAACACTCTTATAACATTCATTTCAACTTCTTCCTTTTTCATATACTTCAAAGAAACTGAACTAAGTCCATGAAACTTCACAAAATGAGTTGTTTTCATCTCATCAGGTACTTCACCTCTTTCAAATCTTTTCATTATCTCACCAACTAGTCCTTCGGTTAAAGAAACTGTATCACCAACTATCACAGTGTTTTTCTTCTTCTTCCTCAAAAGAACATCAAAAACAAGATTAATATCTTCCTTATTAGACTCAGAAGATTTTAAGAAAGGATGATATACTACTTGTTCTTTCTTCTGTGGAGAAAAGAGAACAGAACCATAACCATAAGAACTCAAAAAATGATTATGACTAAGAGGAGAAGGTGAAGAATGAAAAACACTAGAAGAGTTAATTAAAGTTGAAGAGTTTTCCAAATTGTTTTTAACAGAAGGACTAGAAAAACCAGCTTCTCTCATAACTCTACTAACAGAAGGGTCATCAAGAATGGAAAGAATAAGCTGATCAAGTTCAACTTTAACACTCAAAAGTGGTTGCTGCTGCTGTTGTTGGTTTTGCTCAATACACCCCCTTCTTTGATGAGCTTGAGCTCTTTTAAGAGCAGCAATGAGTGCATTAGAAAGTGAAGGAACATGCTGTGGTTGAAGCAAAGGTGAAGTAGTAGTTGTTGGAAGTCTATTAAGAGCAACATTGAAGCAAAGTTCAAGAGCTCTACATTGAAGAGGATGGTTATTTTGTTGTTGAGATTTGAGACATGCATTTCTTAAAGAAGAAGATGGTAAACTCAAGAGTGTAGCAGCAACATGAAGAGGTGTGATTTGTGCATGGCCTCTTCTACGTGCTAAGCCTAGAGAGTGCTTCAAGATTGAAGCAGCCTCGGCTGTTAGTGTCTCTTGCAATGTATAAGCTCCTGAGCGCATTACAATTTGCTATACCCACCCCCACACCACCCCCACTTTTGAAACTAAGTTTTCTTCACTACTAATTCACTTGTTTTTCTCTTATGTTTCTTTTCCTCTCTCCACCACCACACCCCCTTGTGTTTTTTCCTAAGGTGAAGTTTGAACCTACAAACTTGGTATATTTCCTCTTGAAAGAATAGAGGAAATTTGAAGAAAAAAAAAAGTTTAAAGGGTTTGAAAGATGAGAAGAGTTTTTTTTTAGAGAGAAAGAGAGTGTAGTTAAGATTTAGAAATACAAGACTAACCTCACCTCTTCTTTATACATCTTTGTTGCTCATTTTTTTTTTCATTTTTTTTACTTTTACCTTTTACTTTTGCTTAATTCTCTTTTGGTTATAGTTTAAAGAAGCAGCTTTTTCTTAACTTTTTATTCCACTTCATTACTCTCTCTCTCTCTCTCTTTATAGTTTAAATTAAGTTTATTGCTATAGAGACAACAGTTCATACCAATCTTTTTTTTTTTTTTTTTGAAAAGGCAATTTGTACTAATCAAAATATGTGTTTATTTCATAATGCATTATCAAAGTACTACCTTTTAAAAATGTAATGATGTATTCTTTGATAATGTCTCAATATATAATACATTCATTTCATTTTTTAAATGAGAATAATTTTTTTGCCATAATATATTTCACTCTTTTGGACCTAAATTAATAAAAGCAAATAAATTGGATTAATGCACATTTTTGTAGAATTTGACAAGTATATATTATGCTTGTTTACAGAAGGGTGAAAAGCTGTAGATTGCAGGCAGTAACCTAACCTGTTAGTTCTGCAAATAGCAATATGCATGCATGTTGGTCATTATTGTGAAATAACAAAGAGGTAAAAAAAAAACTATTTGATTCCATTGATTAACTAATTAATTTATTAGATGAGATTGTTAAGTTTGTTTATGCATGTTGTAACATTTGGGAAGAAATTAGAGAATAAAACAATGGTGGACCCCACAATTCAAAATTATATAAGTTGGAGTCACAAAGCTTCCCTCCTTACACATCATCCTTTGAATAGGCAGACAACCCGATCAGAGATTCAAAAAAAGGAGAAAAGTGGAAAGGTGAAAGAAAAAACGGTGTGATCAAAAGAGATCAAAATGTAAAGAAACAAAAGCAAAAAGCGACAAATTAATAGGACTATTATTTACTTAAATATAAACAAAAAATAACTCATGTTTGATAGACTTAAATGTATGAAAAATTTAACTAATTTTATATATTTAATGATAACTAACATTTCAAAAATACTCTTAAGTAATATTCTCATAAAACAAATTTTCATAAAATATCAAATGAAGAGATATCATAGTTTTCTATTTTGTGTAAATCTAATATTCTCTACACATAGTTGTGTAAATTAATTCTTCAAGCATAAAAGTTATAGGCTAAATTACAGCAGGGGTCCTTTAAGGTTTGAGGTTTGTAACAGATTGATACTTTAAGTTATTTTGATCACACTTAAGTCCTTTAAGTTTTAAGTTTGTAACAGATTGGTCCTTTAAGTTATTTTGGTCTCAAATAAGTCCTTTAAGTTTGTAAACATTTTCGATTTAGTCCTTCCATTAACCAAAAGATGATGTGGTAGAGGGACTAAATCGAAAATGTTTACAAATTTAAAGGACTTATTTGTGACCAAAATAACTTAAAGGATCAATCCGTTACAAACCTCGAACTTACAGGGTTTATGCGTTACCAAAATAACTTAAAGGATCAATATGTTACAAACCCTAAACTTAAAGGACACCTGGTGTAATTTACCCAATATTATAATAGATGGCAAAACTTTATTTCAAGACCTTTGACGTTGTTGTATTTTAAAATGGGATTCAAATCCGCGTCAATTATTTTAGTTTTTGTTTGGTATTTAGGTGAGTTAATTAGTATTGAAACAATCATGAATTACAATGATTTTTTAAAAGTTTTACTTTGTAATATTAGAATTACCGTGAGTTTGTCAAAATCACAATTAACCATTGTGATTTAGGTAAAACCACTTCATTATTAAACGTACACCGATAGGTTGTTTGGTTTGGTAGCGAGAGAAGATTTTGTACATTCCAACACTAATTTATTGTGGTTATAACACGTTAAAATTTGTAGCTTCTTCTCAAAGATGATATATTATATTGTGGAAACAAATATACCATAATTTCAACAAAATCACGGTGTCAATATAACTTCGTATAACAGAGTTTGAAACACATTCTTGGGCTAGAAATTGTAGTTTGTTGAGCATTAATATTTTTTCATTTTTCTTATCTTTTTGTTTTAAGTTAAATAGAGGACTATATAGGACTATGTACAACAATAAAACTAGCTTGTTTGTATTATAAAAGAGTGATAAAAAAAGAGCTCTCTCTCCACGCCAATCCTCGTAGAGAGACAGCATTTTATTCCCCAAGTACCCAAAAAGCAACTCTCTGTCTCCTATCCTTCATTGCATTATTGGTTAGCTCTTTTTCACCTCTCTCTTCTTGCAAACAAACTGCAATCACCTTTTCTTTTAATCTCTTCTAATTTCCAACAATCCATTTTTTTTAAACCTTTTGTGTTGCCAAATAAAGGAAACACAACTGATATATACTGTTCCCATTTCATTTATACAAAACTCATCATGCTTCATTTTGTTTTTTCTTGTAAGCCAGAAAACATTTTTGTAAGACATTAATTATAAACTTTCAGTGTTTTAACTTTTTGACTGGCTACTTTTTTATCATGTTTTTACCCCCCCCTAAACCTATTATTGCTAATATAAATATATTATTTTATTTTTTTATACTATTTCTTTCTTTGCTTTCTAAGTTTCATTTTATTTTTTATTTTTTGGGATTGAGATGGATGATTTACTTTATCCTCACTATTTTAGATTCTTATCTAGACGAATGAAAGGTTGCTAGGGTCTCTTTACTAAAGCACATTGTAATTTGTAACAAGCTATAAGTTGCACAATAGAGAATCAAAGTTTTGGTACAAAAATGAAAAGTTTAAAGGACCAAATGACCAATGATTAGCTTAATTGACAAAATAATCAAAATTGCTTGACTGAACATTGTGAATGAAGTTCAAACTTCAACTTCTCCACTTGTGAGTTTTTAATGAATATTGTCATTTTATCTATCTATCAAAATAAAATAAAAAAGATAAAGGAATGAGTAGTTGATTATCTTATCACAATATTAGGGAGATACTATTGTTGTTATCATTGTCCTTCAGATATATTGATATGTGTATTTTTAGTTATGCGCTCAACACCATTGTCACACCTAGTGGCGGTATATCTTGACAAACGAAGAATTCTCACAAAAGTGAGACAATTTTAAAGGAGTTTGAAGGAGAGGGTCATGAAGTCAATATCCGAAAACTAACATTTCTAACATTTGCTAAAAAAAAGAAAGAAAGAAGAGAGACAATTAATGTCCACTATGCTATATTCAAGAATGGAAGTCATGTTCTATCCTCTTATAACTTAGAAGGTTTTGAAGAGTTGAATCATTTCCAATCTTGCGTGATTCATAAGTCCATTTTAACATCTTTGCTCCCACACGTTTAATTTTTGATAACTTTTGATACCTCATTTTCTGGAACTAGGGTTTAAAGTTTAAGCCATGTTATTTTGTTATAAAGTTGTTTTGTTTGAACCTACGATGCAAGGCTAAAACCCTAGGTCGATTCACTAAGGATTATTCATGGAGGATACTGAGGTTCCATTTATAATGTCGATTCAATTTTTAGGATTCCATCTCTTTTCTTTCAAACCTTAGTCTTGCAATTTCGATTTCACTCTAATTGTTGTTTAGCTCTAATCTAGTTTGGAGTAATTGGTTGATGCTTTCAAATTAGAATTAAGATTATTCTAATTAATTTCAATGGTTGTTAGTTGTAGGTTGATTGGATTTGGTTTATAAATCAATTGTGTTTTTGTAGCGGTTGTGCAAGAATCACGGTTGATCAAGGTAGTGGGAATTCATATAAGAAGAATCTAATTACCTTGAGTGCAGGTATTAACTTAAAGAAAAGTGGAAATAATTAATAATACAAAGATAGAGCCTAACCTAAAATTAGGATTATTAGTCCACAATTAATTTGATTCTAAACAAAGTAATATATACCCTTAAATGTGATAATTCTGTTAACTTTCCTGAACTGTATTCAGCTTCTTTATGGTACTAAAATAGTACAATTGTTTTGTAAAGTCTTAAAACGTAAAATAGTACTGATAATTGAGAAAGCACTATTTGAAATAACTTTGACCAGATGAATAATAAGGAGGCATATGGGTCCTCACGTAGTCACATTAATCTGATCCTTGCAAAGATTCGAAGAATGATGAAAAATTAATCATTATAAACTTTACCTTTAATTTTATTATTTTAAAAACAAAATGGAATAGATAAAAAATAAAAAAGGTATGGGGAGAGCTTTGATCTTGGATGCATATATATGTAGTGTGGATTCCGAGGTTAGTATCGATCTGTACAAGAATTTAAGGTATACATTGAAGAAAAAGAAAGTGGAAAACATTATAGAATAAAAAGTATATTACTCTAAATTATGCAAATTCCTTATTCTGCAGTGCATAAAAAGAGCCAAAAGAATTGGCTAGTTAAGACCTATATACCAAAGAGGTTCTTTGCTTGAAAGTGTGTAGAAAGAACATTCAAATTATAAAGTGTTCAATAAAAGTACAAGGAGATATAATTTTGATTGGGGATTTTTGTGTTATGAGATTCCTATACAATATTGTTCTAAATACCATATAGATAGATACTCTTATGCTCCGTTGCACAATATATATCATTTTTTTAAGGTCTTCAAGACTCATCATGATCAGAATAGGTCTCAAAACTCAACAAGCATGTTAACAAGAGATACTTACATATCATCCACTAAAGAGATCCTCATAATGACAATTTTGAGTTGAATCTATAACTTTTTGAGTGAATCAACTTCTTACTAGTTGAGTCAACATTCATTAGCACAATACTATTATTCAAGCGAAAAAAACAAAATTGACCAAATTTATATGTTGTTGTTTTAAAATATTTATAAAATATTAATTATTTATTACTATAACTTTTTCTAAACTTCTATTTTTCACATAAAATTAACCACATTTCTTAATTTTTGTGAAATTATTAAAGTGACTTATAAATTGGAATTGAAGAAATACATCATTGTAAAAAAAAAAACATATATATGACGGTTACTTCTTGATTATTTACCAAAATTGAAGAAAAGTTATGTTATGTGACAAACAAATTATGTTGCCATAACTTAATTAGGGTATTAAAATAACCGCAACAAGACGCGAAATCAAAAATCACACAAGACGATGAACAACACAATATCGCCGAAGACGACGAACAACACAACACCACATTCAGATGACAAAAACACAATGAAAAACTTGATATGTGTGAAAACCACTTATTTAAACTGAAAGAAAGGGGAAAAGATGCAGAGAGGTGATTCTAGGTCAAAAAATGACCTAAAACAACCTCTCCTCAATAAATGAAGGAGAATGAAAACTTAGAGAGAAGGTGGAGTTTCTCTCACTAAAAACTAGGGCAAACTATTTTTTTAACCTGCTTAGACTTTATCTATATACTTATATTACTTCCCATATGTCTTATCGATCAAGAAAAACTCCTTAAAATTCCATTTTCTTGATAAGCAAATAGCTTCGTGGTGATATAATTTAGAATCACAAACAACAATTCTTCACCTTGGCTCTAAGTAAGTGTTGATTCCAATTTAACCACCAATCACTTTGATGTTTGACCTTTGAGAAACTCCAAGGTGAGATACTCAATCCTCTTCTTGCTCCCAACATGACACCATCAGAGCACCCGCACCCTCAATATCCTCTGAGGCAATTCCAAATTTCGTGAAGTCGTCATTGTCCCCTAACTTAGGACAATCTCTTTTGAAGTAGCTGATCTTGTGACACTTGAAGTACTTATACTTTAAACTGTCACCACCTTACGAGGTGACCCGATTTTCTCTTGAGACGCTCAAGCCTTTACCACTATCATCAACTTTCAAGTGGTTGTACTTGGTTCACTCCTTTGTTTTCAGCACCACTTTGACTTCCTCCATTGTTACAGTGCCTTCATTATAATGAAACATGGTATTCTTGGATGCTAAAAAAAGCTAGGTAATGCAAACAATAAGAGTAGATCCTTGTCTGCATCCTTAATTTTCACATAAAAGTTCACCGAATTATCAAGGATTTTGTTGATATTCGTTAATTTCTCTACGATGTTTTTCGACTCCTACATCTTAAATGAGCAAAGTTGTTATTACAAGAACTATCTACGACCCAACAATTTGGTCATATACAACAACTCCAACTTTTTTCATATCGCCTCCACGGTTGTATCATTCGCGGCTTCTCTCAATGATTATCTTTAAGACACAAGATAATGACACTCTTGGGATTGTTCGCTATCTCGGTCTTGTCTTCTTGTGACATGGTGTATGACAACAGAACCTTGCCCTTTAGTGTCTTTGCACATTTTTGTTGAATCAAGACTGCTTGCATTTTCACCTTCCATAACCCGAAATCACCATCTTCGTTGAAAGAAAATAAACAAGTGAAGCAACTAACAATCTTAAATGTCTTGCACATCAAGAACTAGCCTATTGAAGAGTAGAACTTGCCAAACAAAAAAGTAAACAAGTGAAGGAACCGCCTTACTTGTCTTGCTTATTAAGAAATAGCCTTGCGGCCCATATGTCTTACCGAGCAAGAAAACATCTTTGTATTTCCACTTTCTCGAGAAGTAAGTAGCTTCAGAGTAAAATGATTTAAAGTCACACACAACGCCAACCTTTAACCTTTTTTGGAAGAAATTAGTTTGGTCGCTAGGATTAGAATTTTAGTTGGTTACAACGCCTTAGTGACTTATGGACTATCTATATGTAACATTAATGTGCATATAGCTATCATTATCCGTTGTACTAATCTCAAATTGTGGATGAAGAATGTCTCCTTTGTATTATTCATGCAGTAAAGCTAGCTAACATTAGAGAGTTCTTTTTACTTTGTAAAATGTTTTTTATGAATAGATCATTTATTAAACATTCCCTTTCAAGATTAATGTCTTTTGTCGTTTACACATCCGTCATGATTGAAAGCTTCACATATACATGATCAGACTGCTTAATTACAGTGAAAAGATAAAAAGCTAAAACACTTATCTATGTCATAATGTGAGATCAAGTGGGGGTACTTATGTCTGTTCTTTGTGCACTCTTTTTATCTTTTTCTCCTAATTCAATTTAAGATATCTAAGTACATAATTATGGGCTTACTCATTTTGGGGTCATCAGTGGCAACCCTTTAAGAAAGGATTAGGTTTTGATTGGAAGGAAGGGTGCCCCCAAAATCATTGGAACATTATATAGAAAGTGGTGAAGACAAAAATTAAGAGTTCTCGACTTAGAAGAAAAGGATCTTTGTGCATTAAATGTGAATGTAAAGTTTTCTCAACGTGACAAAAAAAATTAATCTTGTTAGAACTTTGGACTTAATCGAATGATTTGGTTTGCTAATTCCCTTACAAAATTTCAACAAAGCAGGAAAGTGAAAACTTGAGGTTTTTCATGATTAGACTAATTAAAAAGGCAATCAATTAACAACGTTTTTACCATATAAGACAAACATTAAGTAATTCAACATTGAATTTGTAAGCTACTAGGTACAAGTTATCAATTGTGTGGTATGAAAGATGTGGGGGCATAATTTCCCATCTTCAAAAAAGGAAGAAAATAAAAGTAACACTTTAATGTGAAGAACGCCTATCTTATTTACAGCCAGTAACATTTATTTTAGTAGTATGTTTAGGAAGAAAGGATATAATTAGTATGGTTTGGTGCATGGAGCTAGGAAGGTAATAAGAAGTGGGGTGATAAGAATGTCGAGGGTTCCATCTTCATCAACAAAACTTAACAATACTAATACATTTTAAAAAAAGTAAATTACACTTTTCTACCTTAAGAGAAGCTTAAATTATACTTTCCCTCCCCTCTTATTTTAAAATATACACTCCCCTCATTTGAAAAGTAAAATTTATACTCCCCACCCTTATAAGATGCTTGAATTACAACCCCCTCTCTTAATAATTAAATATGCACTACACTTTAATTTATTTTAACATAAATAAATATTTTTATGATATATAATAATTTTAAACTATCATTTAAGAAAAATAAATTAATTTCTTTATAATTTAAATGTCAATGATAGTTAAATTTAAATATTTTGCTATTAATTTTATAATTTAGAGTATAAAATTAACTTTTAAATAATCATGCTTTATTGTATTTAGTAATTTTTCACACATTTTAATTTTATTTTGCGTTGTTTTATATTTTATTATAGGGTTTAAAACTACATGTTAATGAAATTGTGAATAAAAAATTGCGATAAATATGTATTCAAATTTTGATTATATTAAAATAGATTCGCAATACTATTTTTTTTTGCGAAGTGTGTTAGATTTTTATTTTTTTGCTAGATTATTAGAAATAAAAAAAATATTGAGGGAGTAAAATGTAGATTTTAACATAAGAGGGGAGGGTAATGTAATTCAAGCTTCTCTTAGGGGAGGAGAGTGAAAAAATTCCTAATATGTTTTGAATAAGAGGGGAAGGGAGTGTATATTTTAACATAAGAGGAAAAGAGAATGTAATTCAAACATCTTTGAGGGGAGGAGAGTGCAATTTACTCTTTTAAAAAAGGTTTAGGAATAAAAATAAACAAAATTAAATATGCTCATCGTTTTAAATTGCCGTCTGCAATGAAACTAAAAACATAATATAAATATTTTAGAGGTGTTAGCATTGACACCACATCCATAATTGTGACTGCATTCATTATATCCATTTGCGTTTTACCGCAATACAAAGGTTCGCAACGGAAATGCAACCACGACCACAATTTAAAACTATGCTTGCTTATATAATACTTAATCAAAAGCTAGTATAGCCGATGGCATTTGATGACCATCAATGCCAATAAGTCAAAGTTTACTTCTATAATATATATATATAAACAAATTGGAATTTTTTTTTTAAGATTAAACAAATTGGAAATTCTTCATTTATTTTTTTATTACATTAATATATCCTGTTGATCTTTAGATTTCCATAGTCAAATTAAGGATCAAATCTTATCAAAAAGAAAAACTGAGAAGCTCACATATCAAGATAAGATGGGATAAGCATGCATGGTTTGATTTCTTATTTCTGGGGGTTCCATTAATTTAAATATTATGTCAGTCCACAAACAAGACTAATCCTAGATTGACAAAAGGAATTTTTTCAGATTGATTATTAAAGTTGAATTATACAAAGATTAATGGAAAAATATTTATAAAAATATATTATGGGGACGTAGTTTGTTGAATGGAGTAAAAGTGTATGATACTGTATCTTCAAATACATGCGCGTGAGAATAAGATCTGTAACCCATTATATGTTAATCAGTTTAACTCTGAAAAGGTGAAAAATACATCTTATATTGTTAATGTGACACGTTTATGAATAATATGATCAAAGCTTTTGAGAGGAATATGATCAAAGCTTTTATTTCTCTTTTCTTCTTTGTATGAGTGAAGAAAAGTTTGGGTGATGATCAAATTACCAAACCAATCTTGCCTTATTTTTTTATTTAGTAATAAATATATTGTTGTTAATGGATTCATCTTAGCATGAAAATACTTCCAGATAGTTATAGTAAACACTATACCACATATGAACACACAGGAATAAGTGGTGGTCGAAGTTGAACGTCTGAAGCAAAATCCCTATCGAGTGTCTAATTGATCACTGTTGGTGGTGTTGGTTCTTTGAGGAGCTGTTGTTAGGGGTTTCAACATTTTGAGGGTGCTGATGGTTTTTCTTTGAGGGTTTTTGGTGTTTTTATTTTCTCTTTTTAGTGTAATACTTGGGATTTAATCCCCTTATATTTATATAATATATTTTGCCATTCAAACAAAAAAAACACACAAGAATAAGTGAAAAATGAGCACATTAGCATGTATTATACAAACAAAGATATATTGTTCAAATTGGTAAAATTCTACATCATGAATATTATGAACTCGGACTCTCTACGGCAGTGGCGGAGCCAGGATTATTGTAAAGCCCGGGCAAAAAAATTTTGTAACACATTTATAAGGGTTTACATAAGATATTGCAAGCAAATAATAAAAAAATCTAAAAAAAATTGCCCAATTTATAGGGGGTTTATATAAGAAATTCATAGGGATTTACACAAAAAATTGCAAAAAAATTGGATCGGAGCTCGGGCGAATGCCCAGGGTCGCCGGGCCATAGAACTACCCATGCTCTGCGGTCACTTACTGCACACATTCACACCGCCAGAATCTATGACTGGTTGATGAGTCCAAATCTAAGTAGATTTTAGTTTTGAACTAAAATGACTGACTTTGAGATTTGGACTGTCTGATCTGATTGAACAGTCACAAAGTTCTTAATTCCATAAATGTTTGTAACTACACCCTTAATTTAGTGATTTAGTTTAGGAATCTATGTTCGAAATTTACACCGATATATTTATTTTTCAAAAAATATATTAGATATTTTATTCTTCGTGACTACCTCTGTCTCACTTCATGTGTTGAGAGTCTCACAATAGATGTGATAAAATTGAAATATAAATTTATAAGAGAAACAATCATCATTTTACAAGACAGTTTTGTAAAATATTCAGCTAGGACCAACACAAATTTAAAGATCATGTTCAAATGCGAAAAATGTTGACTAAAGGTTAAAAAAAGTAAAAGGAAGACGTGAAAGACAAAGAGTAAAGGAGGAGGAATATAAAGATAGATGGAAGATGATAGGTTTTGAAAATTTGTAGAGACTTGGGGATAGTTTTCATCAAGTCGTTTGATTTTCAAAACCAACATGGACGTAATTAAAATTTAAGGGGTGTAACTAGCAGAAATCATACTTTTCACTAGTTAAACTAAATGAAACACGTGAAATCTAATTCAAATGCTCTTAAATAAACTATAATTTCTCTACTAATCGTGATTATTTATATAACTATCTAAAAATGTTTATGAAATAAATTTTTGATAGTATCCTGAAATTTCTACTATAATTGTTATAAATGATGCACATATATCTATCAGCATTGGTCGTAAGCTATGAAACACGGATACATACAGAGGCAGCGAACACTACACAGACACTAACACGTTAATAGTTTAAGAAAATAACATAGTTCATGTAATCATATGTGTTGATGTTGGACACCATCGCATGATACTGAGACACACCTAATTTACGAAGTATCCGTGTTTCATAGGTCGTAAGTTAGAAAAATGTATTACATCATTTACCAATTATTATTATTTTTATTTTGGTTTACAAACGGCAATCATTTACCACATTCTATGACAAGTGATCAAGTAGCAAAAAGGTTGATATACGGAGAACATTAATGCATTACTCATTCATTCATATATAAACTACTGTGCAACATGACCTCCAACTTTCTAAGTGGGAATGTGAGAAAAAGAAAGAGAAGGGAATGTTGGGTGGGTCCTACACATGTTAGAACAATGGAACCCACAAAGACTATTCTCATATAAATGTGTACATATATCTATAATCCTAGAAATATTTTCAACAATTTCCAAGTCATACCTCACTCAAAAAGTTAAAATAGGGAGATTTTTGGGGGGTAGTAAAGAAGGCTAGCGTGCTACTTTATACAATAAATGTCCCCAGAAACACATACTATGCTCTTTGATCATATGCTTTCTCTCTTATTCATTCAGTCCTTTGCTTTTCCAATTACAGTTCTCCTCTCTTTTTTACGTACTCACACTCACATAACATTCCAAACCCTTTTCCTCGGGGAATGTGGTTTTCAATATCAACCCTAGCTCCACTCATTTTAATTAATTGAGTAAATCACCATTATCATCAAGATTTAGCACCTCTTTGCTTTATACTAATGTTTTTTCCACATGTGCGTTAAATGTGTTAATGTATGGTTTTACATATTTTTTTAATGTAAATCAGATATCTTTTGCATGCAATCACAACGACTACTTATGTGAACTTTGTGAGAGTCTCAAATATGAATCAAATTCTCTTGGTGTTTTTGGTTTAAAAAAGAATTTGTGAAAGGAGAAGTAGGTAAGAGAGTGCGAAAAGAGAGAAACTAGTAAGAAATAGAGTATATTTGATGGATTGTTTAGTATAAAACAAGGAGAAAAGAAATAAAGAAGTGTTATCGGTTTGAGTTTAGATTAAGGAACTTACTGAATGTAGTATCACCCGTTTAATTTTTATGTTTCAAATGAGGCGAAGACTATTTTCTTTGGGTTATTTTGTATTATAATGTTATGTTAACTTGTGAATATTTTATGTATTTCCTCAAATTTGTACCTTCTACTTAAACTTAAGAAAAGTGTATGATTACAAGTTGTAACTCAAACATAATTTTCTAAAATATTTAGGGTGTTACATATTTTGGTACAATAGCAAGTCGATTCAGACCATATCTTAGGTATTTGGGGTTCAATTGTGAACATTGGTTTCCTTAGTTTTTGATTGTATTTTCTAATGACCATTTTATTAAATATTAGGTATGATCAACTTAACATGTATATTTGATATGCAGATTGATATGACTGAAAACAGGAGGAGACCTGACAAGCTCCCATTGAACCAAGGGACGAATGTAGATGATGACCACTAGGGTAAGATAGTGCAGCAACAACAACAATTAATGCAACAAGTTCAAGCCCGTCATCAACCACCATTTTCAAGGTTTTCCCTCATTACTAATTATAAGCAAAATTGACTTTTTATTTTCATTTAATTAATGATGTATGTGGTTCATATTATTGACCACATGCATCATTAATTAAATGAACCTAAAAAGTCAAATTTGCTTATAATTCCTAACGGATTGAGTAAGGAGTACAGATATGAAAGGAAAAGAGTTGCACTAGGAGAGAAGCACATTGAGAAAAACAAAACGGCAGTGAGCAAAAACTACAATGTGGAGAAGAAAAACTCATGAGCAACATATCTCTGGTTTTAATTTCTTCTGTTGTTTAATTCTATGTTCATGAGTAGATAATTTATTTTCCTTTGATTAGGTTTTAGATAAATTTATTTTGAGCTACTTGAACTATGTAATTGGTGAGTGATTTCAACGTCAAAAAAAAAAAAAAACTAGTATGTTTTCAAGATGAAATAGATGAAGGTATGTAATGAATAAAGACGATTTGAATTTCTAAGATGGTGGCTAGGGTTGATTGGAGTCTGTTGCTTCCAATCTCTATTCCATTCAGCACAACACATCACAATATCACACCTCTAACACAACTACAAATGAAGGATTGTTGTCCTTTTATAACACAAGTGATTCTTATCCTTTAGTGCCCTTTTGGTCTTTTCCCATGTGATGGTATTTGCCTTAATCATTAAGCATATGAATATAACTTACCCCATTGGTGTACTATTTGAGACTTCCTTATCTTCCTCTCCAAGCACAAAATGTTTTGGACCAACTTTAGTGCATATCCAATAAACCAAATCGGATCTGTCGCCATGTTGTAGGTTCCTAAATCGCCAGGATGTATCCTTTGTTAATTTATCCTTTGAGCTATCATCCTTATCTCTTGGGAATCAGCATATTCATTCTTTCACGTGCTACAATCATTGGAGTCAGCTCATATAAACTTAGTCCTTAAGACTTCCAAATAAGGGACCCAAAGTTGTCCACTTGTACGACTTGTACAAAGAGTTCTACAACTATATAGCTCCAGACTCATTTCTTGCTCTCCATCTTCTTACATCGATGGAATGCTTTCTAGCACTATATCTTTAAACATCTTCATACGACCTGTCATTCAAACTAGAAAGCATAAAAAGTTCCTAAAACCCAAATAAACATCAAAACTAAAATAAACGTTCTTAAAAAAATAGAAGGTTAATTCAACAAAATTAAGTATAAACTAGGCATTGCATGCACACAAAGATCACATAAAATGGTAGATAAATACTAGGTAATAACAGACATTATTGTCGATTATCTATTGGGTAAAAAATACAAAATTGTAAATAAAATAGTTTGAGTAAATTGTTAAATTAGAAGAAAATAAGATTAAACTAAAGCTTGGTACCCAATATAAGTATATACAATTCAATTATTTGATTGGACAAAGTATAGTAAAATCATTACTAACATAGTTTAAGTAAAAGGTACATTTGTATTTTTTTTTAAGGCAAAATAGATATAAAATTAAAATGAAAAGGACGTACAAGATTGAGGGGCATGAACTTGACCCAGCAAACTACAAAGAAGTAACCCAAAATGGGGAAAATAAAAATCCATAAAACCAAATACCACAGACAATCCAGCACACCCACAAAATTTGAATTGCAAAAAAATACATAGTTGGTGTGTAGAGCATCCAAAAAGGCGTATGAATTGTCTGCCTACATAAAAACTATCCAAGTTCCAACAAATACCTTATAGCAAGCCATAAACGTACTTTCGAGCTAAACCAATCCAATAGTAGTCCAAATCGAGGGATGAACAGACGACAAAACTCCATCATAGTCTACCAACAGTGCACGAAGAAACTACATCAGATAGAGTTCTTTAGGTACGATGAACGAAAACTATTGTTAGCACAGAGCATCTACGCGCCTAGCCCTTCAAAGACACATCAGGCGATAGTCTAAGACTTGTTGAATTCATATCACGGGATGCATCCAACGAATAAACACACCGATGAACATAACCTTATTAGAACCCATATCTTAAATCCAGAAAAGAAAAGAAAGAAAACTAAATTTAAGATTTCAAACAAACATAGAGACGGAACAAAACCACCACCAAACTTCATATATCTGGGAACAAAACGAAAAAGAAAAACATAAACAAGCATTCTGAAGACCCGCAACCCATTTCGTTGGAAGCCGTCGAAAAACAACAAACCGCCACTACAAACCAACAAAAAGGGACCTCTAAACAAACAAACCCATGACACGTAGATCACCAAAACAAAGGTGGCGACACAACCACGATATCTCAACGACCAAGTGATGGTAAGGAATCAGATATGACAAGTGTATCAAATCGTTTACCAAGTAATAAAGTGATAAGTAGAGTATCGTATCCACATGGATTGTCGTTTCCTCAAAACAATTCGCGTTACTTATTTTTGTAAGTTGACGGTATAAAAGTTAGGTTGCAATTTTTATTGGTTTGCAACAGAGCAAGTTTACTTGTAAGCAGTGGTTAGGATTCTTCGAATCCCCCCTGTTTATATTGTTGGATATTAAGTAACAGTAATGTCACATTTATTTATCTTTGGTAGACTATACAAGTGATGAGGCCGTTGGAGCGTTACTAACCTACTTTGGTCTATCCCTCTGATGGCTAACTGCACCTGTTGATCACACGGTGATCTTAACTGCACCATCTATGAATCTTAGGACACTCATAGCACACTCTCTCTACGTTCTTAGTAGTTCTACAAACGGACAACCCTAATCTACGTCTACATTACTAAGGGTTTCAATAGAGTGGTTCTATTAGATTACGACTTATTTCCTTCAGCTAGGCACTTGTTTACCTAATTACTAACCAGTTAATTTCTAGGTTCGGTAGGACACCACCCAGTCTTAATAGTTTCATCTACTAAGTACCTACGACTAGGGTCAACAATCTTTTCAGTATCTTTGGATAGTTAATAATCACTTACAACCTAAATAGATAGTTATCAGTAAAAGGATATAAATATCAAGATATATGCATCCAGTTAGTGATAGCAATATTAGGCCCGGTCATAACCTAAGTACCTAATCTAGGGTTGCACCTATCAAATAAATAAATTATTTCCTAATAAAACTTAATAGCGAAGAAAAAATAAATAAAATAAAAACGACATTAAATTAAATTAAATAGATATCCAACAAAAATAAACAGAGGTTCATCTTAGAACTCTAACCTAAAAATATTTAGTTACACATGGTAACTAAAAACAAATTACTAAAGATAAAAACATACCATAGAAAATCAAGGAGAAGATAGAAACTCTCCCGAAGCTCCAAAGTAGCCTTCCTCTTGAACTGCCACAGTTCTGAACGAGAATTTCTAAATGAGGAAGACTGGTATTTGTAAAGAGAGTTTCTACTTGGGTTTGTGCCCCGCATTTTCAGATGCACGGGGCACATACACAGTGAGCCTAGCGCATGGATGTATGGCAAAAGCCATGCCCTAGGCGCATGAACAATATGTTGGAACAAAATACGTTTTACAAACATTACCCTTAGAGTGGGGGAGATTGTTGAAACGAATAATGTTTAACAATTAGTTACCCTTAGAGTTTTAATGATAACAAGGTATTAAAAATTGTCAATTGGATATGCTAATATTTGTTCAAGTGTACAGGACCATAGACAAAATGTTATATCTTTATAAGGTTCTGGAAGAACAAAAGAGAGCAGAAGAATCAACAAAAAGGAAGCTTGGAGCTCCTGAAGAAAAGTGCTCCTGAAGTTCAAAGCGCTACTGAAGTGATGACGTCATCAGAAGTCAGTTCATCAGAAACACCTCATCAGAAGCAAGATCACCAGAAGCTGAAGATCATCAGAAGCTGAAGAACTTAAAGATTCAAAAGTTGGAATCTCATTTAATCATGCCTAAGAGTTGCTATAGACGGAAAGAAGTGTAACAACGGCCTTGAAATGAAATTTGAAGGCAATGGATGCTTATTCTATATAGAGTGTTGAAAAAGGACAAATGTACGAACTGTACAACCACCTTCTCCACTACTTTGGTCGTGCTTTGCAACAAGACAAGGATAACAGCTCTGCCTGCAGTAATGTTCCTTCATACAAGGAATGGATTTGAAATTGATCCTCTATAGGACAATAACCATATCAGGCAAAGGATCATTGGTGATTATCAACAAACTTCAAACAACTCTTTTTGTGTTGCTGTCAAGTTCCAACGTATCTCTTCACACCTCTATATAAAGGAGTGAAGACCTACCAGTTGGATAACACATTACAACTGATATACAAGCAATACAAGAATCCACAACGTATATAGACACACAAAGCTAGACTCTCAACAATTCAAAGTTCATACTCTGTTATTGTTTTGTTTTCATTGTTACTTAGAATTTCTTAGCAAAGCTCACATTTTAGAAATTCTATAGTATTAAGAGTCTTAAGAGACTGTTTCTGTTTTGTATTGTGAACACCACTGATTGTATATCAAGTGTTCAAACTCAAACATATTTTCCTGTAAGTTTGTTTGATTGTAAGTCTCTTGCTTGTGTGCTTGAGAATTTGTAAGTCTCTTGTAGTTGTACTAGAGCATAGGAAAGTCTCTTGCTTGTGTGCTTGAGCATAGGAAATCTCTTGCTTGTGTGCTTGAGTACTTATAATTTGAGATTACATTGTTAGTGAACTCTCCTTGGAAGTGCAAGGGGGACATGACTACTTCCGATTTGTGGAAAGAACCTGTATAATTGCTTTGTGTCTTTCTTCTCTCTCTCTTACTCTGTTTTTATCCGCTGCACATATAGTTTCTGATCACTTCTTCAAAAGCTGATTGTCATCTGCTTCTGAACGGTGACATCAGTAAGAGAAACGAAGAAAAAGCTAACACAATTCAACCCCCCCTTCTTGTGTTTTTCTCACCTTCAATTGGTATCAGAGCCTTGGTCTGTTGTCTTAACACTTAA
>Ga0315915_1003144_pt1 | contig 21031 bp, 7 predicted proteins | sample MpolbnodulesMG_FD_207738 | JGI IMG/M metagenome (GOLD analysis project Ga0315915, IMG submission 207738) | Medicago polymorpha root nodule microbial communities from Los Angeles, California, United States - branched nodules | ecosystem: Host-associated > Plants > Roots > Nodule | place: USA... | reverse complement strand
GCATGTGGGTACAAGGAATCTACTCTATTCAGCACACTAACCAAAAAAATCCTAATTTCTAATTAGGGTTTTTTTTCGTTAGTGTGTTGAAAGTGGATTCCTTGTACCCACATGTTTTATTCCTTGTTTATTTCATGGTTGAGCATAGGGGGTAGGTCTAAAACTGCCTAAAACTGTCATTTCTCTGCGTTTCTGGAGTTCAAAATAGGAGGTAGGATTAAAACTGCAAAAAACATGATAGTTTAGGACGGTTTTGTTCGATTTAAAAGAGACAGGACCATTTTCGTGAGCTGGTCAAAATGCAAGGATAAAAAATGTAATTAAGCCTTAAAACTATACAAGATACATAACAAGCAAGGATGGATAGGGTGATGCGAGCAGTTGCAGTAGTTGAGATTTGGTGAAAAGGATGGAGCTTGATGGTCAATCCAAGGTGATGCAAAAATTGAGAAGGGTGTCTTTATGTCTTATGTTTACCTACCCTTTGTTCAGTCCTACGATGTACCACAAGACAGTAGTACAACACTGAACGTAGATATTAAATGATAATATTAGAAATTAGAAGTGATCAAATATAAATACATATCCTTTCAAAAAAACATATCTTCTTAAAAAAAAAAATACATATTTTGGTGTTTAAGTCAGTCCAACACCTAAAGAGATCTCCAAAGTGAAAGTGATGTGTTTTATAGTCTAATATCTTATATAATTTCTCTTGTCACTATTATAAACAAATATTTTCATTTTGATATTGATTGAATAACTAATGTATCAAAAGTATGTTATAAATCAGATGCATCAATTATTTAAGAATCTAAAAAAAAAATGCTTATACATGTTTTTTTTTTCCGGATGGAGATCGTAATCGTATTCTATCACGACATAAATTAAGTTTCAAGATGTAGACAAATTATTCTTGGATGGTTGGAAATCTTTTTCCTTTGATAAAACTTTTATTTTGAGACATCAAACTCTTTTTTTGGATTGTTTGACTCTTTGATCGATTTGTGTCAAGCACCAAAACGTTTTTTTGGTGTCGAACACCCCTTCAATAAGTATTAGTGCTACATAAGTTTGTTCTTTTTAATAAAAGGGTTAATATGTCTTTACCCCTTGTAATTTCGACGAGTTCCGATTTACCCCTGTAAAAAAAAGTTTAGATTTCAACTCTGTAAAATAAGATTCTTTGATTTTAGCCCATGATTCATGTAACCGTGCAGAATTGCTGACGTGGCGGGCTGAGTGACATGCTTACTGTGCATATCTGATTATATGGCGTGCTGACTGTATAATTAATTTTGTTTTTCATTTTTTTAAAGGTACACATGGCATTTATGACTATTTCTTAAAAAAATTATAAAAAATATTCCGGATTTTTTTATTACGAAAAATATTTTCCAAAATTTTGAAATATGTACTTTTCGAAAATTCCAAAATTTATAATTTACAGAAAATATATATTTTAAAATTATATTCGAAAATTTGGAAATGTATATTTTTTGAAATTTAAAACAAATTTTTTTTCGAAAAAGAAGTTTTTAAAATTTTCTCAACAAAAAAAAAATCTGGAAAATATTTTTATTTATAAAAATCTGGATACAAATTTAGGGAAATTCAGATTTTTTTTTCAAAAATTTTATTTTACGATGTGTTACAGATTTGAGAATATTTTTTAATAATTAAAAATTGAGGATAAAAAAACTCTGGAATTTTTTTTTAATATTTAAACTTATTCTTATCTATTTGTTACATGTGTTATTTGTATTGAAAATTGAGGGCATTTTTGAAAAGAAACAGCTAGTCCAAAAGAGTTGAAAGGGGTTGTTTTCTTTATATATATGTATTTTCCAAAAAATTATATAAAAAATATAAAAATTCATAAACTTACTATTTTGAAATTTTTTTAGAAAAATCCAAATTAAATTAAAATTTTAAAAATATCAGAAAAATATAATATAAGCTAATTTTTGAATGTTTTGGTAATATTTTTTTCTGAATTTTTTATTTTTTTGAAAAAAAATCAATTTTTTCCTTTTTTTTTAAAAAAATTGATTTTTTTCTTATTTTTAAATTTTTGAAAATTAATTTTCAGTTTTTTTTATTTTTTATCCTTTTAAAATTAATTTTTTAAACGTTACACACATGTCAGGTTTTAAAAAAAAATAATAATAATAATTACACAGTGGCGTACCACGTCAGTGTCCATTACACACGTGTCAGGTTTTAAGAAAAAATTAAAATTAAAATAATTACACAGTGGCGTGTCACGTCAGCGTCTACATGGGGTCATGAGTGTTTTGTGGAGAATCTTTTTATTACATAGGTGTTTAGTGGAGAGTCTTCATATTATAGGGTTGAAATCTAAACTTTTTTTTTACAGGGAGGTAAATCGGTACTCACCCAAATTACAGAGGGTAAAGACATATTAACCCTTTAATAAATCTAGGGTTTTGCATATAGATATTTTCTTTTGGTATGTCTCTTTAATCAAGTGCACGTTAATGTTTTTCTTCTTAACCCATGTACATGTCTGTCTAGTTTTTGTTGAATTACGTTTGAGGTGGCATATTCCTCCAGCACAAAACACTCGCGCCCAACATGATTTCCAAATATACCCCTACGTGAGTTAAGTCATGCAGCGTGTTTTAACTCACGCACGTTGGTCGGTGGTCAGAGTTGAAGAACAAACGTTTTTTCCACTTTGGTCAGGTTTTGAACATTCAATTTACACGTTTTTAACCACTTTCACACGTTTTTTTTTACCACATTAATGTTAGATGCAAACTAGGTTGTCATTTCTACATATAAATACCCTCACAAACTTCCTCTTTTTCTCACATTATCTCCTCCCACTCTCTCCCTTCTTCCTCTTCTTCTTTTTTGCTTCTATAGTATCTAGGCTCTTTATACCCATTTAGGTATATACCAGTAGCTTTTGGGGGAAGTAGTGATCCGTCGGGTTCGGGAAAAGGGCATCATCCCTTGAGGTAAAATTAGGTTTGCTTCCTTTTACTCCCAAAATCTTTTTACGTGGGTAAAAAGAATCATCATTGGGGGTATAAAACGAACCAAATTTAAATTTACCTCAAGGGATCTTGATGTCTTTTTCCCCAACAGGACGGATCGCTATTTTCCCCAAGAGCTATTGGTATATACTGAAGAGGGTGAAAATAACTTTTTACCCCAAGAGGGTAAAATATATGTATTAATTATTGTAATGTTTGAATGATATTAATAAAATGAGAGTTATATTTATTAATTTTGTTTTTTATTTGTATTTATTTTTGCATTTATTTTATGTTTATGATTATGTATTGAATAAATAAATATTGAATAAATAAAATCAAATTTATTTTCTAATTTCGTATTCAATGAATAAATAAATTAGAATAATTAATTGATTAGAATAAAATCAAATTTTATTTCTAATTTCGTATTTAATGAATAAATAAATTAGAATAAATATTGAATTAGAATAAAATCGAATTTATTTTAAGTGCATAAATAAATTAGAATATAGCAAATAAATAATTTAGAATAAAGTGAACAAATAATTTAGAATAAAGTTAATAAAATATTTTAGAATAAAGTAAATAACATAATTTGAAAATAGTAAATAAATTAAAAAAAAGTAGCTACTTTGTGCCATTTAACTTGCGCCACTCAACTTAACTTGCGCCACTCCACTTAACTTGCGCTAGTTAACTAACACAGGTGCATTTTAGGCATGGCTGCATGGTGCGAGTGTTTTGTGTTGGGGGAAGAGCAGTAATCAAGTTTCTTTCTGCATGTTTGAGGCCTGGGTGCCTCCTTTTCGAACCTATTCTCTTTTGACCCAAAAAGTTTTTTTTTTACAATGATAAAGACTAGAAAAGAAAAAAAAACATAAACGAAGGAAGAAGCTAACTACTCCCTAAAGAACAAAGTGTTAGCGGCATCGTTACTTAGGAGATTTATAAGACCGGCAGGGAGAAATCATGAAGAAGCTGAACATCGAAATAAGCTTCAAGTTTTACCATATAGTCTGCACATTGACTCCCCTCTTTAAGAGTGTGAGAGACTACCCTTAAGACGTCGAATTTATTTTTCTGCTGAAAAAAACTGCCCTTAAATTAGATAGTACTTACAAAATTACACTAGAAATGACTATATAATCTTTTTTACTATGGAAAACTTACTAAATGGTGTAAATTGTAATAAATCTGACCATTTAGGCCAGAAACAAATTTACTTAAGAGGCACAATATATGTCAGATAGAACCACTAGCTAATATAATAGAGAAAAAAAATTGTATTTGAACTTGAAGTCGAACAGAAATAGAAAGAGTGCAGAATGAAATGCACGAGTTTCAAACGGTCCCTAACTTTATATAACACCAACAAACTAGGGGAATGGATTCTTAAGGGAAAGTCTTTCAATTTTTCTCAATTGTTACATTAAAACCATTAAACATGAACGAGAAAAAGAGACATAAAATTAGAAAGAGAAGAGGATATTGAGTTCGTAAATGAGATGTAGCCATTGAATTTATTTTAGCAATTGCAGTGGAGAGAATCTATTTCAGCAAATTAGTCCTTAAAACTATAAATATTTCAAAACAGTGATCGACTCTGCAAATAAATTGAATCCTTACTTTTAACCTTTTCTCCTTCAATCAACCCTTAATCCACTTAATTTGCATCTCCATAATTTGACTATGCTTTGTAACTGTCCAACCAGTAACGATGCTGATATTAATTACACCTAATTTGTCCCATATTGATTATCATACGGTCACTAAGAGCTTATGTGTACTGCGATATGTTGCCATAGGTTACTAAAATAGCCTTGTACAACCAATTTACACAACTTATATTAATAAAATAGCTGAATAGTACTAACATTTATCTTACAATTTGTCTTTATTCTCATCATCTCATATTCTCATAATAAGTTGAATTGAATCTTTCACTGTCACAGTACCTTATGTAAATAATTTGGTACAGACTGAATCATAAATGGCAGAGACGCAATCTTTCCTAACAAGCCAAATCAGTGCAGTGGAAGAAATCCACTGGCACAGAAGAAAAAGATATCTGCACTGCAAACATCAATTTTCACCACTTTGCATTTACGTTTTCTACTATCCAAATGGTTTTGTTTAGAAATTGGAACAAACCAGCGACTCTCTCTCTACCTCCTATAACTTAGTCACAAATATTGACCTTTGACTTCAACTATAATTAACTTCATATATCACTGTTAATTAACTAAACAAAGTACATAATAATTTATGAATTGTTACTAATTCATACTAGTAATAACCAACAACTATCATTATGTAATGTCTAACTCAAGTGGAAATGTTGAAATTGTTAAGTTGTACACCTTGATCATCTGACTCGAATCAGAAACCTCGCAATTGTGTGTGAGTTTCATAGCGAATTAACCAACTAAAGAAAGATGAAGCATTCCAATGACACAAGAGGATTTTCCAGTGACTCATCATTGGTTGTAGATGGCCATTTACTCTCCATTGTTGAATTCTCCATTTTCCGGCCACCGTTCTCCGGCAAGGCGGTTCTTCCCTTTCCCGGCGATTGGTTTGTTTTTCTTGCAGATAAGCTCCGACCCACGACAGATCTCGTTGAACCATTGTCGGTACGAGTAGCCGGCGACCTAGATCGCCGGCCGGAAACTTCGCCGGCGTCTCTCCGGTGAGGCTGATTCTTCATTCCTCCATTTCCCATTTGATCTCTCCTCTGAACAATCCTCGCCGACCCAACATTCCTTTTCGACGGAGATTGCTCCGACCTTCTCGCCGGCGACTTTCTCGCCGGAGACTCTCTTCTCTCACCGGAAAAGGAACCATTTTTGCGCATTTTCGCGGGAGATCCGTTGACCCTTTTGCAAGATTCTTCTTCCTCTTCTCTCTTATCAGTGAAAGTGATTGTAGAAACACTTTCACTCAAGCTGCAAACCTCGGAAACTTCAGAGATCTCATCAACTTTATAGAAAGGTTTTTCAACCTTATGCTCTCTATCAAATTTTTCAAAACACTTTGGTTTTTCAACTTCATATCTGAATCTTTCATTTGGTTTCTTCCATTTGGGTGTTTCTGACAACACTTCCTTCACTGTTTCCTCTTCAACAGGAACACAAGGTGGGGCTCTGTTTTCAGAACCTTTCATGCTAGATCTTGATGGTTGAAAATCATTGTGTTTTGTTGTTGGTGATAAAGATCTGTTACTACTAGCACAACAGCCCATTTTGTGTTGGTAAAACTATATCCTATGTTGTTTTTATTGAAAACATAGATATCAACGTAGGTTGTGAAAATTTGGTTGGTGTGTCATGGGAAAAGGTAGTTTTTTCTACTAAGATGGTTTACACTATAGAGTCTCGAAGTTGTGACTAGTTGAACAAGAAGAGGAAATGAGAGATGAGATATAAAAAGCAACAAATGGTAGTTAAAAATTAGACAGGTCAATGGATGGGAGGTATTTATTGTAAGATCTCTATTACTACAGTCACACAAGTACTACTGCTTACATTCACAAGTAGTAAACATTAAATTCCTTAACTTTATGTTTGGTTCTTCGTCTAAAAAAAATTGATTTTGAATTAATTGATTCTTCGTAAAAAGGCCTTGGATATACTTAAATTAGATATTATAACTAAATAATAAAATAATGATGCAGAACGGAGGCTATGATTAACAAGCACTAACAGATAAGTTGCAAGCAATAAACTTGTTAAAAATGGGTTTTCGGAATCCACCTTAATAGTGAAAAGTTCTCGATAATTTTATTGAATGAAAAACTGAATATTACGCTATAAATGTTTAGTTTAAATACTAGGGAAATAACAAAGCTTAATGAGCCGAAAATAACAAATTGAAACAAAAGCAAAAAATAATAAAGTTGTGGTGAAATAATAAAAATGCGGTATTGGGTCTTCAAATGACTTCGAAGGGCTAACTTCACCCCTACGTCATGGGGAAGCAACGCTTTATGCTCGTAGCGAATTCCCTCTCCGAAAAGGTTTAATTTGAGTCAATTCGACACAAAATACTAAATCTACACCATTTCTATTGAGTCTTTCTTACGCGTCACTTCATCTTCGATACGTGCAGATAGTTTGCATGCATCAATTAAATATGTAGAATCACTTTTAACCCTTCAAAATTGAAATAAAAAATATGCTAAAAATAAAATTAGATATCATAACTAAATTTTCATTTTGGAAAATTCTTAAGTTTTGGTAGGTTGCCTTTCTAGTTATACATGGAAAAGTATTTTAAGTTTTATGAGTTTTTTTAATCATGGCTGCATTTGGAGAGTGAGGATTGATCACTTCCTTAACATTTGAGAGGATAACTACTAACTAGCTTTTGATATAAAATGGGGGATTGGATCCTCTTCTGTAACTGGAGAGTCCGGTGTAATCCAAGCCATTAAATAATAAATAAATGTGATGAATTAAATGTTAAAATGAAGAGAGATAGATAACGTACTTAATGGTTTAAATTTTAAACTGGAGAAAGTTTTCACAGGAGGGAATCCACTCCCGTAAAATGGATATAGGTTTGGTCTTCAAAGTATCCCTAAAATAAGTTTTTTCAAGTGTCGTTTCTCGTCCTTCTAGACCTTTGGATTCGAAATACTAAGTAAATGACACTTTTATGTTTTTTAAAGCCAAACAAATTTTACAAGTAGGTAAATACTAACAAATGTCATAAGGGCACTTGTTAAGAAGTCCAAAGAAAAAAATTTCTCTTGAAAATAATGCATTCAGAGCTACACTTACTTGGTCACAACATAAAAATGAGTCATTTAGACACACACACATAATAGAAAAAAGTATGAAAGAGAAAAGAATTAAATAATATATATTTTTGAAATAATTAAATAATAGATATTTTAATGAGTGTGTGTCTAAATGATTTTGATTTGGTGTTGTGTCTATATAAGTATTTCACATGCATTCAAGTTCAACACAGATAAATTTTTAAAAAATAATTTTTTCTTCATAAAACTTACCAATTATTTCCATTTTTAAATCCTTAACAAGCGTTCTAAAAGGGCTTGTCAGCAAGACCCTTGCAAGTATCTCTCATACTTAGATTTAGTTCTATGTTTGACTTTTTATGTTATTCCATGCCTAGAGTGAGAAAGGATGAAAGAGATAAATGATGGATGTGATAAATAGATTATGAGAAATGATATTTCTACATGTTATTTTTGAATTTTTGTGGCAGCTCGCATATTTTTATTGTTTTTTTACTCTCTCATGTTTATGCTTATCCATAAAGGTAAGATTGTGGATCCTTTTTTGTGCTTAGTGTAGGATGGCAGGGGATGGGTGTTGATCATATTTTTTAAGATTACATTTTGGAGAAATATGGTTTGTTTCATTTTCCTTTGGGTATTGATTTAAGGATTAATCTAATGCTTTCATTACTTGGTCTTCTCATGTTGTTGTTCACCCTTCATTATAGGAGACTATTGATGAGAGAGTCTAAAAAGATTTTAGTATTATCGATAAGCATGATTTAATGTTGAAATCTAAGTGTGTGTTTTTTCTCGAAGGAGTTGAAACTCAAGTGTTGTTAGCAGTTAGCTCTTTCTCAAATTCTCATTTCTCCTTCTACTTGGACGCCTCCTCCTTATAGGCCTTGAAATACGATTAATTATATGTGTCTTTTAACACACTTACTTTTGTTATTTATTTTTTAGTCATTTGCGGGTCTTAGTATGTGTTTGTTTTCACGTCCAAATGTACAACAAACATGCGTTCATGTGATGCTATATTTTATAGCTTCTTGATTTTCACGGTAAAATTGCCTAGAGAAGCGAGAATTTTGCTTTAAACGCAGATCCACACAATGCATTATTTTATGATCACAAACCCTAGTGCTTTTGGATGAGACACTTGAAAGGTTTAGAGAATTTAGAATGTTAGATGATTCAATTGAATTTCCTTCATTTCTACATATTTTTGTGTGGATAAAGTAATAAAAAAATTCATTGTGAACATTTTTGGGTCACTTTTATAAATTTTAAAAGTTTTAGGTCAAATTTAAATTTGGAAAATAGTGACCAATTCCCAAAATTTAAAGGGACCAATTTTCATTTTTTTAAAATAGGGGTCAGTTTGCAATTTTTTGCAAATTAATAGGGGCCAACTTGAAAATACGGGGATCAACTTACAAAATTTGAAGTAAAAAAATAAAATAACTAATTTGTCATTCATATTGTATAGAGTAAGGAAGAGATTTCAAATTTCAGTTTTTGTGGCATTTGAAATTCTTTTAATTTAGCGAGCTTGGATAAATTAATTCATAAACTCTTGCATAGAAGAATGTGAACATCCACAAAAAATTACATTATCTCAAAACATTTCTTCATCCGAACATACTCTTTTAGGTATTTGGGTGAAATAATCTTTTGGGGTGATGTATATTGAAGGTGTTTTTCTTTTTTCAAACACATTTTAGTTTCAGAATTTTGGTACTTCGAATTTGTGAGCAAATTTCCTTTAAAAACACATAAAACGGCTTCAAAATCTTCTTCGTTTTGAATTCCATTTGTTGTTGTGTGACCTTAGTAAATTGAGAATCAACACATTTAGTATCATTCTTCAATCAATTAAAATCGTTCTCTATCGGTATAATCGATTTTATTTCCTTTTTCTCTCTCCATAGAATTTGTAAAATCTCTCACTATACTCCTAAATAGTTGTTTAAATTGTCCTAAATAATTTATATGTTGAATGTATATTTATTAATTCATTGATTAGATTTTTTTTAACGATTGAAGTATTTTAGTTGTGATATAAGTAGACAAAGAAATAGTTATGAGAAATTACCATATTTAGACCCATTAAGGACCCACAGTCACTGCTAGTTTTTATCGAAATTAAATGAAACAACTCATTTCCCCTTTAGCTACTCCAGACATGCGCAACAAACCCTCATTCAAATTTTCATTTATCTCACTAACTAGAAAGAAAACAAAGAAAGAGAAGAGAGTTAGAGAGAGGAGAACAAGAGGGTTTTGATATCAAGTGATGTATGCATTATTAAACTTAGGGAAATGTCGATGTTCAAAATTCTAAAAAGAATCTTACATATTGAGAATGTTGTATTTAACACTTCAAAGCTTTAAAAATTAACTTATTGTACAAAAAAATTGTTATTCATTTTTTCTTCTTAACAAGTGTCCTTGCCTGTTAGTATGACCCTTAATTGTTTTGTTTTCTCTTTAGTTTATTCTCATTGTCCTATCAAATCAAATAATATTAATTTTTAGCTCTATTAACTAATATGTCTCTAAGGCATTTGTGAAAAAAACAAAACAAAATATTTGTATTAAAAATAATATTTTTTTTTATACTTTTAAGATGTTAATGAAACAAATTTCAATATAGTTTTACTATATTTGGTTGCTTAACAAATGTTTTGTGTATGTGTAAGCATTTTCTAACGATTAGTTATGAGATGTTGTTGTCTTAAGTACAATTCATATAACAATTATACACATTTTTATATGATGAGATGTGAGTTCCATCTCATAATTTTTTATTTCTCTAAATTTATTCTGTGTGTTTCATCAATAAATTATTTATAAAGAAAAATCTACCAGATATTTATTTATTTATTGGTCGGAAATATGAGGTATGAACCAATGAGAATGGCGACCTGCACTTGAATCATGTGGGATCTATGAAGAAGATTGATAGGACCCACCATTTGTTGACTTAATATATAATCTATTCAAATTTATAGGCATTCAAATTAACACGAGAGGGGCCTCCTGGGGAAAAATATTCGTCCTCTACGCCCTAAACAATAATAATTTGGCTATCTCTCTCTGGTATACTTTGTGTGAGAGAGAACATTTTGATGTGATAATATATTTTATTTTAGTCTCTTCAAAAAAAAAATTTGACTATAACTTTTCTACCTTATTGATTTCTTGTATGTCTTATTTTTTTTTTATGAAAATGTCCACAAATTTCGCATGTCTTATACATCAAAGTATAGTTAAGGAGAACACACGATCAAGATTAAAATTGTAATATAGAATTGTTGGAAACACAAAAGACACCACGAAAGAAACAAGTACAAATAATTAAAAATTGGTACATTTTCGTTTTAACATCACAAAACTAAGGAAGGAACACATACTACTAATAGACAACTACATCCTTAAAATTACCATCCAATTCCAAACTCAATTTGCATCTAGATCCACTATTCTGGATTGGTTAGATTGACGGAACACTTCTCAACATAATTTTCATATAACTTTATTATGGCCCTTGTCATATTTTAGTGCATCTTCTATTTTGAACTTGCAACGGCCTTTAATCTTTGGTGGAACGAAAATCAACGTCTTCAAATTTGTTGCTCTTTGCAAAATGATTTTTACTAATTCAAGTTGAGAAGGTAGAAACTTTAAACTTCTCAGCACTTCAACTTTGAGTTGTGTAAATTTGTGATTGCAGTTGTCAAGCAGATGTTTCTGGTGCATTTCTCAATACATTTCAAGATAAAATTGATAATCATTTAGCTGCACATAAAATTTAAGGAAAATGTTAACGAAGTTTTTGTTAACTAGTTTTTTTTTTTAAGAAATCAAAATAGATTATATTAACTACAAACTATCCCTCCAGCACAAGGTGTATCAGAGCAGATAGAACACAAGTTACACTGAGAGTTTAAACAAAAAAATAACAGAGATTAAGCATCACCCAAGCATAACATAGGATTTTGGCACCAATCATAAAAATGATAAGGGAAAGCTGTAAATTTTGTTAACTAATGTCCCGGGAGCACTTAATTAACATTTCCCTGTAAATAAGGATGCTACATCAATGTTAAAAAGGAGTATACTAAATGAGTATGTAGCTAACAATGGATGAATATACATTGAAGACTCGCAGACATAACCCAAGTCAGTTTCAAATTCCGACATGCTTTCCAACATTAATTCTAGTTCTAGAGATACTAGAAAAATGTCAACAAAATTATAGTGTGTTAACAAAACGAAATTATAAAATCCTTCTATTTTAAAGTACATCTATTTTCATGCCTCGTCACCGGGTGCTTATTTCATTGTTTTATTTATTATATTTTTTATTGTTATTTTAATACTCTCTCAAAAAAATTTGTCAAAAAAAAATACTCTCTCAAAAAAAAAAAGGTTTATATCGTCAACAAACTATAATCAATTATATGCGTTACTTTAAAAATATTTTTTTTATACAAAAACAAGTAGCCTCGTAGAGGACCATTCATCCCATACTTTATAAATAGATAGATTTGAATTCAAACATATTTTTTATGATCAAACAGTAAAGATAAATTGATAATATAAAAAATATTTTCAATTATGTATATATGAATTAAATCCTTATTAATGCAGTGAGTAAAAAATATTTCTTTAATTCCAATCTTACATAAAACTTGCAAATTAATGATAAGAAACACAATCATGCATTTCTCCAAATTAATATTTTTGTCGTCATTATTAAATTTCAGTTTATAAAATTCATTGATCTGACGTTGTTCATTCATCACACTTTCAATTCAGTCTATACAATCAAACTTTCTTCAGTGTTTTCTTTTGTCCCTAAACCAGTGGCCAAAAGAAAACAAAAAGATCTATGTGATGACTGAACAAAGTAGGGTCATTGGTTTTATAGACTAAAATTCAATAATGACGACAAAAATATTAAATTGGAGAAATGAAAGATTGAATTTCTTATCACTGCTTTACAAGTTTTTTTTTTGTAAGATTTAAATTAAAGAAACATTTCTACTCTCTAATTTAATGAGGATTTAATTCATATATACATAATTGAAAATATTTTTAAACCGTCAATCAATCATTACCATTTTTTTGGTTACAATCAATCATTATTGTTTGATCATAAAAAAAGACTGACATTAATTCTAACTATTTCATAAGTATGGGGTGACCCATCCTCTTTGAAGCTACTTGTTTATGAGTAAAAAAAAGTATTTTTAAAGTTATGCATATAATTGATTGTAATTTGTTGATGATGTTAAGTTTTTTATACTAATTTTAAACATAAATTAAAATCAAACTCAATTAACAATAAGAAAAATAAAATAAAACTATAAGATAAGTACTAAGTAATGAGGCATAAAACTTACATAAACTTCAGAAGAGAAAATTTTCATACTTCTGTCTTGTTAACAGGTGCCTTTTGAATATCTCTTGAATTAGAACCAACGTTGAAAAGCATATTGAAATATGAAATTGACTTGGGATCTATATGTTAGCGTTCAATATATAATCATTGACGGTTAGCTACTCATTTATTGTATAACATTTTTTAGATTTTTAATCATAAATGGTGTTGACTGTATTTAATGTTTTTTTAAAAAGGATTATTTACTCCATATCTAACAGTCTAGTCAAAATAAAATATCTTACCAAATAAGTTATTAATTTTTTTATTATTTTAATTCATTTTTTTTGACTGAATTCTTCCAATAAGGTACAACAATTACTTATCAACTTTAAAAGAGAAATTCAATGAATTTATTTTTTGTCAAACAGAGAAATTCAATGAATTAGTACATATATAAAACTAAAAAAAAATGTTATTGGTAAATACCAATAATTCTTACATGTTTCACACTTGAGATGTTATCTTAGTGGTAAGAGCTTATCTTTTTAACTTCAAGGTTAAGAGTTCAAATTACACCGCAAACGGTTGTAAAATATGCACCAATTAATTCTTATAGGTAGAAAATTAAACACGCATAGCAAGAAAAGTTAATTAGGAATTAGGAAGGAAAAGCTAGCTAACCCTAAACACTAATAGCCTTGGTGTGACGAACCTTGAATTGGGTTTTGAAAATCAATAGTATTATGTGAATTAGTGTACAAATCCATGACTCAAAGTGTGGACGAGAAGTCTGGAACTATGAAGCTTAATTTTAGCAACAATATTCTTCACTTAATATGATCGGTGGATTAATAAAATAAAATAGGAGTAGAACAATAATCAAGCTCGGGAAATAGAAAGACGACTTGTGACTTGGCGCGATTGAAACCTCTATCAAAACTCTTTGCCGCTTCAACCTTGACCAAATGAAGAAGAAATGAAAAAGACGTGACCTTTTGAAAGACCGGACATAAATGTTGCCTAGGGAATCCTGACAACCTCGTCGCTAAGTGGCGACACATGGCAAAAATGAAAAGTTGCTGAATTTCAACTGTTAGATCTTATCATGGAAAACGTAAACCTCACATATGTCATACAACAATAAACTCACCGAAGGACATGTAAAATGCAGATGTCTCCCATACTCCAATATCCAAAAACAACTGTATAATTAACCACTTCGCCTTGACCCAAGACTCATGTGTGGGGGATGTGGACTATCAACTTCTAATTAATCACTTCGCCTTGACCCAAGACTCGTGTTTGGGAAGTTGTTGACTATCAACTTCATAATTAATCACTCCGCCTTGACCCAAGACTCGTGCTTGAGGGGTTGTGGGCTATCAAATTCATAATTAATCACTTCACCTTGTGTCAAGACTCGTACTTGAGGGGCTGTGGATCGGCAATATATAATTAAGGCCACAACGCCCTCCAAAAGGGCCAAAGCAACCTCAGGCGCGTCCTTCTGAGGGCGCCGCCTCGGAAAACTTCTTGAAGCGACTAAAATACTTTAAACGTGACTTACGAACCAAGTTACTTGGGGCCCGAGTCACGGAAAACCAAACCCAAGAAAGGCTATAAATAGCCCCCTTCAGAGCATTCTCAAGGCATGACCTAAACGGTTCTAAACCATATAGTTTTAGGTATTGTACTAACTGGCAAGTATATTCGTAATAAAAAGAGCATTGTATCCACACAAAAATGTATGGGTATATCGTTGTGATAAAAAATTATTGTATCCACAAGGATTCATAAATCTCAAGGTGATTTCTTATCCTAAGTAAAATTATTTTTGGGTGTCAAAGTTGATGATTGTTTTGGTTTTGAAAATATACAATTAATTTAAAACGCCTTAAAATCATTGGAGTTCATCACAATAATGAACCACTCCAAACCCTATTCATTTCTAGTGTCACGCTAAAACTTTGCTTAAGGATGATGTACCTCTAAAATATTCATTATACTCTTACAAGTAACAAAAAAAAAGTCTTACCTTTGTAGCTCCATATTCTCATGGTTTCTAAGTTGGTGAGTCCCATTAAGCCCTATTACTCGTTGCATCCCAAAATGTCATTAGACTATTCTCTTGTTTCAAGACCTTTGTATGACCTTATAATTCCAGCAATTACCTTAACCTTTCGGTACCTCAGTCGATGTCTAAGATTTTAGTGAATTATGGTGTCACATTCAATCCCTTTGTTATCTACTTCAAACTTCTGTTACATTACCGATAACATTTCTTTTTAATGATTATGACTGATTATTATTTTGACATTGTTGTGCTTATATTAGTCTCTTGATCATCTAAGTTCTGACAATCATACCATAATCTGTTTTGAGAAGTACTAAGGCTAGATTAAGAATTTGAATTCACAAAATAAAAGAGAACTGTTATGGGAAGTTTGTCCTGAGCCTTTCCATGATCTCAAGACAAAGAGAGACTACTCACTCATCACAGTGATGAGCTTCTTAACAAAATAAAATAAAAAAATAAAAACAAAGAAACTTTATTAAAACAGAAAAACAATTAAACGAGTTTTCTATGGTGTGCGAAAATATTCCAACCTTTTAATTTGAAGATTCTTTTTTTAGACTTTCATGATACCAAATTCTTGCTTTAAAGGTACTTACACCACATGTTATTTGAAATGATTTTGATTTAGCTCATGCCACGTCATCTACTTTATACAATCAAATACATGAAGATCTAAAAGCCAAGAGTTTTTAAATTACAAGGTTAATTCTCAACACAAAAAAAAATACAGAAGGTAAATCATAATTCGCTCATATGATAAGAGTAAAAAATGCATTTAATCCTTACTTTAATTATTTTTTCGTTATTTTTTATTCGAATATGAGGAAGCATGGAATCATAGTCACCCAAAATAAATGGCAATTCCTTGGCTCAATTTTACCACCACGGTTACAAGAATCAAAACCTTTGAAAATAGAACTTGAAGAGCCCAAATCTTTGCAAATAGCTCTAGAAAAAATTTCACAAGATATTTACCACCTTGGGTGTAGAATCGGACATGATGAGCGGAAATTTTTGAACTAACATAAAAGTAAATTGAACCACAATTTAATAATTTTTTTGGTTTCAGCCATTATATTTATTCAATGATTAATTATACATGAATAGAAGGCAAGCAGTCAACAACCTGTTCCGCTAGCTCTTTTTTGATAGCAAAATCAATTCTTGTAAACATAATATTTATGGACCTATGAGTCATGACATTGATGTGCATGACCCTTTGAACTCTATGTAAAAATTCAATTACCTATGGTGCTAGGAAGCCAAAAATGTCAAAAGCAAATGATATAAAAGCATGTTGGTTGTCAGAACACGTTTTCTCATGTTTGATCATTTTGTTTGACGCAACTTTTAGGGTTGCATGTCCTACGGCAAAAGCCCTGACCCCTATTTCCACGAGTGGTGAAACCTCGGTCAAGTCCACACATGCATGTTTTCCTCCTATCCATCCGTACACCATAATATCTACAAGTCTAAGTGTTGATTTTCTATCTAGTGGGTTAGTCGAGAAGTTTAAATGAGTCTCCTTCTTCATTGATACACCTGTTGGCCTGAATATATCTAAAAGGACATCCCTAACAAAGTCATGTTTGTACTTAAAGCTAGAAAACTTCTTACAATGAATTGCATGCTCCCCAAAGCATCATGGCATGCCTTCCGACAAACCGTGCACACCTCATCAATAGGAAATAGATAAAAAAAATATTGTAAAAAGATGGTGGAGGATGAGTCACATGAAGAAGAAAAAGAAATGTATATCATGAAAGTTCTGTCTTCCATTGATCTTTTGAAATGAACAAGTGAAGCGGAAATTCATTTGATTTTTTTTTTCTCACCATAAATGTTAAAAATTGTGAAAACTTATAATCTAAGTTTATTGGTTCAAATGCATGAGTGGATGCTACAAATTTTAAGCTAATTTTAATCTAAGTTTTTTTCTCACCTTTCAAAAGTGTATTTTAATTATTTCTTTCTTTCACAGGAGATGTGGTAGAGATAATGGTTTATATTCAAGCTTATATTAGGACATCGTGTTTGAAGAAAATTGAGTGAATTTCAATCACCTAAGTTATAATGAGTGATCTTGCTACATGACGGACAGCTCCTAATGAAACTCGATTAAATGGAGTGGAAGACAGATGAGAGACCGGTGCATTAATAAGGGAACATAATCCATTTCTATGGTATTTACTTTGTCCCGTATAAGAGTACTTTGTGAATTTCACAACTGCGTCAACATTATTATGTACATTAATTCGTTAACATGGAAATAAGAAGAAAACTAGTTTAACGTATAAATAAGAATATATTTTTACAAAAACATACAATAAGATTATTATTTTTGGCCGATATACATGCAATAAGATCCATGACAGTTATTTATCAAGGATGCCTTGCCATCATAATGTCTTTGACGGTTGGGGTGTGAGTTATTATAGAAACAAAGCATGTTGAAAAAGTTAATGATTTGATAGCCCGTGAAATAGACACAAGCAAATGCCATAAGTTTGAAACAGGTAGCAAAAGGGAGGGCTAATCTAAGAATTTCAATATAATCCAACCCAAAAAAGAGTGAACCTGGGCATTAATTGTCACTTCTATGTAATAATATAAGCTAATTTGTTGGTCCACCAAAGCATTTATGCATGAGAAGCATATGGCAGTAGAAAACGTGTTGGTTTTGGCTTCATGGATAAATCTGCATCACCTTATAAAATATGAACCCCGTTGTACAGACATAGATAAAATTATTGCGGGTTAGCCGAAACACTTGAAGTGAATCCTATGAATCCATGGATATTTTATAATGATTCATTGCCTTTTTTTAATAAATATGTATATAAATTAATAAGTCACGTTTGATAGTGTATTTTATAAAAAAATTCAAAAAAAAAACTTATTAATTTAATATACTGAAAAAATTATCTAATGGGAATTGGATTTGACTCGGTTACTTGGCTTAACCGTCCAATGTAAAACTAACGTCTAAGAATTAAAATATAGTGCATGTTTAATATCAGATTGATCCATCGTAGTTTTGAAATATAAATTGTGATATAAAAACATACATATGATTGACTAACTAGAATTATTCATATTTTTTAGTGGTTGTAAATTACCAGTACTAATACGTTTTTTCATCAATTATAGTATGCTTTTAATGAAACTTCGGTTCTTCAATAATAGAAAGAAAGTTGTCCTTTTATTAGATCAAATTATCTGCACTCATTTTTATAAGACCTGTTCTGGCCTCTGAACGTTGCATAATTAGTCTACCACATGGGTAGCAGCAGATTAAAGTCGTACACTAAATATATAATCAAAGTTACATCTAAGTGGAATCATTCACTCAATACTAAATACAACTGTTGTGATACCTCAAAGCGGTGGTTAACTAGTATATGATGGTTATTAATAGTCCAATTGTGATGCAGGAAGGCGGTAATAGCCAGATTGTTCGTATCGAAAAAGAAGTTACGCTTAAGAAAAGTTGGACATGAATTGCGCAAATCTATCGTCTAATGTCAAAATAACTATTATTATACCTTTTTGAAGACCTACAATTAGACACATGACTTTGCCATAAAATATGGACTTTTCAAGTCATTCGAGTTCGTCTGAAGACTAAAAATTAGCTTTTACTATTTCACCCACATTTTAATAACTTTCTATTTTATTTTCTGTTTGGCTATTTGACACATTAGGGTTTACTTTAGTATTTGAACGATTCAGCAGTGATGAAATAGACATCTTTCCATTGAATAAAATTTCAGATAGTTTATTTACTTTTTTGTTTGATTACAAAGCCGTAAATCTGTAATTCACATGCTTGACATTTGTAAACTTTTCTTTTTAATCTAAGTTTAACATTTGCTAACCCACGCTTTCGATCATGTCAAATTAAATTATGCAACTGAGAATTTGTCCTATATGGACTGTGTTCAAAGACATCTTAAATCTGAACCAAAAAAAAGATTATCATAATAGCATGGTCCATCCTATAAGAATATATAAACAAATCCATATTGATGAAAGGTCGAAAACTGAATTGCAGGACAAAATGGACAGGACTGAACTAAATGAAGATGTGTCTCATAGTATTGAATAATGAGCAATTATAGTGTTAGCAACATTTTCTTTTTAACACTCTTTAATATTTATTTTTTTATTAGCTTAAATTATGGTAGGTCTCATACTTCTTTTTTGGTAGATAGACGAAATGGCAAAGCCATCCTTTATTATTATAAAAGTTAGACTTGATGAGCTAGCATGTTTGCCCTAATTCCTTGCATTTTTCCCTCCTAAGCATGTAATTATTGCTAATCTAATCTTCCAACCACACACTTAATCACAACCGTTGATTCAAACTTTATTTTCAAACTCCTCACTTTCTCTCTCATACAAAAACATCACAATGGCAATTGAAAACGGTGCTAATCATACTCATTTTCCTCCCTAACACGTAATTAATGTTAATCAACTCAGTCATCCACTCCCTTCATCTTAGTCGTAGATCTCATAACCTTTCATGTATTGATGTTAATCAACTCAGTCAACCACCCTCTACATCTCAGTTGTAGATCTCTTGACCTTCCATGAGATTTGAAAGCTCAACTAAAACTTAAGACTATAGAGATGCATGATTTCAACCCTAAATCAAAACAGACTTTCAATTCCCTCTATGTCATAAATGTTGGTGCGCCTAGTATGCCTAAAAATGAGCTTCAATAATGATCGAGTAAACACATAAAAGGCAAGTCAACTTGTATGCATTTCAGGAAAACTAACCAATAATATCATTTAATTATTCTCTGTCTGCTTTTAATAGCGTTTAATCATATCAAAACAGATGGATTAAAGAATTAAATGATATTATTGGCAATTTAGCACTCATGCCAATATAAAGGATGTCTTTTAATTGAGTCACGTTAATTGTGCAAAATAGGAGTATTGTTAGTACATACAAAGTCATCTCAATTAATGCATTTGGTGAAGAAAAAAATAATGATATTTATTGAACTTAATGATATTTCATAAAAAATAAAGGGAAAATTACCACGTAGCTATTGCTAATCAAATATGTTAAATCTTGACCCGTATGCTCGTGATGGTTAACAAGTCAAATTTCAAATAGAAGAGGTTAGTAATGCTAATCGAATAAAAGAAAAAAGTAATGAACTTTATGGAACTTAATGATATTTCATTGTGAATAAAAGAAACTTATTGCTCATTATTGCTAATCGAAAATTCAGGTCATGCATAGATGGTAAAGTAGTAAACCAATGTCCACGCCGAAATGTCAACTATTGACATTTATGATTGACACTAACATCTTTTGGAATTGGAAACGTCATAATGAATTACAAAGCATTATGCAGTAATTGCTTTTATGGCTGCAATGAATAGTAATTATTACCAAAGAAGACTATGGTCATTCACATTTAAAATTTTCAAATTCAACTTACCAATTACCTATATAAATATCACTTAGTTATGAGAATGCAACTATTCTGTTCTTTTAGCAAAAATAGTTGTTTCTTTCGATTACTAAGATGACAAACATTTTCACTCCCATTTCAACCGTGACAGGTGGGAAGAAGGATTTGAAGTTGATTGTACATGTGGCCCATATATGGTTGATCTGTGATAAGGAAAATCCAGACGATATCAACATGATATCTGTAACGCCCTAGTTGTTTTTATTTATTTTATTAAATATAGAGTTTATTTAATTGAATTATTTTATTTATGTGATTTGTTGATGTTTATTTAAATGGATTTATTTGTTATCAGTAAGAATAAGGGTA
>Ga0315915_1003141_pt1 | contig 21041 bp, 16 predicted proteins | sample MpolbnodulesMG_FD_207738 | JGI IMG/M metagenome (GOLD analysis project Ga0315915, IMG submission 207738) | Medicago polymorpha root nodule microbial communities from Los Angeles, California, United States - branched nodules | ecosystem: Host-associated > Plants > Roots > Nodule | place: USA... | reverse complement strand
AAATGTCACAGGGACTAAAAAGTGTGATTTTATTTTGTAGGGACTAAAAACAAAACTGTGAATATTTATAGGGACTAAAAAATTAATTAACCTATTAATATATTATGTATAAAACCAATGAATTTTCCATTTAATTAATGTTTATATAATAAAAGTAAATAATCGACAATTTAGCCCGTACTTGGCACGGGTGTCCAAACTAGTTTCAATAAAACTAGTATTTCAACATTAACCAACATGTATACGTCTAAAGTTTTAAATGGAGTATTTCTATATTAACCAACATATAAGTGAAAAAATAGTTAATAGTAAAAAATTGAGCTTTTATAGATTGATAGTTACCATGTTTCAATAAAAAGTATAAAACTGCCAAATACAATACTAGAATGAGAAACGCTCAAACGTGGCATATTGAATAGGTGACGTGTCCACCTTAAATAAAAACAATTTGTGTTATGTTTTCTTTACAAAATTTATTAGATGTTAACTTGTTAGAAGAAAAAAAATTGGTAGCAAGATACTACTCTAGTTTCCTAATCCCTATTGAGAATTTGAGATAGTATGTTACAAATCAATTGTCAAATAAACATAAAATTACCAAAACTTCGATCAAAGTTATATGTTAAAATTAATTAATTTCATTAAATTAAATTATGTGAGAACAAAATACTTTTTCATTAGGGGCCCTAAATAAGCGAGCCAAATTATTATTTTTGTGGATTTTACATCAACTAGCTAGATTAAATTATGTTTTTTTTCTTCTTCTAATGATTACTCATTTTACTTCATCTAAAATAATAGAGTGAATAGAATAGGGAGAATGAAAGAAACTATTAGGACTAACATAAAATATAGACGTTCGAGCAAGATTATAAGCGATTCTATTAGCTTGTCTCCCAACTTGTTTATACACTGCAAGTTTGCCACTGATTGTTGGAAAGAAGCGAATCTATGGGGCCAGATAGAGTTGTACATGATGTCAAGTGGTAGTTTTTCATCTATTATATTTGACATTCTTAGAGCGCTTGAAGTGGAAAACCGTGCTAGATTTGCATGTATTTTATGGAGAATTTGGCGTGAGTATAATGCTTGTTTATGGGAGCAAAAACATGTTAGTGCACTTGCATCTTGTGTCCTAGACTTGGATACGGTTTGAGATTACATGTGGTGTCACCGTCTCAGTGATGATGTGCAGTCTACTACTTCAGTTTGGTTTAAACCGCAGGCAGACTGGATCAAGTGTAACGTCGATTGTTCCTTTTTTGAAGCTGAAGGAAAATTTGGTATTGGTATCTGTTTTCCGAGACATCCTTGGATGTCTTATCCAGACTCGCTCCATGGTCTTTCCCTATGTAACAACTGCATTTTATAGTCAAGCCACCACTCTACAACAAGTCCTCCAAATTATTCTTGACCTTTGCCTCAATCTAGTAGTATTTGAATCTGATTGTCAGCCAGTTGTGAATGTCATCCGTAATAATAACTCTTATATATATATAAACTATGAAGTTTACTCTCTAATTGTAGGACTCTGCTTTTATCCAGTGCTAGTTATCCTCGTCCATGTTATGTTAAATGTCACATTTATTATAATATTGATTGTATATTAGTATTTGTAATTTTAATATATCAATGAAACATTCCCTTCAAAACAAGATACCAACAAAATATTAATTACTTTTTCAAACTAAAATACCTTTATTTGTGAACCTTTGTGTATTTCTATATTAGTGTGATAATTTGCGTTGTTAAAAAGAATTTTAATAATTTGTGTAGAAATTTCGATAAATTGAGTAAAGATACTACATATATTAAACGCAAACATCACTACCAACTACAAATACAAACCACCAATATTTCTAGAAAATAATATGAAAGATTATAGTACATAATTTTAACATATAAGCATATACAGGGATTAATTAATGAAATACCTTAGTAAGGAATAAACAAATATGTAGGGATAAAATAATAACGAGTTGTTTAAGGGAATAAACAATGAGACATTATAGTTGATTAATAACATGCATATATTTATGTGTTATAAGAATAAAAATAGAAACATACAACAAACGACTTCCTTGAATCTCCCTCCGTTAAAATCAAGGTGCATTGTGCGGCAGCGGATGAGGCAACTAACTTCGCGTCAAGCAATTTTGGAATTTGCATGGGTTGGAGGCAAGAACCTGAATTTTTATCACACAACAACAAACAACAACAACACGATATCAAAACCCTAACAACAACAAAACAAAATAAAACAAAACAAAACAACAATAATAACATAATTTGTTTAAGTTTCTTACGAATAACGTGATAACATTGTTCTTGTGGAGGAATTTGGCGGTTGAGACGTATACTACGAATCACATCATCAAGGGACTATAATTGCGTGAGCGCATGAAGTAAGATAATCGAACCCCTATATAAAGCTAGAAATTGTACATGGTATAGAGAGACTTTAAATTATAAGATCTATATTTTTGAAGAGTTGTCCTAAAATCTTCGTCATCAAATTATATTCTCATCCTTGCATACTCTATAGAGGGCGGTGTTTCATCGTAACACCGGTGAAACTACTATCTATTTATATTATTAAATTAGGTACCTCTTTCTCGCATGATGTTTTCAATTTACTTTAATTTGTTGAAATTTTAAGTTCATTTGGATATGAATTACTACAGCAAAGTGTGACATGAATTACTACATCGAAATGTTTTTTTTTTTTTTTTCTGTTTAATTTGTTGAAATTTTAGCTTTGTTTGGATATGAATCACTATATCAAAGTGTTAAATGTTTTTTGTTTTTGTTTAATTTGTTGAAATTTTAACTTTGATTTGATATCAATAACTACAACGACAAGTATTTTGTATTTGTTTAATTTGTTGAAATTTTAGTTTGTTGAAATTTTAGTTTCGTTTGGATATGAATCACTACATCAAAGTGTACTTGTTTTTTGTTTTAACCATGCTAAAAATTGATTGTCTAACCTCAATTTAGTTAGAGGACAATTTAGAAGTATACATGTTGAGGAGTAGTGATAGAAATACTCCATTTAAAACTTTGTATATTTGTTATCTCTCGTTGAGCCAAATAAATGTAAGTTATACCATTTTATGTGGCGTTCATTTTTAAAATGTAGGATCCGCATTAATTTAATGCAATAATAAAAAAATGAATGTTAGAAAAAGTATTGATAACATTGTTTATATGTTGAGATAGGCCTTGATGAAGTTTTGGTCCCTCATATTGTTATGGTCACAAATTTCTGATTGACTACGAAGTTCTTCATTTAGTTTGCTCTATCAATGACAACTTTGAAATTTCAAAGTGAGAAGTGAGGAGGGTTAGAAAAAAATTATTTAAATTTATTAGCGGGAGCGTGTAACAAGAGTTTACTAGCACTATACATATTGGGTTAAACTTACAAAATCAATCCATCAAGTGTGTAGTTAACTACTGTCCTACAAAATAGTGTGTTGTTAACTGTTCCTCTAAAAGTATACAAACATCTTTGAACTTTTCACCATTTTTAGTAAATTTAAGTTTAGTAAATTTCCATTTTATCGACCAGTGTTACTTTTTCTATTTGTGAGTATCATTTATTAAAGAAGTTTTCCCTTCCCTTTGTTTGCTCCATTTATTGAAGCGGCAAGCAAAAGAAAATTACTTTAAGGAGAATGCTAAATCAAGTAAATTTTGATAAAAAAATGATGTAATTACTACTTGATCAAAAACAAGAGTATATTAGTGGAAAAATAATAATAAATGTTGTATTGATATTCAAAACTGATAGATAATTATTTTGAGACATGAAAAACATGTTATAAAGATAATTAAAATGGGACATAGAGAGTAATGAGATTACCTTTAATTATGGGTTTAAGTATGAAGCCTGAAGCCAAAATCTGGTAAATGGGAGTTAGTGTTTTTTAAAATCAAAGTGAGTTCGACAAAATCACAATGATATTATGATTTTATTAATAAAACTTTAAAATACAACTTTTGTCAAAATCAGTGTAGGTTATCATAACTTCGTCAAGTTCAACGTCAATCCTAACATACACTCAACAATGTCGCATTGTAGAATGTTTGATAAATTACTAATGCACCAAATCTTTCCTTGATTTGAATACATTTGCCATGAATGAGACATACGGGTCCTACTAACACTATCAATTGTCTTTTCTTTTCATTTTTCCAAAGACCACAATTAATTTGTGTTGAGATAATTAATTAACACTACATATTCGGGAGACATATAACTTTGGCCTTATTATGAATTAATGTAAAATTAACCAACAATGAATTGATCTAAAATGGTAAAAGATTTAGACCCTCTAAGTAGTTGAGGAGAGGTTTGATCATGATAAACAAAAAAAAAGTGAAATTAGATGGATTTAAGAAATGAAAATATGTTATATTACTAATTTTTTTCGATAAAAATGTTTTAGTACTAATGGTTGAATAGACAGTTGAAAATTGTTTGAATGGTTGATTAATAAGATGGGGGGACACAATTTCCCTACCTTCACGTATATAAGGGGAAGGGACCACAAAAAACATATTGCATGACCAAATCAAAATCAAACAGTCCTCTATGCTTCTATCACAATTTCATCCCTTAATTTCTCTATACTTTTCCCCCACAAACAATACAAACACACGTACGAAATATCAGTTTAGGGGAATGTTGTCTGGTTCGAGACCATTCTTCTTCTGAACCATTATAGACAGACAAACCACCAAGGATGAAATGGAATGATTTCGGACCAGGCTTCATTCCCCTCAACTCTAAGTTTCCTATAAGCTTTTGTTTTTTTCCTACTAACAATTGAATCCATTCTTTTACTACAAGAAAGTTCAGTGCTCAACACCTATTAAGTAACAGGTAAGAGTTCTTTTCTGTTTGTTTTTTCATGATACATTTAGTATTGCTTTCCTTTCTTAAAACTTGCAGAAGACCAGTTCTAAAACTCTTATTCTTGAAATTTGATATAACATGATGTTCATTGTTGAACGTGACTATTAGTTTAATTATGTGATACTCTCATTGACCATACATATATAAGAGAAGTTGCATCAACCAATATCTGTAATGTAAGTTATTTTTGTGTTTCAACTAGCTAGCATTGTCCTTTAATATTGTTAAATGATTATATCCTTAAGTATTAACAACATCAAGTTAATATATATTTTGCTAATTTTCAAAATTTGTCAATTGGGACAAATTACCGTAGCATCGATCTCATATCCTTGTAAAGTCGGCTATTGTTATCGCTTGTTCTCAAATCTTTTATCAACTTCACGGTTGTATTAAGCCAAAGAGGCTAGGGAAGGAAGGGTTTGTGATTGTACAAATTGTCTTTGTAATTTGACATGTTGGTGTATACACCTCTTTTTACCAAATTTGTTGAAAACATGTTGCTGGTGTGAAAATATGGCAAAGAGAAAAACCGCGTTGATGTGAACAAATTTAGTATATGATTTATCTTTTATTTTCCTTTTTTAATATCTGAAGTTGCACTTTTGTTAACTGTCTTTGCTTGCGATGAGTTACAAAGAATATAAATTTTGGAACTTTCACTTTATTAGTTGTATTCCATTGCATGAATTCACATTCCCTATCTTTATCTTGATCCCACATTCATGCATCAAGATATCAAGTAGTTGCTTCAACAATATCATCCAGTTCAAAAAATTACAAATTTTAATTTTATAATTTAAAATATCGAGCTTGAATGAAAATCATTCAATCTTGATCAAACGGTCAACGATGTACCAACTGAATGCAGCCTCACACAAATCAAATAACTAATCAAGATGAAGCTTTGAGTTTCTCTTTTTATTTTCAACCCTATGACCGTCATCATAACAATTAATATGTCCTACTCATAACTCATGAATATTGCCTTTTAATGCCGTGTGGGTCAGACTATGCATGAATGCCCCAGCACCATAGGTTCGTGATAATTGGACCATTACTCTTAACCTTTTTGTTTTATACTACAATCTCCCTCACACATATTGCTTATACTGCAAATATGCCAAGTTAGCAGTAAATTAGTTGTTGTATTAGTATATGTATCAATGCACCATGTTCCCTCTTCTGTATTGTTGTATAACGTTAGTTTCTATACAAGAAACATAGTTTTGAATCTTAATAAACGTGTCTAATACTTATTTTGTTTAATAACATAACACAGTCTTCGTAAAAAAAACCATAATATATATAGATGCAGATTAGGATATTATAATACATACTTACTTTGTTTAATATCATAATACATTCTTCGTAAAAAAAACATAATTTAGTCATTAGTTCATTATCAATATCATTATGTTATTTTATTTTTTGTGTGAATGTAATTATCATTACATCTACAAATATAAAGGGGATACACCCTTTTGAGCTGAATCTTTTCTTCCATTTTACCCTTCATGATATTTTGATTTAACAATATGGTTTATTTCTTTGACATATTTATGGTTTGAACATTACAAAAGGTAGCTATTCTATTTTTCATTCTTGTCATAGAATTTGGTGCATATGATATTCGAGTCCTCGCAACACATAGAGTATGTGAAATTTTCTCATTTATTCAGAGAAACTAATCAAGTTGTTGATGCTTAGGCAAAGATTAATTTATCTCAACCTCTTTATTGAAGATTTACATATCATGTTTTCGTTTTTTTTGCTTGTAGAGTTCGTACTCATAAACTTTTAGTTTAGTTTTGTTTCTTTTGGAGTTTTAATCCCCCTTTTTCACAAAACAGTAAACACGAATAGTAGTGCTTATCAAATTCATACTCATTGTCATCTTTAATTTCATGAGTCATGTTACTTAATATAATTTGGATTCACTTTTAATTAAATAAGATAATATTTATGACTATGAAGTCTAGTCGTGACTCTGAAGTCTTTGACGGTTACATGTATTGTATAGTTTTGTCAAAAGAGGATGATAAAAAACTATATAATGATATTGTGTTTCTATGAAAATCTGACTTTGCCTTTATGAGAAGGTTTCTCGTGAACAATTCTTTTTTTTTTTTTACACACGTATAATACTTTTTTCACACAAATATAACAATATGTGGTCAAATGCACACATTTACACAAGAAAGATAATAAGTGTCCTAATGACACTTGTTAAGAAGTATAAAGAAATTTTTTGTCTTTGAATTGATGCAATCAACACATTAAAACTTGAAAAAGTAATTTTTTCTACCTAAAACATACCGATTAAAATAAGCACTTGTTAATATTTAGCATATGTCGTAATGGACACTTTGTCATCGATATTTATTCTTTCTGATGGATACTTTGTCATCGTTGCTTATGCCGTAATTATGACACTCTTAACGTTGTCACACAAATATATAGTGGATTTGGGATGAGAATATTCATATTCCCCACCAGATGAGTCAAAAGAGAAGAGAGACATATTGAGTATGTGATCAACACAAAAATAAAGTGGATACCTACGCTCGATAAAGACCATTTGAATCCCTACTCAACGTATATAGTTGCATATATTCCCATGTGTTTTTCTTCTATTCTAGCTAGCTTTTTCTTAACTTGACAACTTTGCAATACCATTAAAGCAAGTACAAGTATTCCGAAAGAACGTTGAAAATTTTATCATAACGAGCAGAAGAGAGATTTTGTCGGCGGTCATTGTCACAAATCCTTTACCATGAAGGAAAAAGATGCAGTGAAAAGTGGAAGAGAATTAAAGGGGGACAAATTATCCACTAGTCTAGTGTAGCTGCAGATAAACAAGAATTATGTTGTAAGAGGAATGAGTATGATGAGTATATGAAGACATGGATATTTCATCTCCAAAGCGACGCATGAACCTTGCAAATTTTAACCGAAAATATTACTAAATTCATACATACTTCAAAAAAGATTTTGTCAAAAAATAAAAGATTTACTTCAAAAAATATAATGATGCACAAGATTACTATCCAATTTTACCTCTAAAAAAAAAGATTAGCATCCAATTTAATTTGTGTCAATCTTAAATCCCAAGTAATTCTACATAAACTCGACACTATATATACTTGTAAATACACATGCTATAACATAACATCAAAAACCCCAACTTTAATGCAGTTCATTCCTTCTTAGTTCAAGAAATCTATGCAACCTAGAGAAATAATGAAGACTCAAGAGAAGGGTGATAGGTGAATCTTATAACCAATGAAGTTATTAGTTATAAGAAATTTGCTAAGTCTAGGCAAAAGTATGTATATATGATGTTACAATTGAAAAAGTTGTTAATGACATGGAGATTAGCGCATCTACTATGCCCCTTGACAACCAAAATGATGCGTTGCAGCACCTCACAGATGTCCACCCCACACTAGTTAATTCCAATGATGGGCAGATTTTGCATGTTAATTCCAATGATGATGCAGCTGTGCAGATTTTGGAAGCTCAAATAATTCAGCCACTACAAGTCACTACGGTGCAACAACAAGAGGCACACACCAGCAAAAACATTCAGAGCGATTTGGATTTATGGGCTAGAATTCGTGAGTATGACCAACGGACTGCCGAGGAGGGATTTACGCAAGTACTAAGCAAGCAGCAGAAACAAGCAAGGAAGAAACAAGTCTTGGGAAAGCCACCGTATAACACCCGTACTATGGGTGGTCCTTCTCCATCTATCCAATGAATCAGATATATTGGAACGTCTGAGGTAAATGTTGTGCTGATATGGTTAGACCTCTTCCGGCGGAGTTACATATGGATCTCTTGCGTCATAGGATTGACTTGCCTAATTACAGATTTTCATAGTCTTTTGTAGCTTGTTCTCGTTTTTTTTGTGAGGGTTTTGGCCTAGTCCCCCCTCTTCTTGTATATATTTTTTCCTTTTTTTAATAAAATTTAGAGTTTGGCGGCATAAGATGAAGGTTTCCCGGGGTGCCAACCTAGTTGGCATGTCAGTGTTTCCTCTTGATGCCTGTCCTTACTCCTTGCTTAGCAAAAAAAAAAAATGTATATATGCAATATCCCTTAACAAACTTCGGAAAAAAGGAAAAGAAAGAGAAAGAGAAAGAAAGTGTGAAACGAAAAATTAGAAAGTGGTACAACAACGTCAAGAAGCCAAATAAAAAGGAGGTAACGGTAACAAGTTGCTTAATGAATCGAAGAACAAGTTATTTGATTCTTGAAAAATTTAGTAAGTTTTCTGATGCTCATTATTATTGACTAGGTAAAGGTTAATTTCATGATCGTTCGAGTTCTCATCAATTGGGCAAAGGTTAATTTCATGATCGTTCGAGTTCTCACTATTTAATTTCTAGAAAATTTAGTTTTATCTTATTTTTTTATTTTCCATTAGATTTTTTTGTTACCTATTTTTCCATTAGATTCTTTGTTTTGTTACACGAGAAGTTATTATCAAAATTAGAAATATTTTTGTTTAATATTTCCTACGAAAACAATAACCTTGTATTTATTATTTCCTATCCCAAAAGCAAAAGAGAGAAAGTTGTGCCTATCCCAAAAGAAAAAGAGAGAATATTATCGTTTTTGTATTTTAAGGGTATGATTTGTCAATTCCTCTTGTTTTTTTCTTCTATAAAAGTAATTAATGCTATATATTTGGAAAACTAAAATTTGTTTTTTTTTAAAAGTTTGTTTGTTTTTTTTATAACAAAATTTGTTTCTTATCATCTTTACATTTGGAATTGTTTGTTATGAGAGAGAACAAATGTGCAAAAAAAAATAGGAATTGGTTGGAGAAAAAGATTAGTAACTAACAATTGTTTGTTAGGAGAGAAAGATTACATATTAAATTTATTGGAAAGAGAAAGTGTGTACAAAAAAATAGAAATATATTGGTGGATAAAAATAAGGGTATAATAAGAAGTAAACGTGCAAAAATACGCTTCACTAATTTGATGTTAATATTCTAAAAAGACACTTAAAAAGGAAAGGAGGGACTATTTATTACAAATATTTAGACAAGTACTCTCATGTCTATTTATGTAAATTATGAAACTTTTTATAAAATTATTTAGATTTTTTGAGCCTTTTTTTTATTTCTTTCTATTATACCCTAATTTTAATCCATCTAAAAAATTCCTATTTTTTTTGCAAACACTTTCTCTTTTTAATAAACTTACTGTGCAATCTTTCTCTCATAACAAACCATTGTTAGCTTTGTGACAAAACAAACGGTTGTTAGTAACCCTCCCTCTATCCAACCAATTCCTAGTATTTTGCATATATATTCTTTACCTTTTCCATCATAATTTTTTTTTTTTTATATTACACTTGAAATTTTTAAGAATATTACTCATCTTATTTATAGAATTTTAACTCTTTATATAACCATTACTATAGGTAGCAAAATTTGGTTTAACTTTGCAGATAACAAAACACAAATTTTGCTTAAAAAAATTTGTTTAAAAGAACAAACAAACTTTGTTTTAATTCTTTTTTTTCTTTTTCAGTTTTATTGAAAATGAGTAAGTAGGAGTAATTGAGAAATGATATAATCGACAAATTATACGCTTAGACTATCCAAATGACAATTAGATAAGAACAAAAAATTACGTTAATTAAAGAAGCTCTTTGTTATGCACAATGACGAATTCAGAAATGTTGACTTGCAGAGGCAAGATTTTATATGATAAATATTTATAGAATTTTTTTAGCAATACAAACTTGATTTAATAATAACATCATTATCATTGAGCAAAATACTCGAGATTATAATCACTATCTTATTATATATTAGAAAAATTAAAAACTCGCCAACATCTACAAGTTAAAATTTATTAAAAAAAAGTATCTACAAGTTAAAATTGTTCTTTACATGTCTTTATATATAAAAAAGTATGGGGAAAATTATTCAAAATTTCATATCAAATGCGTTTACACATTTGATTTTATAAAATTCATGAGTGAAACTCTTTTTTATGGTATGCATTTATATTTAATGGGGACAATATATTATTTTAAGAGTGAACAACCAATAAAATATCAAAAACTTAACAAATATAACAAAACGAGTAGTGGGGGCAGTTGCCCCCAATCTACTATGCCTAGATCTGTGGCTGGTTAGGCTCACATCTTGCGCTTAACTTGATATCTTTTTCAAATGACAATTAAAAAAGAACTTGTGGAGTAAATGAAAGATAAACTACATCAAAACTTAATACTTTTTCCGTTCTAAATATAAAATCAATTTACAAAAAATTTGTCCCAAAATATTACTGACATTGAGGTAATATCCGTTTTATATATAGGCCTAAATGCAATTTGAACACTCTTAACAAAATATCGTCAAAGTATTAGATAATTGTATTTAGTATTGTGTATAATTTTCTGAGCAATGCTATTTGTCTAGAAGAATTTTGTCCCGAGCGTATCCCGAAAACCATTGAGTCAATACAGTTGTTTCCTAGCCGGTAAAAAGGGGGGGCATGGGTGTAATTTAGGGCAGATTTTCACTAAGGGATTGTTTGAATTGACTTATTTTAGAGTTTATGCAAATAAATATGCATTAATGTATTATTTATAAGTTTGTTAAGGTAGTTTATGAAAAAGCAACTTATAAATATACAATTTTCGTCAATACGATCTTATGAATTAACATAAAAATTTAATTATTTCCATAAACTCTTTTTCATAAACTCAAAATAAGCTCAATTCAAACAGACCCTAAAATCAAGGTTCGTGAAATCCTCGTGGCATTATCTTTCGCTGGATCAAGCAATTTCCAAATTTTTTTTTTGGACAATGCTATATACAGCGATAGAATTTACAACGACATTTTCACGAATGTATTTTTACTATGTATTTTAAGCACTACAAGTTTTCTTTTTTTTTTTTTTTTCGTTTTCAAAGAAGTATTAGAATCAAAAGGTAATGGTAATTGTCTGTTTGGCACCGCCACACCACTTGGGTTTCCTGGTAGACGTGTCTCCATGTCCCCATGCGTATCTGTTGTGCTTTTGCTGGCCAGTTTTTTATTCTATAGTTAAAAGCATTAGTGAATTTTCCGCGAAGAATAAATTCGTGAGATAAAGCATTTCCCTTTTTTTTTTTTTTTTCAGCAGTGCTATATCCAATAAAAATAAAAAATAATTTCACGAACTTATCACGGGCGTATTCTAAATTTCTAACATACATGTACCAGCTCTCCTCTAAAAAAATCATGTATTGGCTTTCAATTTTTTTGTGCAAACTAGCATTCAGTTTTTAAAGTTTTTGAAGTTATTTTTTTATTTTACTTTTTTTTAATTTTAGATTTAATTTGTATACATTTACGATATAACTTTTTTTACACATGCATGCTATCAAATCATTATACGATGTCACATTTTTAGATAAGCTCCTAAAATATCTTAAAATATATCTATATGTTGTGATTTGATTGAGTGCATGTATAAAAAAGTTACACCATCAGTACATAAAAATTAAGGTAAATACAAAAGTATATTTGAAATTTGGTTTGGTATGCATCCATTATCCAATTATTCCATATAATGTCATAATTTTGAGAGGGTGAATCCTATAACTAATGAAGTTATCACTTACAAGGAATTTGCTAAGTCTAGGCAAAAGTATGTGTATATGCAATATCCCTTGACAAACTTCGAAAAAAAGGAAGAGAAAGAGAAAGAAAGTGTAAAGCAAAAAATCAGAAAGTGGTACAACAATGTGAAGAAGCCAATAAAAAGCAGGTCAACAGTAACAAATTGCTTAATGGATCGAAGGTTAATTTCATGATCATTGGAGTTCTCACGATTCAATTTCTAAAATTCTTTTTAGTTTATCTTTTTTTAAATTTTCCATTAAATTTTTTTTTGTTACATATTTTTCCATAGACAAACTTGAAGGGTGTTTCGTATGTTGAGGATTAGTGTGTAGTATGATATTCCCATAGAAACGCTGTTAGTTCGTCAACTCATTCTCGTTTTGCTTGATCCACTATTTTTTGGAAATTTATTAAGAACTAGACTCTAACCCTTGCGATGCACGGGTATTGCACAGGTTTTGAAGAATATAAATATCATATTGATTATACATTCAATACTATGTTATGAAACAACTGCAAAAAGGATAAAAAAAAATGCAAAAAATACATCAATTTAAGCTATTAACTTTGTTTTCTTACCAAATAATATTACCAGTTGTGTTCCTGAATTTCTTCTTTGTTAATAATGAAAAGAAATTGCAATCAGAAAAGGAACCGCGAGGGCATTTGTGACTTTAAAAAAAATGTTTTGGTGCGGTATATCAATTTTGGAAGCAACAATATATCAATCAAAATGGAATTGGCTTAGTGATAAAAATTGTGAAGTGTAGTCATATGATACCTGGTTCAAGTCCTTGCAAAACCTTTTTTCATAAAATTTATTCAGACTGTGTAACATTTATATATACAAAGATAAACTGCCCACTAAATAGGCCTTAACTGCCTACGTTCTTAGTTTCTATTATTCCTTTTTCCTTAATTCTCTTTTTTTACGTTTTTTTTTAACTCTAGTTCTTTTTTTTAAGGATTCATTATAGTTCTTTGAAATATTGTTCGAAAAGGGACACTTTCTATTAAACTTATATTTTCATATTATCATTTTTTTTTTCTTTTAACTTATTTACTGATTCAAATAAAAAGAACAAAAAAAATAAAAAAATAAAAAAGATATAAAAATGAAGTCAGACAAGATTTGTTAAAAAAATATATCAATTAAATTCATAAATCACAGTTATCATTTTAAAGATAAAAAATACTTTGAAATAAATTACATAGATATCAGTTAAAATCCTTAAAAAAAAGATATCAGTTAAAGATATTTATAAATGTAATTTATAAAAAAAAAAAATCATATATGTAATTTTATGTCATTTTAGACTTATCACTCATTTCAAAAGTTAATTTTACCAAACACTTTAATTTCAAACAACTAGTTTTTCAGCTATCAGTCATCAGCTATAAGTTAGCTTTTCAGCTATCAACTAGCTTATAACTTATTTTTACCAAACAGAGCCTAAATAAGAAAGATTAAAAAAAAAATTGGGCATATGGCCATCCTTTGTACTAAAAAAAATAAAAATATTCAAGCCACTTTGTGCTTATTGTTCTCATACCAAGGATGGATTCTAGGGTAAGGACTCAATTAAGTTCCTCACCGGTAAACCATTAAAAACATACCATCAGATTTAAATAATGGCTCAGATTTTCTCAGATGTAAAAATGAGAACATTTACACGTTCCTCACACAATCTTTAACGTCCACCGTCAACAACCCATTAGGTTTCTCTTCCGGTATCAATTCTCGCCGATCCAAATATAGAGTTAAAAATATTGAATGAAATTCAAAGTCATGAGGAAAAAAAAATCACTAAAATTACCATTCATCACTTGTATTACAAGTGTGGTACAAAAAATCACTAAAGTTTATCTCCTTTTATCTACCGTTAATAATGTTCCGTACAAGCAAGGAAAAATATATGCAAAATGTGAATATTTGGGTGCATCTTTGGCAGTTTGTCAAGCATCATGGATGAAATGTTACATTGAATAAGAAAACATATCATTGAGAAAAAAATTCATATTTTGTGTGACCACGTTAAACCATATTATGTTACATTAAAAAATTCATATTTTGAAGCCGCAGATGGTGCATTGTAAGACAAAGGTTCAAATGGCAAATGTACGGACTAAACCATTGAGTAAGGGTAGTTTTGAAGAGCTTAAAGAAAGTGGAGTCACTAACCAAAGTGAATTAAGGAGGTGTGTCGAGAAGTAATGTGTAATTCAATTAGTTAGTTGACTTAAGCGAGTTAGTTAGAATCTAACACACATCACTTGGTTGGCATGTCACCCCTCAACTTTGTGGTTTTCGGTTTGAAACTAGCCTTACAAGTTCAAGTTAGTCAATTAATACAAGTTTTTGATTTATCATCATTCTCTCTTTGTTATTATGAAAATAGTCTTTCGGTATCGGTATATGTTGTATTATGAAAATAGTCTTTCATATTCATGAAAGGATAATACTTATTTTTGTAGCACCGACACTTCTGATCGAAGGCGTGTCTGGTGTCCGACACAACACTGACAAATTTGATTACATTAAATTATATAATGTTTTCTAATTATAATCGAAATTAACATGTCGGTGTCGACATGTCGATGTCAATGTCGTGTCCGTATATATGCTTCATATACACTTACACATGATACTTGGGCACAATTCATAGGTTTCTCACATGACATTTTCTAAACAATAATGTTTAAATCATTTTCATATGCAATAGTTGTTTAATTCATCAGGTTGCTCACATAACCTTATCTAAACAATGTTGTAAAAACACTATCTTAGTTAGAGTCTTGATAAATCAAATAAAAAATCATTAGTTTTCCATTGATGTAAAAAACTTTTCCCATATAATAAAAAAAGCCAAAAAGAAAATTGTTCACACATTCAATACTATAATCTTTAAAATATTCTTTAATGAAACAAGTTTCTGCAAAATGAAAAATTGTTTAGGAAGTAAGATTATTTTTTTATCACGCCAAAAAAAATTAAATAGCTTAATTGAATCACTTTTGTTAATCCAAGTATTATTAGCTATTTTTACTTATAAATGAATCTACATGAACTTTACATTTCTTTGCACATTAAATTTACTATAATTGCAAAAATAATCAGATAAAAAAGTTAGACAACCCTAAGTACCAAACTATAACAAGCAGAGAATTACTGAACATACAAATTTTCCCTTGATGTAAAAAATGAGTAATGAATTACATAAGGAGTGAATACGTGTGTATAACTTATATTCAGAACATTATATCTAAGAGGCTGAATAACAGTACATTCATCATTATTAGACCCTCTTAAGCTGGAGAGTAAATGTTCTTTAGTCCTAGTTTGGTTACACAAGTATGGAAAGGGAGAGGCTCCAATGGTTTGGTGAGGCAATCTACTAACTGCATTGAAGAAGAAATAAGAAGTAAATGGAACAAGTTTGGTAGCAGCTTTTCTCGGACAATGTGGCAGTCTAATTCAATGTGCTTTGACTTTCATTAAATTGGCCATGCGGCAAGCTGATTGGGTGTCAGTTCACAGTATAGAACAAAAGGACTTTGAAGTCATTGAGAAGATAAGTGAGTCACTGCAATTCACAGATTGTGAATGTCATGGCACGGTATTAGTCTCATGATGATTTGGAAATTGCACTCCCATGGATGGATTTTCTGTTGTCTGGGCTTGTTGCGCAATCTAAATCACAAAACCCTTTCAGCTGTAGGTGGGAATTTGAAGGAAAGAATAGCCCTAATGCTATAGAACTTTTGATGTATATAAGGACTCTTATTGTGGCTTCACAGTGAAGGGTAGCAGGCTTGCTCATAAGCTTGCCCAGCAGCTGCACTGAACACGAAATATTTTACCTTGTGTTGGTTAGGTAAATCAGTTTACCAACTAGTCTTCTGTATGATTCATGATCTGTCAGAAGTGTGCCTGATTCCTAAGACACTTTAGTGCACCTCTGTATTGGCGTGGAGGCTGATTTGGAAGCAAGTAGTCCTGTGTAAGTTTGAGATATGGAAATCTCCAATCCAACAAATTATTTCAATTATCCCAGATCTTCAATCTTGAACCAGCTACGAAGAAAGCTTTTGATTAATGTGATTTCTTCAATATCATTTCCAGCTAAAATAAGGTCATCTACATAAATAAGCAAAGCAGTGAATGAGTCTGTATTACTTTTAATTTACAGAGAAGGGTCAGAAATAGATTGTTGATATCCATAAACTGCAATTTTCAGAATAATTGCAATTTTTATCAGTAGCATGATGTAAATTCTGATATGGAAAACCTTGTTCATAAAAAATGGCGTCTAGAAATAAAAGTACATTGACTAGTAAGATCAAGTAAAACATAACCTTTGGTGCCAATTTTGTAGCCTAAAAAAATACATTTACTAGCTTTTGCGTCATTTGTCTCTTTGTTGAACTAAAGTAGGAGCAAAGGACAAAAAACCAACGATTTTAAGAAAGGTAACATGCGTTAATGCATAAGACCAAAAACATTTGGGCAATTTAGAATGAAAACGAGATCTGGTAACATTCAATAAATGTATATGCTTCCTTCCTACTCTAGAATTTTGTGGTGGGGTATCCACACAAGGTTTATGAATGATTCCTATAGAATAGTAAGTAGGCATTGAAATTCCAAGTTATATCATCACTTTTAATTGTGTTGAGCTTGACAGAAAATTGAGTAGAAACAAATGAAATAAGATTTTGAATAGATGGTGTTGTATCAGATTTATGTTTCATTAAAAATGTCAAAGTATCAGGAAAAATCATCAACAATAGTTAAGAAATATTGAAAACCTTGTAAATAGATGGAACCACTAGGGACTCATATATCCATATGTAAAAGACCAAAACAATTTGATGAAAATCTGTAAACTCACCTGTTTAATCAAGGAAATCACAGTTGACAGATATGAATAAATAAAAATTATCTTCAATGATAACATCAGCTCTTCAACAGTTACAATGATCCTGCATACAACAAATAAAATTAATGGACGCAAAACGAGGATTAAATGGGGAAGAAAAGATGAGAAGGCAAGTGGAGAAATGGAACTGGAATCCAAGAGATCTCAAGAATGAAAGGGTGAGAAGGTCATTGGGTTTTGAAAAAATTCAATTAGCTGTTTTCTTTATGAGCTTTCTCAATGAGCAGGGCACCCCAAGAAATCTTGAAAATTATGAGCACATGTTATATTTGACAATGATGACTCTGAAAATATTAAAACCATGTTGACCTAACAGACAAAATTGTTCTTAATAGCAGAACTCTAATTACAAAATGTCCACATAATTTAAGCGTGAAAATGCTTAAAGCCATAGCCACATGACAACCTTACTTTTATACTTTATATATATTAAGATTAAGATATTGAGATATATAGGGTACAAGCATGAATTATCAAGTAACATATATTTTAGCTATGAACTAAACCATAAATAATACGAGGTTCAGTTACATGCATAAGCATAACAATACTACATTCAGTAACACTAATAGTATCGATCACATTGATCAACCAAATTAGATAAATAGGATTAAGCAGATAATAGCAAGCAGGTAGCAGCAACTCGTCAGATTTGAGATTAGAACTTGTTCGGCGATAACAAATTTCAATACATGTTCCAAATTAGAATAGTGGGTGGAAATGGTTTAGGTCCATGCTTAAAAAGTATGCAAGGAATACAGGCGGTTGAAAAGAATGATAAACGCATAGAAGTTAATATTTTTCCAAGCATAATGAAATATTTCTTCAATGTATTGTCTTTTTTGGAAAAACTGAAAGGTTGGAAAAGATTTGCAATATAGATGCACATAGTATTACAGTAAGATGAACAATCTGAGTTTGTGGTCAGAGATCCAATAGAAGGACTATAGAGCACATAGGAGGAACTAGGGGTGTGCATGGTCGGATATTTTGACCGACCAAACCATATCCATATATAAACCACTTATATGGATTTGGATTTACAACCATAACCATATTTTATTATAAACCGGTTATGAATATGGTTACGGATATATAACCGGTTATTTTTACAAAACCGGTTTATAAATGGATATGGTTTGGTTTATAAAAATATCCGGATTTTTTCAAAATCCAAATTAAAAATCAGTTATTTATAGGTTTATTAACCGGTTATTTCCATCCATTTGGTAATAAGCTCCATTTCCAGGAATCATCAAAACAAACAAATTGAATTATCATGCAAACACCCTTCTTCTTCATAAATAAATTATGCACTCAATCAATAATAAACCAAAAATATATATAACATATAAAATGAACAGCGTCAAGAACAACACAGATAAATAAAGGACAACAGATATGAATAATTCGTCATCATATAATAAAAGATTTATATTATATATGTTATTATTATTTAAACAATTGAGAAATGATGCACCATATTCATGCGAATCAGAAATTTTCTTACTTAGTGTGAGTTACTATCATGCAATGATACATAAAAAATGCGACGAGAGAATGTGAGTGAAAATCATGGTTTTGAATTAATGGTACTGTCTAGCAAGGTTCCATTGCTATTTAATTTATATCACGAGAGAGGTTCCTATTCAACCGGATATGGTTTAGTAAAAAAAAAATATGATTCTTGACAAAAAAAATATATTGTGGATTTGGACATCCAATAAAAAAACCGGATTTATAAAATTGGATGACCGACCATTTTAGAATAGACCGGTTAATATTTTGTTTGCAAATATCCGGTTATTTGGATATGGTTTTGGATTTGGATGTGGTTTTCTCCATTAACCGGATATTTTGCACACCCCTAGGAGGAACATACAATTTAAATAGATTTATAAATAGATTTAATTCTCCTTACTGTGGAATCTACAGATCTGTTCTACCATTCCTAAACCACCAAAGTCTAGAATCAAACACCTTTCCTAAGTGTTACGCCGACTTTCTCCAATACTATCATTCTTAATCATGTCTCATCTAGTATTTACCATACATCCGGTGTAACATTCTCACCTCTGCTACACTAAGCTTACTCTCGTGTTGACATTTTCCTCCCGATGTTTTGTCTCATACAACATCAATGGTCTTGAAATTGTACAATATTATCCCTTTAGCTAGAGTGGTACATTGTTATCACAAAATCCTTGAGAAAATAGAGTGTCCAAGATTATTATCCCTTTAGTTTGAATATAGACTGTCAACCATGTTTTTGACTTGTAAATATATTTCCCGTTTCATGGGAATAGAGAAAATTACAATCTGGTTAACAAATTCAAAAAGTTATTGTCGTCTTACATTTTTCTCATGTAATTGCAGTGAGATTAGTTATTTTATTTAGTTGCGATTTTTACTACTCCCTGAAAATTTGAACATAATGAAAATATAGCAAGCTGCTTGTTGATGGAAAAAAATTACATGAATGGCCTTACAAATTTCACAATAGAAATGATATCCAGTAATCAGTATGTATACAAATCTTCACAAGTTATAGTTAGTTCTTTAAGCCTATTGTAATGAGATAATAAAAAAATTGCAACATAAACAAGTCTATTATATTAAGCAATCTTTATTATTTATTCTTTTGATCCTATTTTTCTACCTCATGAGTCATAGGGTTTTACTTTACACAGTAAATTTATCTATAGCCCAACTTAGTATTCATTCACAAAATTCCTGACTTAAAAAAAAGTTTCACCTCTTTAAACATGAGGCAAAGTTCAGTGACGAGCTATTTCGCATACTTTCCAACAGTTAGAAGAACCTACAAGAATTAAGCAAAAATGAGGTTCCAACAGTGGTACTGGTAACAATAAGAAAAGTGAAACTCAGCATCTCATAACAATCCTAAATTAACACCTTCAGCACTTAGAGTGTGTGAGAAAACATGAAACGAATTGGCTTCAATCATGCATCCTCGTCGAAATGCAAATCATTGGCAACCATTTCACGGATGACTGCCTCTGCATTCATGCTCCCTTGGCTGATATCAACTGAAACACCGATTTCATGCGTTTCCCAAAGATAATTGCAAGTTTAGTTTATGTTGTTACTCAAATGAAATAAGAATTTATCAAATGAAAGAAAGACAGAAAATACATAAAATCACCTGTTTTAATCAAGGAAATCACAGTCGAATAAACAAAAAGCATACTGAATGATAGCATCATCATCAGATCTTCAACCGATACAATGAAGCTGCATACAAAAAAATTAAGCTCATGGAAGTTGAAATCTCGGATCTGATAATGAAAAAGTGAAAATGCAGAGAGACATACGTAGTTAACCCAATCTCATGGCGGTGTTTTGTATACATTGAATTAGATTCGCGAGTTGAGTGAATAAGTGAACAATTCGTGTTCAAGCTCTGAGAATAAGATTTCAGTGGGGATGTAGATGATAATGGGGTATGAAACCCTAGCTGCGTTTGGAAAGGTTAAGGGTCCGTTTGGTTCGAAAGTTTTGGAGGGGAGGGGAG
>Ga0315915_1003138_pt1 | contig 21050 bp, 16 predicted proteins | sample MpolbnodulesMG_FD_207738 | JGI IMG/M metagenome (GOLD analysis project Ga0315915, IMG submission 207738) | Medicago polymorpha root nodule microbial communities from Los Angeles, California, United States - branched nodules | ecosystem: Host-associated > Plants > Roots > Nodule | place: USA... | reverse complement strand
CACACAAGTCTTGCTCATGGTTTCTTACAACTAATTTTTTATGTACATATTGTTGCAGTCGATTTTGTAGACCAAGAACACTTGATCCTTTAAAAGTGAAGGGTAAAATAGTGGCATGTGCTCGAGAAGGGAAAATAAAATCAGTTGCCGAGGGTCAAGAAGCTTTATCTGCAGGTGCAAAGGGAATGTTTTTGGAAAATCAACCAAAAGTTGGTGGGAAAACACTTCTTTCTGAGCCTCATGTTTTGTCTACTGTCGGTGGAAATGGGCAAGCAGCGGTTACAGCACCTCCTCGTTTAGGCGTAACTGCCACGTAATTATTAATTACATGAACCTTTTTTTAGTGAAATTATATGCACCCTTCTTTCCTTCAAAAAAGAAAATGTACCCTTCTTGTAACATCATAAAATCACATGTTACAAGATTAAGGGAACTATTTATACATAATCATATATTTTTATTTGCAGGGATACAATAGAGTCGGGTACAAAAATAAGATTTTCCCAAGCAATAACACTCTTTGGAAGAAAGCCAGCTCCAGTTATGGCTTCATTCTCATCTAGAGGACCAAATCAAGTTCAACCATATATACTCAAGGTGTTTGTAGTACACTTGAATTTGTTATCTACTCGCTATATAATGATATGTCATGTGTGAGTTAGAAATTCCACATTGAATGAAAGAGTAGGCGTTGAGCAACGCATATAAGTGAAAACACTCATATACTTAACGTTTTAAGGTTTAGGGTTAATATGTGGTGGCAAACCTGACTTGTATAGTTGCTCTTAAGCCAATGAGATGAATTAACATAGCATTGCTCTCCTGAAAGTTTCAACATTATATAGCACTCCTTATTAATTTATGTTGATTTAATATGGTTTTGCTATGGTTTTTTGTTTCAGCCTGATGTAACTGCGCCAGGTGTGAACATACTTGCTGCCTATTCATTGTTTGCAAGTGCATCTAATTTACTAACAGACAATCGCCGAGGTTTTCCATTCAATGTAATGCAAGGAACTTCTATGTCTTGCCCTCATGTTGCTGGGACTGCTGGTCTTATCAAAACACTTCATCCTAATTGGAGTCCTGCAGCTATTAAATCAGCTATTATGACCACTGGTATTTCCTCTCATCACTCACATGCTACATATAGAGGCAAATCCTAATGATATATTACTAATTGATAGTGGATTTAAGTTTAAGTAAGAAAATATTGCATATTCATATGTATGATTATTTAACAAGATTGTGTATGATTTATTAAGTGCAAATCCTTACCATATATAAATTCATGAGTAATTCTATCAACAATCACTCTTATCATTTTCTTTCCAACATCCATTCTCTTATCCATTGAAATTCATGTGGGTCTTACCACTTTATGTGGGGATCATTCCCAAAATGGTGTGAAAGAGAGTGTTAGAATGAATATTGCTAGCACTCCTATAAATTCATAATTCATTGATCCACAGAAAATAAAGTCGGAACAAAATGATTTCTGGTTTTTAAAATGATTAGTCATTACTTACTTGTCAAAATATGTTGGCTTGCAGCAACAACAAGAGATAACACCAACAAACCTATAAGCGATGCATTTGATAAAACACAGGCAGATCCATTTGCTTATGGCTCAGGACATATTCAACCCAACAGTGCAATAGATCCTGGACTTGTTTATGATCTAAGCATTAAGGATTACTTAAACTTCTTATGTGCCTCTGGATATAACAAGCAACTCATTTCAGCACTTAATTTCAACATGACATTTACTTGTTCAGGAACTCATAGCATAGATGACTTGAATTACCCTTCAATCACATTACCAAATCTTGGATTAAATGCTATTACTGTCACTCGTACAATTACCAATGTTGGGCCACCAAGTACATATTTTGCTAAAGTTCAATTGCCTGGATATAAAATTGCTGTTGTACCAAGTTCCTTGAATTTCAAGAAAATAGGTGAAAAGAAGACATTTCAAGTTATTGTTCAAGCAACAAGTGTGACTCCAAGGAGGAAATACCAATTTGGAGAATTGAGATGGACAAATGGAAAACACATTGTAAGGAGCCCCGTTATTGTTCAGCGCAAATGAAAGATTATTTCTGAGTTGGTTCAGTTATGACAATAAAATGTAGATGCATATATGTAAATTAATGCATGTTTGCCTATTAGATTATACCAGTTTGCTTTTCTTATTTCATCAATGTTGTTGTTGCTTGGGTATGTATGGTAGTCTAATGAGTTTTATAATAAGTATATGTGCTTAGTAATGAGTATTATAATAACTAGTGTATATGGACCCTAATAATTGATGTATATCAGTATATGAGAGTGTGATATCTATATATCGTGCACAACCATAAGTGATTTTAAATTATAAGTATTTTTTTTTTCTATTTTAACTTTCACAGTGATTTTATATGTACTATGTATTTAGATAAATATTGTTTAGTAGACTAGGTTATTCAATTGACGCAAATGCTTAGTGGACTAAAGATAAAATCGAATTATTCAATCTTCAGCATGCGTCATTAAGGAATGTGACGCATGCATCATAGTTTTAAAAGGATATTTCATAGTTTTAAATTTTGATTCACCATTTTTAAGTCAACATCTCTATTTCTTTTTAAGACACATGCATGCAGAACTTGTGTTGGCATATGCAGCAGGAACTCCCCAAACGCCTCCGCCAGTTGCTTACCCACCTTCTATGTCACATGCCTTGCTGATAAATTTTGATCTGTATCCAAAAAGGCACCATATACAGCTGCAGTTGTGACATCTCCTCTTCTCCAGCTCCGATTATCAACATGTGTTTATTGAAAAACCATGGTCCTCCAATCAAAACTTTTTGGACATCAAGATGGTGTAAATATTGGAATAGGAACGTGCACAAATATGCTTCCTTAATTGACACAAACTGGAGAACATACGCTTGCCTTGTTTTCCCTCAACTTATGCAGCCTCCTGGGTCTGTTTGTGAGCAAACTCCAACCATACATCGCCGCATCTACACGATTTGTTACCAACATTCACCATGCTTTTCTACTCTTTTATAGAAATCACAACTCCGGGGAGCCAGTTAGCCAAGCATGTCATGATAAATAAAGGTAAGAAACTCTTCCCCGTGTGATCAATTTTATTCGCTCAATATTTAGACATGATTTCTAAATTAAATTCATTCATTGATATCTTCTCCATTGCTTTAATTTTCTACGCCTAATTAAATGACGAATTTATTACCAGCACTTTTGCATTTAAATGATGAATTTATCACCATTACTACTGCTGTTGAACCTTTACTACTGATGTTCAGGAATGAATCTGTTTTTCATTTTCATTTTGAGGTAGTAATTGGTGCAGAAAGGGAGAAAGAAATTGGTGTAAATTTGTTCATTTGTACAATCTTTCCATATGTAATTTTCAAAGCCAAACTCCAACCACAAAGCTTACAACTGAAGAAACAACAAAAAGACGAGGATGTTAGTATCATTATTATACATGTACATACAGTAGACAATTTCATTGAGTTAGTGAAGTTGTCCTAGTCTTATCATGTGAAGTTGCTTTCCCACCAAAGGCGATTTTCCTATTGCAAGCATCTTACATACTTGATCCATGCTTGGTCGAGAAAGTGGATTCTGACTCAAGCAAGCAAATGCAAATCTCGTTATCAAGATAACCTCCTCATCAATTGGTTCTATAACTTGTTGAAGTCGTTGATCTAAAACATCTATCAACAACATATTATCAGCCGTTGGCCTTGTAGATGGTGACAAAAATAATGAAATGAGATCTCCTGGATGTTTTCCCATTATGATTTCCAAAGCAAGTACTCCAAAACTGTATACGTCACATTTCTCATTCACTTCCATTGTTTGTGCCAACTCTGCAAACAAAGAATGAGTTTCAAATATAAGTTATATGTTACACAAATATTATGTAAAAAATGATATGATAATTTCAATTTCTATATAAGAGGGGAATTGGTTCTAACCTGGAGCTGCATACCCAAAAGTGCCTGCAAATTGTGTCCAACTATGTAAGTCCGGCTTTAGAAACTTAGCTGTCCCAAAGTCGGAGACATGTGCTTCATAGTCAAGATTAAGAAGAACATTCTTGCTCGATATATCACGATGAGTAATAGGAGGTGAGCAATCATGATGCAAGTACGATAAAGCATTGGCCACGCCTTTAACAACATTCACCCTCTTTTCCCAATCAAATGCAGTGGCTTGTGTGTCATTGTTTAGTGTTTGATCTAAGCTTCCACCTTCCAAGAACTTGTAAACCAAAAATGAGAATTTAGAATGTGAGCAAAATCCGTGAAGCTTTATGATGTTCCTGTGTTTGATTCCTGTCAAGGTTTCAATCTCACTTTTAAAAGACTTGGAACTGAAACATGACATTTCTTCATCTGTTACCAAATGAAGCTTCTTCACAGCAACAACCAAACCTGTTGATAACTCTGCCTTGTAAACATTTCCTTGACTTCCAACACCAATGAGATATTTGTCATCAAAATCCTCAGTAGCTTCAATAATATTTTCAAACATCATTTTTCCATCATGACTCCAAAATGAAAATAGTACTCCCCTCTGTACTTCTTCAGTTTGACTTTCTTCATTTGGTTTTTTTCTTCGACACGATATATACATCAAAGCTCCAACCACAAACAACACTAATATTAGAGCTCCTAAAGCAATGAATACCGATTGAAGGACATTTTTGCTCTTTTGACTACGGCTTGTAGTACAAGGAACCAAACCTATGATATTTCCGCATAAGCCGTTGTTATTTTTGAATGATTCAAATGAAGCATTAAGAAAAGCCGGAATTTTCGGTAGCGGACCTTCTAACTGGTTGTCTGATATATTAACAAAAACCAAATTCCTTCCAAAATTTTGAGGAATGGTTCCTGAAAGCATATTATGTGAGAGATTTAACTTTGACAACCGCACCAAGTCTGCAAGACCTGTTGGTATATTTCCTTTCAAAAAATTGCCACTAAGATCAAGAGATTCCAAACCTGAACCAAACTTAATTGGAATAATTCCTTCAATTTTGTTTCTGCTCAAATTCAACATTCGTAAATTCGGTAGCTCTACAAGTTCTTTTGGTATCGTGCCACTCAACTCATTTCCTCCAAGATCCAACTCTTGAAGTCTTTGCAGTAATCCAATTTCTGTTGGGATGCTATCTGAGAAATGATTGTTGCTAATCTTGAGATCAAATAATGATTTCATGCCTCCTAGTACTTCCATTGGGAGTTTCCCAGTCAATTGATTTGAAGAAAGATGAAGCACGCCCAGCTTGGTTAAACCAATAAAATCTAATGGTATAACACCAGAAATATTATTGTTAGATATTATAAAGGTCTGAAGATTAAGAGACTTCCCCCAGTTTGGTGAAATTTGTCCACGAAATTTATTGTCACTCAGATCTAGGTATTGCAACTTTGGATATACACCAAAATCTTGTGCTATATCACCTTCTATTTGATTCACCTCCAACGTGATTCTTTCAATGCTAGAACAATATTTCAAACTTGTTGGTATTGGACCGGTGAAACGGTTGTGATCAGCATTTAATAACGTTAACGATCCACCAGAGCATATTTGAGACGGCAAATGGCCAACAAAATCATTTTCGGACACAATAAAGGAAAACCAATTGGTTATGTCATAAAGACCATTTGGAATTCTACCATAAAGTTTATTGGTAGCTACTTCAAAAACAGTGAGCCGCTTCAAATTTCCTATTGAAGCTGGAATAGTTCCAGTGAGGTTGTTTTCTTGGACACTAAGGACTTGCAAATTGATCAAATTTCCTAGAGACACAGGAATTGGTCCTGAAAGATTATTACTTCCCAAATACAAATAAATGAGATTTTTCAAGTTTCCAATAGTGGAAGGAATGGATCCAGAAAGGTGATTGATATCAAGTGCAAGTACCATCAAATTAACCAAGTTTTGTATGGAATCAGAGATTGAACCAGAAAGACCTATGTTATCAAAGTAGAGTACGGTCAAGGTAGACATGTTCCACAAGGAATGTGGAATTGGACCAGACATCTTGGTGTTATTAGAAAGGACAAGTGTATCTAATTTGCTCAAGTTCCCTATGGTTTCAGGAATACCACCAGATAGAGAGTTTCTTGACAAATCAATATAATCAAGATTTGTCAAATGCCCAATTTCTTGTGGAATAGAACCGACTAGGTTGCTTCTTTTAATATCTAGATGCAATAATTTGTTCAATTTTCCAATCTCAGGAGGAATAGGTCCACCAGACAAATTGTTGCATCCTAAAGCAAGATATGATAGGTTGGTTAAATTTCCTATGGTATTAGGAATTGCTCCATTTAGTTTACAAAATGAAATATCAAGGTTTTCTAAAGTTGTTAATGTAAACATTTCTTGTGGGATTGAACCGTCAAAATAATTTCGAGAAAAAATTAATGTCCTTATTTTTGACATGTTACCGATTTGTGGGGGAATGGTTCCATAAAAGGAGTTGTTGAAGATGCTTATGGTGAGGAGGTTGGGAAATGAAGAGAAGGTGAGAGAGTGAAGTGTACCTTTTAGTCCAAAATTTGCAAGATCTATGGTAGAAATTAAATTGGATTTGTCACACTCAATTCCTCTCCATTTTTTGCATGGATTTGTGGTATTTTTCCAAGTTGGCAAGAGAGCTTGGCTTTGGTTGTCAAAGCTATTTTTCCACTTCAACAAACCTAATTTTGCTTCACTGTCTTCAGCTACACACAGTGTCGAAAAGACACAGAGAATTATGAACATAATCATGTTCAACTTGAGTAGTACCATTATTCAAGTAGCTGGGTTTATTTTTACGATTTTTCCACGGATCTGTATATTATATAAGTTTGAACTTAAAGCAAACAAACTAAAATGTAACCAAAAAAAAAAAAATGATCACATTGCTTTTTTTTTTCTTTCAAGAAGAAATTATCATAATAATAGTAGAGATACTAGATGGAATCCTAATATAAATATGGAAACTAGCATGACGCAAAGCCACTCTAGCAAAACTATGAGTGACTTCATTGGCTTGTCTCTGAATAAACCTAACATCAGAGGTTACTAAATCAGAAGCTAACAAACGTCTACAGTCATTAATTACTGCGCTAAAATTAGAGACACCACTTTTACTACCATAAAGACTGTCTACCATAGTTTTGGAGTCAAGCTCAAAGTCTACAATACCCAGTTGCAGATCGCGAACGCAGTACATTGCTAATAATAAACCCAAAGCCTCACTCAAATCCACATCAAGGAGCGAAGTCATCCTTTCAGTCTTGGCTAAAACAATTCGACCTTCATTATGTCAAATGCAAACACCAATACCGACTTGATTCCGAGCTTGAGAGAAGGACGCAACAACATTACAAGTAAACCTGCCGGGACTTGGTTTAATCCACTTTAAGTCACTCGGGGTGTCAGGATTATGAGGGATATGATGCCGAATAGTATGAGCATTCCTCTAGCTAGTAAGAAGAGAACTTGCACGAACACAAATAACTTGAGCTGTTTCAGTAATGTTGTTCCATGCATTATAGTGTCGATGCTTCCATATACTTCAGAAGGTCACACAGAAAATTTGTTTTTGCTGCTGATCTAGGTGTTGTAGGATAGCGAACACATTGGTTGGAAAGTTGGCATCAATATCAAAAACAGTCATCAAAGGGCTCCATAAGTCAATGTTATATGTGCGTATATTTTGTTGCGTTTTGTTAACGAGTATTCTTGAACACTTTCAAATCAAATAAGGGAAATGCTAACTTGTGCCCTTAAGGCACAAGTAAGGGCACAAGTTAAGAAGCTAAATATAGAATTATTATCTTGAAAATTGTGTATTCAACATTACAAAAGTTTAAATATTTATGCTTTCAATACAAATTTTATTTTTTATTTCTTTTTATAGTTTCTTAACTTGTGGTAGCATGACCAATCAAATAATTATTTTTTTAAAATATCAAATATTTCAATTTTTAATACATCAAATACACATATTTTTATAAATGCTTACTATTTACTATTTCCATCTCAAAATAATAGTCATTTAAGGTTTGTGTACAATTTTTAAAAAATGATTAATTGTGTTGATTTCAATGATAAAATTAGTATCACTTACTAAAATATTTTTATTAATTGTAATTAGTGGAATAGTTAAGTTGGATGTAAACAGATATGCTTGTGACAAAGAAGATGCATCATGTCCCCATGAACTTAACTCAGTTGGTAGCGATAATGCATAATATATGCAAAGTCTTCGTAAAATTTCAAGATTTCGACATAAATGGAATTATACTTTCATTTTCAATTCTTTGTTCAATTTTATTTTTTGAAAATGGATTTATTTATATTTAGTATTTTGTTTGTTGATTCAAGAAAATCAATAAAACGTTGTTTATGGATCTAGCAATACTACTCGTACATAAAAGGATATCTATGTATATCCCTTTTATGAAAAATTTGAAAAAAGAATAAGATTTACGTAAAATTCAATAAATAAAGCTATAATAGAGAGAAAAAGATGTTAAACATTACATTGATATTTTAAAGTGTCAATTATTTTTAAAAAAAAGTTAAATAGACAATCATTTTGAGACGGAAATATATCTTTTAAAAATGCCCTGAAACACTTGTTCCCATTTCCTTGGATGCGATTGCTTTTTTCTTTTGACTAGACGCGATTGCTTTCTTCTTTTGACGGGATAAGATTACCTTTTTCTTTTGGGGGAACAAGATTACTTTTTTTAGTTTCTATCAGAAAAAGATGAGATTACTTTTTTAGTGATTACTCATTCAGATGTCCGTATAATCTCTCTTTTTTATCAAACTGTCCCCACACGTAAATACTATAAATTTTTCAATTTAATGCGTATTGTTTTTAGACACAAGAAATGCTAAGATTTTTTTAGGGAACAAGAAATGCTAACATGTGCTCCGCTAAATTACATATATATTTGGTTCTCGTGAGTTTAACTCAGTTGATAGAGACAATGCATAATATATGTAATTTCTGAGGTTTAAATTCCGACCACCACGAAAAACAAAATTACATATTTGGTTCTCTAAATTTATTTATAATTTTTAGTTTGGTCTCATAACCGATTGTTGTTACATTTATGTCTTTTAACGTTAGTTTTAAATTAGTCCATTTATGTTACCATAGACCTTATTAATTAATCATTTTAATTCTAACCATTTGATCTTTTTGTTAAATGATAAAACATTAGATCTTGAATGTCCATTGAATTTAACGGTGAACCATCAACACCTACTTTATTCATCTCCTTCTTTCCTTCTCTTCTTCATTATCTTCATCAACTCCATCAACCAAACCAAAACTTTTTTCCAAAAACAGAATAGAAATAAAAATGGGTTTGTCTATCATGTGCAACATTGCACATGTTAGAGCAACTAAAATGAAAAACTTTTTATCGAAAAACAAAAATTATTTATGAAAAAGATACATGCAAACTTACCAATTTAAACTTCTTAACATATGCAAATTTGTACATGTTAGAAAAACCCAATAAAAAAAACTAAAATTATCAAATTAGTTACTTCAAATGACCCTCTATTTCATGATCGTTATTATTCTTCATTCCTAAATTCTAAGAAGCTGTTAAAAAAAATATGTGGGTGAATGTTTGTAAGATATGGGTTTGTGATTTCATAGTTCGTTACTCAAACTCGGTGAATCCTTAGTTTCATCATCATCTTCATAGAAAAGAATGAGCGCAATAGAGGGTATTTAATTATGTTCTTCATCTTCAACATTTCTTCTTCTTCACCTTAATCCATCTTTGTTCTTTCCAGTCCATCTCATCACTTTCTTTGTCGTTCCATTACCAACCACATACCCAAATGACAACTCAACCATAAATCCCTGAATGTTTAAGAAATGAATCAATTAGAACCTCACCCACCAATCCAAACTCAAAAAGCAAATATTTTTTCACAACCCCATCATTTTTCACACGAAAGAAAAAACATACCCGTTAATTGGTTATGTGACCAAAATAAAAACAATAAATAAGTTAAGGGACCAAATATGCAATTTAGCCTATTTGTTTTTTGTATATCAAAAATAAAAATATATATTGAAAATTTTGCAAATTTATTCGTTAAAAGATTAAAAATTATTTTACTAATCTTTTTTTTTTTATTATTTTGTCTTTAGATGGAGTGGTACTAAAATTAAACTCACACACAACTGTGAGGTCCCGAGTTCGAATCCAGGTCATGACATCCGACCTTACAATTTTGGCATTTGCCAGTTGAGCTAGGACTGTTAGACTTATTTTACTAATCTTTAACAAAACACATATTAACTTGACGCTTTAAATATTTGATTAGATATAGATATTTGACAAATCATTTAAGTATTATTCAATCTGACATTTTCTTGAAACTAAAATTGGTCATGGGCCTAGCTTTGTTTTTAGTATTTAAGGAAAAGAAATGATATTTGTACAACCATTTTTGTACAAATTTTTTACAACTTTATCTCTCATACTCGCATTATCTTCTTATTCTCTCTCTTCCTTTTTCTCTCTCTCTATTGGTTTTGACTAATGAGAAGAGAGAACAACAAGGTTGTCCCAAAGGTTGTATCAAAAGAGTTGTTCAAATATCACTACTCTTTAAGAAAAGCTTTGTTTATTAAATAATGTCCCAGGACACTAGTTAACATGACCATTTCATAAATTATCTTGAAAAGTTTATTAAAATAAATCAAACAATCATTAGGATATTTAATAACATGAGAGAGTGAGAGAGGCGGTGACCATGGTCCAAATAAGGGCAACTGTGTTGGCATTCCTTTTCGTCGACGGTGAGGGAGATTGGGTGGGATAGGATTCCATTCAGGGAGAGATATATTTGGGGGCGGGGGATAGGGATGGATGGTTCGTGGTGAGTATCCGACGTCGAAAAGCAATTCAACCATATGATTGAGGACATGACATGTTTTTGGGAAGGTTCTAGGCAAAGGGGTTTGGGTTCAGACATGTTTAATCGGTTTGGAGGTCAAGGTTACCGATTCAGAGGAGATCGTGATCAAGGTTTAGGTTTTTAACAGGAAAATGCAGGTACGAGAGGGATGGTGTTATTTATGTGCATGACAATTTGACTCAACGTGTACAAAGTTCTTTTAACATAGGGAGATAAGTGGTGCGTCGTGAGAGACATGGTGCTCGTAAGGCGATATTGAGTAAGAATAAGGATGCACACAATGCTTCAGCGCCATTTTACTTTACTAGTTTTATCGAACATATGCCTTTGTTCTTACTTCAGAACGGCTTTGAGGTATGTGGAATTTTGTCACACTTATCCATTGCTGCAAGAGAAATGTTGGTGGTCAGGCTTACAGTTTTGTAAGGTTTGATAATGTGAGAGATGTGGAAGAAGTTAACTAAGGCTTTGAACAATATTAGCTTTTGTTATTTTCGAGTTTGGGCTAGTGCAGCTCATTTTGACATATTGGGAAAGAAGGACAAGGAGATGGAGGGGAAGGATACAAGGGGTGAGGGAGAAAAAATTTGAGAATAAAGGGAGAAAGGAGGTCGCGAGCCAAACGGGTGGTTAGGAAGGCTGAGTTAGTTGTGGTGAAAGAGAAGGCGGCGAGTAATGAGGAAGAAAAGGAGGTGAAATGCTTAGAGATAACATAGGTGAAGAGGGTGGAGCGTGTATAAGGAGATATGGAAGACGTGGGAGGGTCAGATAGGGTGTTAAATGATTATGTTGCTTTAGGAAGTGGGGGACGTATCTGCCCTATTGGGCCGAATGCCTTCCGTTGTGGGTTATCAACCCACCCTGAGTACTGAAATGGGTACTTTACAATAAGGAATTACTTCTACCAAAGATGGGTCTATAACTTCTATTCAAGCAGTTTATGTACCTGCAGACGATTTGATCGATCCGGCTCCTGCCACAACATTTGCGCATTTGGATGCTACTACTGTACCATCAAGAGGATTAGCTTCCAAAGGGAATGATACTTTGAAGAAGAGGAAGAAGGGTGATGGTGTTATTGCTAAGAGGAAATACAACTCAGATAAGTCGGATGTTAAGTGGTCAAGAAAAGGAGTTGTAGCTATGGGTTTTGAAGGGATAAACATACCATTTATGTAATAAAAGATTGTGGATGCTGATTTTCATGTCATTCTGATAGGTGGTGACAAAGTGTTCTAAAAGTGTTATGGTAACAATGATGTACTTAGTATTTATAATGATGCGGTGGATTTTTTTAGCCACCCTTGGACACAGAAGGAGGTGGTGTACGAAAGAGAGGCATAGGTGCGTTTTTATAGACATTGTGCACATTGGAGTAATAGACATAGTTTTTTCCATTACATAAGTATCATCTTCATCATGTATGCACATCCCAATACATGTTCTATTTAGCTACTCGAAAAAGAAGGCATCAACATTGTATTTGAGATGACCACATTGTGGTCGCTGCCACCTAATCGAAGCAGTACTCAACATTAACGCGTAAGAGATATGATGGACTACACTTGAAAAAGCTTACAACACCAACGTTAATGTTGTTTGTTGAACAATGTTTGTTGTGTTATAAGAGTAACGCGCAACTGATAGAGAAATGTTTGCCATGCTCCAATCCTCCATTAAGTGGTGAGCTCAATTGATAACTTGTGCACATGTCTCTGATACATCTTTCCATAACTTGAGATTCTTATGCTTCCAAAGACTCCAAAGGAAATCAACCAAATGTTGAGAGAGGTTTTGCGAGAAATGTTGCAGAAGCGCAAAAATAGTTACGACAACTGAATTTGAATCAATACAAAGTGGAAGATATTGAATTCGAGTGATAAAATTATTATTAAATAGATGGTACAATTGGAAAAAGATAATTAATATTTGCATTGATAAGTGAAATGAGTCATTCATTTTGGGATTTTTTTTATTTTTTTTACAAATGGATCACTCGTTGTGGAATGGAGTAAATTATTTTTTTGAAAGAAAGTATATATTAACTGACTAGCATTAATTTTTGGCTAAATTGCATTTTTGGTCCCTTAACTATTTAAGTAGTATCGCTTTGGTCCCTTAATTAAAATTCGATTTATTTTGATCCCTTAACTTCTCTCCGTTACACATTTTGGTCCTTTCCGTTAGTTTTAATTCAAAAACGTTAGGTTTTCTTCATCTTCTTCTCCTCTTTTTCATCTTCATATCATCTCCATCAACCTTCAACAATAAGAATCCCAAAAAAAATCGAGAAGAAAATGAAGAAGACCTAACGTTTTTGAATTAAAACTAACGGAAAGGACCAAAATGTGTAACGGAGAGAAGTTAAGGGACCGAAATAAATCGAATTTTAAGTTAAGGGACCAAATCGAATTTGAATTATACACGTATCATACAGTGATTTGATTGGGTGCATGTATTTTTTTTTACACCGCCAATGTATAAAATTAAACTCTTTTGTTTATATACATTAAAATGAACGGAATTGAGCAGAATGAAATGGAAGGGAACGAAGTGGAATGAAATAGAGCGGAACAATTACTTCATTCTATTGTTTGAATATTTTATATGGAGCGGAACAAATTATTTGTTCCATTGTTTGAAAAATGGACGAAACAGAATAAGTTATAAATTATTTATTCCATTTTTATCCTTCTATGAAAAATATTCTTACATAAAGTTAAAACATATTATCTTATTCACCAAAAACACTGTTATCTTTGAACGAAAATGACCAAGGTATTATAATTTATACAAACAGTATTAAATTAAATTAATAAAAAAAAGTAAAAATATTACATGTTCTTAAATTAGAATATAATTAGATGAACACATAAAAAAAATATATAACAGGATGAAAGAGAGAAAGCTAATCATCGATAATTAATTAGTATAAAAAATGAAGCAAATCTTTTTCTTTGAAATAGAAAGCGGTGCATGCTGTTTGGATCAATGAATCACTATTACGTTCAGAAATAATGGTGTGTCACTGTGTTGTTATTTCACGTTAGCAATGTTTATAATCATGAATTACCGAAAGTAAGAGTTAACATGTAGATTGAGTGACAATGACTTTTTTAGGTCGAAGAAACACATGACAAGTTTGAGGAAAAAATGTAAAGAAGATAAGGTGTCTTTGTAATTTAGCAAATAAAAAATTAACATATTAAAGATTTCATCTCATTCCATCCAAATTGAAGGGTAAACAAAATGGGAGTAAGTGATGGAATGTATTCCATTGTGTTCCATTCCATCCTTTTAATGAATATCCAAACAATAAAATTTTAACTTATTTCATTCCATCCCATTTCATTCTATCTCATCCCACCACATTCCATCAATCCAAACATAACCTTAATTTTTTTTTGACATAGCTATAACTTTGTAAAAAATATAAATAAACAATTCAGTAAAAAAAATTAACTTAAATAATGATATGGTTGATAGGTTGAATCGATGCCAATACCATGGTATAAAAACAACTTTAAAGTTAACCATTAACTAACTGCTTTTTGGTGGGACCCTTTTTATGACAAAGTTACCCTTAAGAATCCAATTCTATTTTCAAATTTAAATCTCTGCCTAAATTATAAGAAATTTACTATCTTTTAGTTGAACAATTTTTTCTACAGGATGCTAGCGACATATATTTTAACACACATTTTCCACCACACTGTTTTTAATTGGTTAAAATTCAAATGGGTCTCACCAAATCATGTGGGTCCCATATAAATTTGGTGGGTCCCAAATGAATTTTAACCAATCAAAGAGAGTGTGTTGAAAAATGTGTGTTAGAATGTGTGTTGTTAGCATTTCTCTATTCTACAAATTATCCCATAACAACCTTTTTTTTTTCAAATTTAAACTAGAAAACAAAATAAAATATATATATAAACACAGTGAAGTACAATATAAAAATGCAAATATGTGATTGTCTGTCTTTGCATTAACAACTTTTTTTTTTTGGTCTAATAGTCTAGTGGCTAGAGCTCACACAATTAAATATAGAGAAGTGGAGTGTCCGGGGTTCGAACTCCCACCCCTGCATAAATTATACAATGTCCCTACCAACTGAGTTAAACTCAGAAGGACTTTGCATTAACAACTTTAATAAGGGAATCTATGCTAAATTTCTGTTAATAACAATGTCATATAGGTGTGACGTATAAAATTTCAACTTTGTTCTTTTTTTCCTTAAAGACAAATGTTAGTATATTTTTCTTCTTTACAGACTTCAACCATGAACTTTTAACTCCTTAACTTCTTTAATCCACAAAATCAATCAAACTCTTCCTAATAAACTGACATATTTGAGAGACATAATGTTCATTTTGCTTTCCAAAAAGCTAAGAATAAATTAGTCTTCAGATGTCTTTTATCCCATATGCCCATTATATATGACTTTCATTACATGAGGAGGGGAATTAAGCATGGGTCGCTCCATTTTATGTCTTCATCACCTTCTTGTTTCATCACTTCTTATTTTCACTTTGTTGCTGATTGATGTCCATGCCAGCAAAAAGGTAAAGCCAGTTTTGCTTCTTAATCACACGCAAATATATATACTTTGTAATGAACTTGTACATTGTAATTAAGATGATGATTTCATTAATTCTGATTAATTTCATTAGATATTGGTTTTTCATTATCCTATATTTTACAGTGTTACATTGTATACTTGGGAGCACATTCACATGGTCCAACCCCTTCCTCTGTTGACCTTGACACTGCTACATCTTCTCATTATGATTTATTGGGTTCAATCTTAGGAAGGTATATATAATAATAATGAGAAGAAAAAAATTCAATATTCAACTTAATTTTTCCTTAGAAGGAATTAATTGATTAACTGTGTATGTGTATGTTGATAATTGATCATTCACAGCAAGGAGAATGCAAAGGAAGCAATAATTTATTCATATAATAAACAGATCAATGGCTTTGCAGCTATACTTGAAGAGGAAGAAGCTGCACAAATTGCAAGTGAGAAACATAATTATCATGGTTCCACCACCATAAACATTTTGTAGATCTAATGTTTTAGTTGGTCAACTAAATAATTCTCATTTTTTTAAAACATATATGCAGAAAACCCAAAGGTGGTATCTGTGTTCTTGAGCAAAGAGCATAAACTGCACACAACACGTTCATGGGAATTTCTTGGATTGCGTGGAAATGATATCAACTCAGCATGGCAAAAGGGAAGGTTTGGTGAAAATACCATCATAGCTAACATTGATACAGGTACTAAACTTTACAATTTTACCACATTAGTCCTGTAATCCAATGAAAATCTTTTATTTGGTTATAATTACAATTTTTAGAAAAACATTCCCCGTTAATTAATTAATGATCATCGACAAAATATGTTGAGAAATGTAATAATCCAACCAGTGTTGTCATAACTCACAGGACCGATCAGTGGAGCCGAAAACCGACCCATCTGTTGGTTGGTTCGATCATGGTTTTTTCTTAGTAAAATTAGACTTTCAATCATGGTGTCATCAATTAGACTTTCAATCAAAATTTTAAAATATTGTCTCCAACTTTAAGTATAAGTAAAAAAGTATATGTATCTAGTTGAGGAGTAATTTTTAGATGGTCAAATCACAAGACCAAGAAATAGGATTTGATTACATCCAATCAAAAGTTGACATCTCAAAAGATTTTGTTCATTTTTTTTATACCGATCAATTTTTGACATGGTTCGTCAAATGACCTGATTTGTACCCACGATCTGGTTCTATAAATACCCATGACACGATTCAGCTGTAAATAGATGTCATGGTTTTGATTTATTGTTTTTTCATTCTTTAAGTATTTGTTAGGCATTTCTTTGCCTTGAAACTTTTTTTTTTTTTTGAAAAAGCTAAAATGATATATATTCACAAAAAACACAACGCCTCTTTAACACAAGGCGTGCCAAAGAAGCGCACTGGATACAAACAGTCTGTCAAAGAACCGAATCAAAAAACAGCAGGCATTATTCGATACCCAAACAAAGCAACGGGTTCGACCGCCACTGCTGACAATCATACACAAAAGTGGCATTATTAGCACGCAGCCACCAATAAGAGTGGAATTTAACTTTCTCAACTAGCTCCTCTGAGGGATTGATAACATTACCAAAAATTATATTATTGCGTTCTTTCCAGATTAGCCAAATGCAAAAAGCCAAATGAGTTGGAGAAAAGAATGTCTAGCCTTCATTCCACCTAAATAGTTAGTGAAGTGAAGAAAATGAGGTCCAATATTTTGGTGATCAACTCCTGAAAAACCAAGCCACAGCCGCACCTGATACCAAATAGCACCAAAGAAATTACAATGTAAAAACAGGTGGTCAACAGATTCATCATAACCACACCTGAAACACAAGAGATGTCGGCATCTGTAATAATGCCTCGGTGAAGTAGATTGAGTCTGGTCGGTAACCTGTCCCGAAGCATACGCCAAGCCAATATAGACACCTTCAGCGGCATCCGAGGATGCCAAACAAGATCATCTGCAGCGTCCAAAACATGGTGATCTTGAGACGTAAGGATCTCATAGCCAGAATGCACTGAATAACCCCATGCCAGGTCAGGAAGCCACTGCCAAGTATCTGTAACATTAGGCTGCAAAAAGACATTAGATATAAAAATCCTACACTCCTCTAGCATCTCCTCCTCCCACACCCACAACCTCCTCCTCCACTGCCACGCACCACCACCCGCCTCCCAACCTAGTGAGAACATAGAGGCAACAATAGCCAACTTGTTCTCCGATAAGTTGAACAAACAACTAAAGCACCGACATAAAGGAACATCTCCAACCCAACGATCCAACCAAAAAGAAGTGGTCTCCCCATCACCCACCTTTCTCAACACCCTCCCAGCAAACCAACCTTCTCCCTCCTCTCCTACCCCATCTCTAATCTTCACCACCTCCCTCCACCAACAGGAAACATTCCGGCCCCTAACCTCCAACCTCCCTGCCTCCTCACCGTATCTAGCAACCAGCACCCTATACCAAAAGCCTCCTCTATCAACCAACATCCTCCAACACCATGAAATTTAATAGTCACTTACTCACTTATGATCAAGTATTTAGTCAGACATCTAGGATTTGCCTTCAAATACTTGTCTAGATTGTTTAGTATTATTATGACTACTAAAGAATATTTGACATCTAGACTTTGAGTCATTTTTGTAGTATTTTGTGGACTTTGAATTTTGAGTCATTTATGACTATATGCAATTTATAACATATATTTCACATTATTTTTGTTTTGGTAGAATCATCGATTTTGATTGTGATTTTATGATTTCCAATTTTACTATCCTATATCGATTCTACAAAAAGTCCTTGAGTAAAATCATTCGATTTTGATTGCGATTTTACGATTTGCGATTTTGACAACCTTAAACATTCTTTGTAACCAATGAAGAAGTTGAAAGACAATTGGATATGTTATTATTCATTTTTAGTATTAATAAAAATAATATAATCTTTATCCAAAAAAAAAAATAGTATAATCTTCGGGTATTGTTGGTTTAAAAAGTTATACACTATCAGTGTATCACAACCAATTAAGTTGTGACTAACTTTATATGGTTTAAGGCATAATAACAACTTGTGATAAAGTTAGTTGCCATTTCTTTTAATAATTTTTTGCTTATAAATACATTTGCAACTTACTATGGATTTGATTGAATGTTGTTATATTACAATAATGAAACATAAGTATAATATATGGTGTGAATTTGGACTCAAAATCATACCAATAAGCTTAGATGTGTGGAGTAAAAAGGAATGAGTGACCAATATTAAAATAATATCAAACAACAACAATAGCGGACATAGATCTAATTTATGAACCAAATGTAAAGTACAAAACCACAAACATAAGATAAAGAGAGAAGAGAAACAAACACACCAAGAAATATTTACCCAATTCAGTCCAACAATGACTTACTCAGGAGGAGAGATTGATCTCTCAAATCTACTATCAATGAGTTCTTTATAAAGAGATACAAAAAGGTTACAAGAAATTAGCTTCAACAAGCTCACAAATAACAAACCCTAATTGCTATCAATCTCTTCCCAAGAACAAGAGACTCAATGATTTCACTCACCAAGGTGTTTACAAATGTTTTCCGAGCACGTAAACCGTCACCAAAGACCCTCAACCCTAAAGTTACCTCCTTTGGTTTTTCAAGTTTTTTCTCTTGAAGCTCTACCCAAAACATGAAGAATGAAGTCTTATATAGTGCACAGATTCTGTCTAAATTGTGCCACGATTTCACATTAGTACATAGTACAATACTAACGCTATCTAGAAATTGTGTCACGATTTCATACCTCCGGGCCACGATTTTTTCCGAGTCAAAACCTCCAAAATCTTAACCAATTCGTGTCACGATTTCTCCAAATCGGGACACGATTTTTTCCGAATTTCAATCATCAATTTTGAGTCAATTCGCAACATTTCTCCAAATTGACTCTAAAATGATGGTGATGTCAATTTAACCATCAATCACCTTCATTATTTTCCTTTTTCCTTGCATCCAACTACATCATGTACCTCCACAAGCTTCCACCTTTGCCTCTTCAATCTTCGGAATGTCTTCCGTCCTCTAGAAGTTCCATGCATCTAACTACACTAAGATTTTACGTAGTTCTACAAATCTACACCAAACTATCTTCAACCACAAAACGTCTCCCGTCTTATTGAAGATCTTCTTGCATCCAATTATCCTCTGTCTTTTAGGTAATCTCACATACCGTGTCATACATTCTTCAAACCATGTCTTCCATTCTCTTGAAGAATTTCATTGCTCACAACTAGAGAAAAGCACTGAATGAGACTAAAACAAAATACAATTTGGTATTTATATATGATCTTATGTATATAATTTAAAATTTATGGTCATGTCTATATTATTTAATTTAATATTTATAGTTTTGTGTAATTTATGATCATGTTATTTGAAACAGGGTGTATAATACTTGTTATAGAACAATCGGATTGTTTTTTATTTTAGAGTGATTTATAGAACAATTGGATGATTTTCCTTTATTTTTTGTTAGATTAATTAACCTACGTGGAGACAAAAAAACGCATGTTTTCTTTTAGTAAGCAAAGATGCATTCATGAATTCTTAGTATAATTCCTAAAATAAAATAAAAAATGAATTCTTAGTATAAAAAATTATTTTATATTACCACAATATCTTTGTACTGAGTTAAGATCCTCTCCATTTACAATTGTTTTAATCTAAATTAAAAAATTACTTTATACTTTTTTCAAGATTTTTTGTGTTTCTATCTTTTCAAATGAAGGAAATGGAAACAATTGTAAACGGAGAGGATCTCCTTATTTGAAATTTTGAAAGGGAGGATTACACTTACATGATGTTTGTAATAATTAAGTGAAGATAACGTTAACAGATTCAATATTATAATTGTTTTTTTTGCCAATAATATATATAATCTTCGTGTGAAAGATCTGCTTCTTAATTAAATAGACCAAGATGCCTAAATTATACAAAATAAATCATCCAATATTTTGGATTAGGTGTATGGCCCGAATCGAAGAGTTTTGACGACAGAGGAATAGGTCCAATTCCAGCAAAATGGCGTGGGGGTAACATCTGTCAAATTAACAAACTCAAAGGTTCAAAGAAAGTTCCTTGTAACAGGTTGAATATTTACTTCTCTCAAAAAATAAAAGTTTGAATATTTACTTAGTGTTTGTATGAAGTGAAAACATTGTATTGATTGTCAGAAGAAGGCAACTTCCTTACAAATAATCTGATCTAGTTTTAACAAAACTGATGGCGTTAGAAGAAAAAAAAAATTGTTCATTATGCACGCACGCTCGCTCTAACAATCATTTTATTTGTTGATTAATTGCACTACATAAACAAACCAGGAAGTTAATTGGAGCAAGATTTTTCAACAGAGCATATGAACTTTATAACGGCAAACTTCCTCGTTCACAACAAACAGCACGTGACTTTGTAGGCCACGGTACTCATACAC
>Ga0315915_1003132_pt1 | contig 21067 bp, 8 predicted proteins | sample MpolbnodulesMG_FD_207738 | JGI IMG/M metagenome (GOLD analysis project Ga0315915, IMG submission 207738) | Medicago polymorpha root nodule microbial communities from Los Angeles, California, United States - branched nodules | ecosystem: Host-associated > Plants > Roots > Nodule | place: USA... | reverse complement strand
TCTTGAAGGAAATAAATAAACAACCTTCATAAGGTTCAAAGTGTTGAAGAACATCAGAATGTTCAGCACAAAGTACAACCGTCAAAAAGGAAGGAGCCCAGAAGAAACCTTCTGAAGTTCTTATGTATGAACTCAGAAGGAGTTCAGAAGGTTGTTCAGAAGGTTGCTCAGAAGGTTCAGTATAGAAAACCCATAAATCAATGTCAACGCCAAGAACATGCAAGAACAGATGTGACATGAACATATCTTATGCAGACAATGATTTTGACTTTGGATCAAGAAATCATTAAAGACATCTATGGTGATTAAAGGGTTAATGGACTTTAATAGTTCTTGGTATTTGTGCGTTCTTGAGTGATTAAGCAAGACACAAATAAAGTTTAAATTCATACCAAGAAACAAGAAATCAAAGGACATAAAGACTTAAGAACTCAGTCAGAGTTCATAAAGTTAAAAAGAGTTCAGAAGGTTGTTCATGATGAACATCAAGAACCAAGCCCAGAAATTCATGAACCAAATGAAGAACATGGAAGGTTCACGTGACTTAAATAAAAGCCCAGTAAAGTACATTGACTAAGATCAATGAAGGAATAAAGACATTTATTTGTTTAAGGTCAAAAAGGGCATCTTCAATGTTCTTTCAAGACTATGAACATTTGAAGTACAAAACATTAGGAATATTCCATTAAGAATATCATCCTAGATGTTTTCCATGCTGCACTTCATCAATGTTTCACTATTAGGATTTGATTACATCAAATAAGAGTCTTACAAATCATCCTAAGTGAAATAAAAGGAACATTCTGAAGTCCCCTGAGTTCAGAAAGTTCGATCATGCTCTATGCTTTTTCTGACATGAACAGTACAGTGGTTGAAAAGTAAAAAGCAAATCCAAAAGCAAGATCAAGTCTGATTCAACAGAAATTCGACACATAAGGGAGTTGGTATTGTACAAAGCTAACCAAATCCCCTAAAGCATGGGCTTGAAGTGACAGTTCCACTTTATCAATAATGCACTAGTTCCAAGACAGATTTCAAAGAAGATCTGACCCAGGAACATTCTGAAGTACGTCCAAGAACAATCTTCATAGTACAACCCAAAAATTCATGTGATATTCATATGGTAAAACCCATAAACATATCTGACCGTTCATCCACATGAACCCAGATAAAGATCATGATGAACACAACAACATTCTGAAGTATTCTCAAGAACACAACAACATTCTGAAGTATTTCAGTTTGCCCAGAATTTCAAGTAAAAGTCAGTGGGGCCCAAGACACATGGCACAACACCATTGGTCACCCTCCAACGGCTACAAGAGCCCAAGAACTCTATAAATAGAAGTGAAAGGCTCAACATTACTTGCACCATTGCAAAGCATACAAGAAAAACAACATAAGAGTGTTTTGAAGCTTTAGCAAAAATTGATCATCACAAAGATTTCAAGAAGTCTTTAAAAGTGTAAATCAATTCTTTCTGTTATCTCTTTAAAGATAACTTTTTCCTCCATTCTCTTTTTGTGTGTTTCTACAAACACTCAAACTTCATACAAATTATAATCAAAGTCTCGTCTAGCTTTAGGGGTACTAAAGTGTTAGTTTGAGCAGAAGTTGTAAAAGTCTAAGTGGGTAACTTAGCAAGAAGGTGCAAGCCTGCTGAGGCTTAGAGAATACAGTTGTTGTAATTGTTCAGGTGAACAAAGATTGTAAGGTGCAGGACTTGAGAGGTTATCTCAAGCATCATAGTGGAAACTCTCACAAGATTGTGAGGAGTGGACTAGCCCACATTGAGTGAACCACTATATATCTTTGTGTGTTCTTCTTCTCTTCCATATACTCTTTATTTTCAGTATACACTACACACACAAACACATATGTATATTTAAACTGTTTCTGCATAGCTACTTCAGAACGTTCTGAAGTCAGTTCACTAACTTAACTATTCCAAGTTCAAAACTTGAGAATCAATTTTAAGTTACAGGTTTAATTTTTAAAGGGTCACAATTCAAACCCCCCATTCCTTGTGACTATTTTATCTACTTTAGACTTGTCGTAATATTTCATTGGCCAAAGATGCAACATCTTATGAAGGATTGGATCAAAGCATGCACTATTGCCCAAGTTCAAAAGTATTTTACCTACAGACCTTTTGGTTTGCTAAAGCTACAAAACCTGTTGGCATGCTAAAGCTCCTCGGTTGATTGTTCTTGCGTGGTTTGCATTCTACTTTGTGCATTAGATGCAGATGAATTATTTGTTGTATCAGGACAAACCATTTTTGAAAGGGCTTTGCCACTACTTAAAATCATACACAAATAATAACTTTTTGGAAAAATTTTGTCAAAACGCTTTGAAAAACTTTCTCGTAAGCAGTTTTATGCAAAAAAAAACATGTATCAACACACTTAGAATTTTTTTAAAATATTTGAAATTTATTCCAAAAAATTGTACAAACAGGGTCCCACCTGGCATACCAATTTGTTTACGGGTGTTTTTGGTAAACAAAATTACGTTACTTGCAAGATCAAACTAAAAATCCTAGGACAAGTTGTGCAATGTTTTTCCAAAAATTGTTTGAATATTCATCATGTTCATGAATTTAAATATGAAGAAAATGAAGATTAATGCTTGATTCAACTAAATCAAACAAGTTTTTAGCGATTTGAAAGTAAACTGAACTTTAAAGATAAAAACAAAGAAGTTTAAAAGAAATGGAATTGCAATGCAATGCATTGCATTATTATCATTAAAACCTTATAGGACTTGTACAAGACCCTTCTTGTTCCAACAAATTATGGAGTAATCATTCCCCTTATAATCAATGTCTTTTGTTTACGAAAAGAAATGTTGTACTCACTAGTTCTTAAGCAAATGGTTACATCTTTCAACACTATTAAACCCATATTTTTCCAGCTCCGGTGTATCATTTCTCGTCTACTTTCTATTATTCTACCACTTTCCATTTGAAGAAGAGATTCAAACACAGCATAAAAGAATGAGAAGAAGTTTGATACTTCTGTAAGTGACAATTAAGATTTTTTTTTGAAAATTCGTTGCAATTTCATCAACACTTATGATATAACGTTGGCTAAGTGGTATCTTCATGCATATATATCAAATTCATCAATGTTTTTGAAAGTCAAATGAAAAATTAAATTTAAAATATTACTAAAACAAGGGTCTACATCAATATAAATTGAAAATTGCTCTTCTCCCAACAAAAAGTGCTCCCTCCTAACTGAATGGACGAAAGTACCCTTGCGTGACTTAAGTCACGCTAGGTACTTTCATGGTGAGTTAACTCACGCTTCTTTGGTTGATGGCGTGACTTAACTCACGATGCTTTGGTCGGTGGTCTCAGCATATAAAACACGTTTTTTGGACGGTGGTCAGTTATTCAAACTTGATTTTACACGTTTTTTTACACATTTTTACATGGTTTTTAACTACATTTAGTGTAGTTATAACCTATGTAATCTTTCCCCCTATAAACATCATTCCAACCTTCACCATCATCTCACACTCTCTCCTCCTCTTCCTTCTACAACAACAATGTTTTTCCATCCTTGGCCTTTCAGAGAAAGAGACCTCTTTGAAAATTTCAAGGATTGTGTGAACGGTAAATGGAGATGGCAACACACTGCAAAGAAGTGCAGTTTGTTTGGGTGCAAGGTTCACCATCAAGGTCTCTATTGCCTTAGACAAGAAACGTACTTTACTCAGTCCCCTTCTCTTCCAACCTATATTTCTCCTTCCCATTCCCTTTCTCCCCCATCACCTTGAACCACTAGAGGTACAGTTTTACCCCACTAGAGAATTAGTTTTACCCTAGATGTTTAGCTTTACCCCACTAGAGGTTTAGCTTTACCCCCATCACCTCCATCTTCTTCCGAAACAGATTTAGTTTTACCCGAATCCTCATTCCCTAGACAAGAAACATACATTAATGTAAATGTATCGATATAATAATAAAATGAGATTTTATGGGTATCAATTTTGTTCTTTTATTTATTTTTGTTTATATTTGCATTTATTTTATGATTTTGGCATCTAAAAAATATAATGTCTTCGAAGGCTAATTAAACCCAGCGTTAATTCGAATAAAGTTGCATATTGAATAAATTCAAATAAAGTGGCACAAGTACACAAAATCAATTCAAAAAATACACAATTTTATTTAGTTTTAATTTCATCTACATTACATTACACTTTCCTAAATATATGTGGTATCATCATGATGTTTGATTAAAATTAAATTGTTGAAAGTTTGCAAAAAATATTGGCATTGAAGTGCCTTCTACTCCGGGTAGAGATTTGCAGCGTCTTTTGAAAATTCAAAAGAATGAAGAGAACACAACACATGTATTCTCGTAAATCAACTATATAAGTTCTCACATCCAATCCCTTCATATATGATGAGTAGTAACAAAAAGGAATGTTTATCAATACATTCTTTTGAACTTAATCTTACTGCACTACCAACTGACAAGTTTCAATTGACAGATGAGCATGATCATGTTGGAACAAAATTCTCACCTTCAGATCAAGCACAAAACAACATCTTAGAGGTGTGTTCCATTACGTCCTACTCATCCTATACAAAGGAATTCGATGTGAAAACAGATATAAATGATTCGGTAAAATACATGTTGTGTTCTCTTTATTCTTTGACTTTTCAAAGAATCTTGCAAATCTCTACCCTCAATATAAGACACTTCAATGTCGACGTAGTCAACAAACTAACAAGAATTAAAACTTAAATTCCAACAAAATAAAGACACTACATAATAATGAAAAACCTAATCATAATCTTCTGGTTTTGGTAGAATCAAACTCTTGAGAATATCGTCAAGCGATCTCAACAACGTGATAAACATATCGATCCACGAGAACATGTTTTGCTGACAAAAAATCGAGAACATGCTCGTCACATTGTCGTCGTTCGTTAACTCCGGCTGACTGAACGTTATTCTCCCCTCGTCAAATGATGGACGTTCATACCAAACATGTTCCACCTTCCTTATGTCTCCGGGGTTGAGTCATTGGTTGATTTCATCCAGTTGATCCTTGAGACCTTTTAATGTGACTTTAATGTACCGAACCTTGAACAACCGAGGATTTCCACCATTGAAGTGTATGCAAACACTAAACAAATCGGCCATTGTTTCAAATCTACACCATAAAAAATTAAACAATCAATGAAAAACTCATTCAAACATTTCATCAAACACTTGAAGTGCAAATTATACATAAACTCTAAAACTCATAATTACAACATAAACATGCAAACATCTAAACAATTGAGCAATAGAAGTCATTTACTTGTAAACATTGTATCATTTCTTGCCAAAAAATCAAAATTTAAACAAACCCTAAAACTAAAAAAAAATTTAATTTAAGAGGAAAAATTTAACATATAAACATAAAAGGTTAATGGTGTTTGATTTTGAAAACTTACTTGTTATTGGAGTGTTGTTTGATTTGAACTAGAAGGAATTTTGGATTTGGGTGATTTGAAATAGATTTTGAACATTTTAGATGTGAAAGAGGAAATGAGTTGTTGTCTGACCTTTAAAGGACACACAACGTGAGTTAAATTCCTTTTAAACATTGACCTTCAACGTGACTTAACTCACGCTGAAGGCATTTTTGGAAGTTTGGTTGAGTGAGCAAAACTTGTTGGGAGAAGGGCATTTTTTTCATATAAAAAATTTCAAATTTGAAGCAAATTTTTTAGTATTTTTCTCTAAAACATGTCCCCCAAGAAAAGCCCAATACAATAAAATTAGGCAAAATTAGAATAACCCACTCTCTAACCAAGGTCCACAAAAAAAAAAAAAAAAGATTTTGATTTCCAATAATTGAGAAATATAAATATCTAAATCCAATCTTCAAAAGGGTCGAAGAAAGGGGGAAGAAAAAGAAGAGTGAAAACCAAAATCAAAACCCAAATACTCAAAACCAGATTAGAGCGTATTCGTATCTCACACACAAACAAAAAACGATTACTCCCTCTTCTTTTTTCTTCTTCTTCGTTTCAACTCAAGTGTTAAACAAAACCCTAATAATCTCATTCATCTCTTTCTAGAATCTTCGATCGATTCATTTTTAGATCCATCAACTCTGGCGGGTTATCGGGTGAAGTTAATGTCGGATCCGCCACAAGGGTTACAGTGCCGCCACCGTGAATCGCCGTCGCGAAATAATTACTGAAGCATGCTTACCGTGGTGCGTGTGCACCTTCCTTCTGATATTCCCATTGTTGGCTGTGAACTCACGCCGTATGTTCTTCTTCGTCGCTTTGATTCAACTCTTTCCACCGATGATGTTCTTGAATCTTCCCCTTTAGATGGCCATTTCTTGCGTTACAAATGGTGACTTCTTTTTTTCTTTGCTTCAATTTTCTCTTTTTAATTGTTATTCAAGTTTGTGTTTCTAGTGTTGCTATTAGGTTTTAAATTATTAGTTTTTAATTGTTATGACTGACACTTCTGATGGAAGGCGTGTCTGTTGTCTGGCGCGACGTGGCACTGATGGATGTGTATACATTCAATTTTGTTATCTTCTTAAATTACTATCAGTGTCGTGTCTGGTGTCTGAGTTTGTGCTTCATAAGTGCTAGTATACTTGTTATTGGATTGATTTTGAATGTGATTGAAGTAAATTGTGAATTGGGCAAAGATTTTAGAGTTAATAAAATGGGTCTATGGTGTTTTATTGCCAAGAAGATTTTTTTATTTATTTCTGATTGTATTGTTTTGTTGGTTGTGATTTTAGGGATTAGGGCATAATAAAATGTTGATGAATAATTAGGGATTTAGACTCCTTAAGCAATTGGTTAGGATTTGATCCGGAAGGGATTTGGACTCCTTAAGTAAGTGGTTAGGGTTTGATCCCTGACTCTTGAAAGCAAGTGGTTAGGGTTTGATCCCTGCCTCTTGAAAGCAAGTATAGAGGAAATTTAGTTGGGAGGGGAGAATCCAACTTGTGTGCCCAATTCACAGACGGAAATTAGTTACCACTAAACGGCGGTGGAAACTTCGTAACTATAACATGGAAACCAAGAAAAAGATAATGATGATTAATACATACTTGTGTTTTGTATAATTTGTTTCCTTTATTTTATGTTTTTCTATTTTATTAATTATTTGATGATTGGTAATATGTTTTTAGGGATTACGACACATAACTATAAATGTTAGCTATGTTTTGTTGGATCTGTATGTAATGAATGTTAGCGATGTTTTGTCGTATCTGTTTGTTTGCTTGCTTGGAAATGGGATATGCTGTTCATTTAAGCAAAACCTGTGCAATTAAAATTCTGCTCAAGTTTTGTGTGTCAGCTCATGGTTATAGTGAGTTAGTAAACTGATCTCAAATGTTCTGCAACTTTGTAATTTCTATTGATCTTATTTAAAAGCTGGACTTTTCTATTTTGACACTACATCCTTTGATCTTCATTTGTGGCAGGTATCGTGTACAAAGTGATAAAAATGTTGCTGTATGTAGCATACATCCATCTGAGCCGGCCACAATGCAGTGTGTAGGTTGTCTCAAGGCCAAAATACCTATTTCTAAAAGTTATCACTGCACTGCAAAGTGTTTTTCAGATGCATGGCAGCATCACCGTGCCTTACATGATCGTGCTGCAAATGCAGTTAATGAAAATGGAAATGAGGAGGACGAGGTGTTTGGACGATATAATAGTTCGAATTCCAACTTATCTGGCTCTGCATCAAGTGCTAGTTTGACGAATGGGTATGCAGCTCCTATGTATCCAGCTGGTATCAGAAATGGCAATGAAACTTGGTTCGAAGTTGGACGATCCAAGACTTATACCCCAACTGCTGATGACATTGGTCATGTCCTTAAGTTTGAATGTTCTGTAATTGATGCAGTGACAAAATCACCTGTGGGACAAGCTAGCACTTTACAAACTAATAGGGTCATTCCTGCTCCTTCACCAATTCCGCGCCGAATTATACGTGTTGATGGGATGGGGCATTTAGATCTAGATAGGCGAATGACATCTCCGGGAACTTTTACTGCTCTGTCATACAATGTCTTGTCTGAGACATGTGCCTCAAATGATCTCTATAGTTACTGCCCTCCGTGGGCACTTTCTTGGCCATATCGCAGGCAAAATTTGTTACGGGAAATTGTTGGTTATGCTGCAGACATTATTTGCCTTCAGGAGGTACATTAGCATGTTCTTGGTTATGGTGGTTGAAAAACTTGATTTAATTTATTGTTTCTTCAAGTTTTTATGAGTTTGTTGTTGTATTAATATTTGAATTTATTCCACAATTCTTTACGCTTTTTTAAAGTTCAAATCTTTTTCGTTTTGACGAACGCTTGATTATGCAATTTGTTGCGTCAAAATATCTGCCACGTGCAGCTTATTCTATTGTATTAAAACTTGGATTGCCACAGTTATAAATTATTAGGATACTCTTGTGAATTTCATAAATAACAACAAACCATTTCTATAATTTCCATGCATGTGAATCAGTGTTGTATTTTTTTTGATGGGTTGGATAGGGTGTGGGAGTTTAATTTAGAAGTTTTATTTTCTTATGACTTATAAGTTCACAATACAATTCCTTGCAAACATATGGAAACATTAAGTAGAAGATAATTGCTTATGTAGAAGATAACACTTCACCTTTTTCCCTCCAGATTCAAAATGACCATTATGACGAATTTTTTGCTCCTGAGTTGGACAAACATGGTTATCACAGTCTTTTCAAGAGAAAAACAACCGAGGTTATTGCCATACTCCGGTCCCTTGTGGTCCTAAATCTTCATATATTTTGTTTTTAATGTTAACCTGATTATTGTGGGTTTACAGGTATCCAGTGGCAACACAATTGATGGTTGTGCGACATTTTTTCGCAGAGACAAATTTTCCCATGTGAAGAAATATGAGGTTGGGAATTGACTTTTTTTTTGTTTACAGTTACTTGAGTTCTATTTCTACAGACATTAGAATCATGTGTGGCTTGCGTGCAGGTTGAGTTCAATAAGGCTGCTCAGTCTTTAACAGAGGCCATGATTCCAACCGCTCAGAAGAAAACTGCCTTGAATCGGCTGGTCAAGGTGACTTATTTCCCTAAAGATTACATTTCAGTTCTGCTTTACTGGATAGTCCTCTGATTGTTGCTTACCAAAATTTCATTGTATTCTTAGGATAATGTTGCACTAATAGTGGTTCTAGAAACTAAAGTTAACAATCAACTAGTTGACAATCTTGGGAAAAGACAACTTCTTTGTGTGGTAAGCTCTTTTATGTTGCTTTAATTTACAGTGGTTTTGGTTCATGTCTTAATTGTCCATGATGTTTGTTACATAGAGGGCATTTTATTTTCATTGCTTTTATTTGTTGTTCCCCAGTACCAGATTGTAATTGCAATATTTGTTGAGTATTTGTCCCATAAGGATAATCAAGTGCCACACTTCATGGATATTGACTATTTATTAATCATCCATTTGTCAGTAAGAGTCGTCATTGTCAAATATCTGATAAAGATGTATATGCTGAGAGATAGAGAGACCATTCTTAGGTTGTAGTGGTGGTTTGGTGTCTTATTTTGCTGATGGTTGTTAGTCATGTATAAAATCTTTGTATAGTACTGGTCTTAAGTTGCTTTTCTTTCCCTTTTATTTGCTCTAAAATCTCATAAAAGGAACCATCTTAGATATCTGGTTTCAGAGATTCATTTTTTTAACCACATTTCAATATTCCTTGAAGTAAGATATGTCATTTATCCCATCTTTCTGCCCTCCTTTACAGATTTAGGTTATTTTTTTTTAGTAATTCTACTACTAACTTTTATATTCCTTTTGTGAACTTAGGCAAATACACATGTTCATGTTCAGCAAGATTTGAAAGATGTCAAACTCTGGCAGGTAAGCTATATTTTTGGTTTGTTTCATGCTTTACGGTTAGTTTTGAAAGTAGCAGTTACTAATTTTCTCCCTTTTCTTTAGGTGCATACTCTATTAAAGGGGTTGGAAAAAATAGCTACAAGTGCGGACATTCCAATGTTGGTTTGTGGAGACTTTAATTCTGTTCCAGGAAGGTATGGTGAATTCTTTCTCAATTTTATTTTATTTAATTGTGCAAGGGTTATTTATTTGTTTATATAAAGGTTATTCTGAACTTTGTTGCAGTGCTCCTCATGCACTTCTTGCAATGGGGAAGGTAGACCCGTCACATCCTGATTTAACAGTTGACCCACTTAATATTTTACGCCCTCATAGCAAGTTGGTTCACCAATTGCCACTGGTAATATATTCATCAAAGTGCACCTCTTAAAGATATGGTTTATTTAAGATGCATTTTTACCCATTTTAGTTCTATATACTCTTTCCAATCTTTTGCCTTATTTAATTTACTATTGGTTGTATGTGGCTTCAAATTTTAGGTCAGTGCATACTCGTCTTTTGCAAGAACAGCAGGTCTTGCATTCGAGCAGCATAAAAGGAGACTGGATGGCGGCACAAATGAACCTTTGTTCACAAGCGTTACTAGAGATTTTGTTGGCACTCTAGACTACATATTTTACACAGGTGAATGTCTTGCCATGTTGCATTTTTGTTATAAATTTGACTTGTTGATCATATTTTTATGAAGTTATACGGGTTTTGGTTTCAGCTGATTCATTAGTTGTGGAGTCATTATTGGAGTTATTGGATGAAGAGAGTTTGAGGAAGGACACTGCACTTCCTTCACCTGGATGGTCCTCAGATCATATAGCACTCCTAGCCGAGTTCCGCTGCTGCAAAAATAAGTCTAGGCATTGATGCTTTAAGGTAGGTACAATTCTTACCCTTCCCTTCCATATTTGTATTTTTGCTTGATTTGTATTGATGTTGTTAAGGTTACTTGTTTAAGAATATTGTTCAATGTTTAGAAAAATTATTGGCTGAAGCCATTTTATTTCTTTTGTTGTACACATATTGATGGCTTAATGCTTAGATGCTGCTGGAATTTGTAGTTGGAAATTCTCTCATGTTGAAGTTATCAGTTTCATATTCTTTGAACATTTTGTTTTGTAGTTGCTCGTATACACTCTAAAAGGCTGGGTAACTAAGTGTTTATTATCTGACAAAGGGTGAGCTTGATTAGGTTGTCACTTAGAGTGTGAGATTAGGATGTAATGGATGAAAATAATGACATGGTGGAAATGGAAGTACTTAAAGCCTGCCTTATAATTTTGAGAGAAGTGCTATGGGCAGTTGCTCAAACACTCTCCCACAACCACACTCTCTTTCATTGGGCCATTGGGCCAAGTCATCAGTATTTTAAACTTTTTTCTCGGCTACCGGTTGTTTACCTGCACTATAATTTTTTTATTTTATTTATTTTTTTATTTTACTTTGTCAACTTCCATCAAGCACCGAGAAAAGCAGCTGGTGAAGCTATGAGTCATTGAAGGGTCTTCTTCCCCATCTAACCACCACCATCAACCATTTTCCTAATTAAACCACCATTAATCCTCATTAACGAAACACAAAAACGCAGCCTTTAATCCACCATAAACCTTCTCCTATCACACATGCATTCAAAACCAGCACCGCCAAATGCAAGCACCACAATACCCATTGCACCAAAACATCATTATACTCTCATTTCTTTCTCTTAGAGCTGCTGAAAGACTCAATTGATCGACATATGTCAGGTTCAAGCAAATTTCATCTTGTTGGTGTGGGGTTTATTTTGCAGAAGCAATGAAGATTGAGAGAGAATAATATACAAAAAATAATTAAAGAACCCTTTTTTTTAATAGATAAATAATCCATTTTTATTTTATTTGTTTGGTTTGTTGAGATGTGGTAGATTTGTAGTTGTGTTTGTGCAGAGGTTGTTTTTGTCTTGGGAGGTTTGTGGGTTCACAGCAGTCATGAAGAAGGATGGGAGTGATTTTATTTTCGATGTTTAAATTAAAAAGAAAAAAAAGAATTAGTGAGGGTGTGTAAACAAGCTGAGCCGGTTAGCAGGTATTTAGTTTAAAAAAATTAATGATGTGGACCAATGATTGAGGGAGTGTTTGAGAGAGAGTGTAAGAGAGATTGTAGATAGCATTCCTCTAATTTTGATATACGACTAGCTTTGTATATGACATAAAAACTCAGTACCAGCTATCTCCACTGTGTAAGCTTTATAAAATTTTATATAACACGAAAACTTTATAAACTAGTGTTAAACTTTATAATAATGACACAAGCTTTATAAATTTTTTAAAGTTGCGGCCCTTCTACCTGCTATCTCTCTAGTGTTTTCGGAGTCTAATACAGATTTATGGTAATAATTTTAAAGCAGTACCTAAACAAAGTAAAACTGAAGTCCCGTAAATTTCTGACAATATTCATGCCATTATAGTAAAATTACATGGATGCATCTGTTTCGCCTGTGTAGAATAGTGGTGTATGTGGTTTGTTGGAATACTGGACTTGCTGTTGTATTGGTCTGCCTTTAACCCTTCCTTTTTTATGAATCTAATGAAATGAAGTAGGGCCTACTATTTGGTATATCCCGTCTTTTTGACATTATTCATTCGTGTGCTGGTTAAAACTTAACTATGTGAATCTTAATATGATTATAAAAGAATGTTCAAGTTTATATTTCACCGACCTATAACTCCAATCCCACATCAGTTTCTTGTTCTGTGCCAGGATAGTTTAATTCATTATTGTTATTGATAATAGTCGATCAATCTTTGTTTTGCAGTTCAGATCCAGAGACACATAAAGAAAAAGGCTGAAAGAAGCATTTGGCCGGAAGTTATTGTAAGAATGGTGGATCGTGCATGTATTTTCCAGGTATCTCCATGTGGGATCCTTGCAGTGATCTGCTTTGTATCATGTTACCTTACTCATAGAAAAATTATGGTGATCATGCCTTATTACTTTCTTCTTTGTCCCTTTTCCCTCCCAACCTTCGCTTCAAATCTTTTTCCCTTTGTAAAGGCAAAAATTTCTTCAAAGATGCCTTACTGGCTCTAATACATCCTAGTGAACAAACCATGTTTTTCCAATTTAGTGGCGGCTGAGCCTATAGTTTTAATTCATAACAAAGTAGTAGAATTTGAGGGAAGTTGCTTAACATGGACATGAATTTTGAACTGTTGCTTCATTGGTAGCAACATAGGAAGAGATGTTTACTGTTAACGATTGAAAACAAGTTAGACACATTTTTCCGGCTCCCCTTAAACACAATGGTAGCAAATGATCACTCTCTATCCTTGTGTTGCAAGAAAAACTGGCATTTCCCTTGAGTATGATATGATAGAATGCATATATTATGTTCCGTTAATCGTCATTTATGCTGACTACGCTTTTTAATTTTCCTGTCGCCGTTTCTAGCTAGAATAATTTTTTCCCCTGCCAACGTTTTAGTTACTACTAACATTGATATTTTGATAGTAGTACTTTTAAATACGCTGGCTTTTACGATGTTTATATAGGTTAGGCAGAGTAATTTGATGTTATCTGACCTGCCGTAAATGTAATGTGTTTCTGGTTTCATGATTTTCGCTGTAAACGTAAGCCATCAATCATGTCCGTCATTAGCTTACATTCAGCAGTAACATTTTTGCACAAGTTGCTTCCAAGTATTTTAGTCGGAAGTTTTTCATGCTAGTTTTTTCTTTTTCTAAAAGATGCTCGTCACTGAGAATGTGAAGATTATTTTTTTTGACAAAAGTAAGAATGTGAAGAATATATAATTGTTTTCGCTGATAAAAGTTGTAGGAAGCACAATTTTGCTTTATTGAACTGGGCATTTGTTTTAGAAGAAATTTAAAAAATTTGACAATAAATAAATAAATTGTTGTAGTTGTGTGTGGAATAAATAGTGAAACAAAAATTCTCAATCTAAACAAACAAAACCAGAAAATCTGGGTTGTGATCGTGTTTGATACAAGATTTGGAAAACAATGATATGATATGCAGCTTAGTTTGTTTCTGAATGAAGCGAACATAAATCTAATAAATTTGCCATTAAAGAGATTCAATCTAAAGCATACAAAGTTGCCAACAGAAAAATTTCAAACCATCTTTTTGGAATAACACAATTCTTCCTTTGTCTTGCAATTTTCATATCCTTTTCCTAGATTTTCAAATTATTCTTCAATTTCTTTAATCTTCTAATCAATTTCCTTCAATTTCGATCCTTTTCATCAATACCAACAATTTCATCTTCTTCAAACCAATCAAAGTAATTACATCTTACACAATCACGATCCAGTACAAAACATTGACAAAAACTACTTTAGTAACCGCAATAAGACAAATTGTAAAAAGAACTTGAAGAACACATTACTACATGAAAGTTCCTGCATACCATTTAATATCTTAAAATTTTTCTCTTATAATTTGCAAGAGTCTTTATAGTTCAAAGAATACAATAAACAATATAGCGACAAGAAGAAAATTTCGAACACGGTCCATTTCTGCAGCCTAGACAGTGCTAGATGGTTGTGAGTGACAAAATCATACAGTTACACTACTCTTGGAAAACACCTTCATTGGTGACATTGATGCTTCAAAATCTGAAGTTTTAGAACCCTAAATTTGAGAAATTCAGGGGAAACAATTTTGGTTGTTGACAACCCAAATCTAATGGTATTATGGATAAGGGAAAAATGAGTTCACACGAAGTTAAGTCAACACTTAACAAAAGTGGCCTATTAGTCGTAACATTACTAACGCAAAGAACAGAATTGCATCTTTTTAAGGTAGGTGAGCAAATTTAAACCTTAAATCAACGTTTGAGACAATATGAAAATAATCATTTGTATTAAAAGCCACATTGAATTCCTGTTAGACACGTAATATGTTTTACACAATGTTAACTCAATATTTATTTAACAAAAGAGACCAACTAATTCCTAATCGTACGGCTTGTGCGTTTATGGTGTTGTTAATACATTATGCTGTTTCAAAAAAGAGAAAATACTAACCGACAAAGGAACTAGATCGAGTCTTTAAACACACTACCAAAAAAATAATATTGGGACCAACTTAAAATCTAAATAAACGTAAGAGACCAAATATAAAATAAAACCATTTTAATATAAAAGTTTGAATATTGTTTCAAAGATGGTCATGTTTTTAAAACATTTTCTTCATTCTCTTACCTAGGACTAGGAGTCTCATTAATATATTTGTGGCATAGATAGATATCATCCCTTTGAAAGCAATTGTGCTTTCCCTAAGTTTGCTGTAAGGCTTGATTTTTTCAAATCCTCTTTCTCAATTTTCACATTCTAAAACTTAGTATCTAATTTGGTTTTAAGGCTTGCGATCCTTTTTACAATAATAAATATATATTTTATCTTTCATTTTTTATTTTATCTTTTGATAATATTCATTCCCTATAGACATAGTGACATATACCACCTGAAAAATCACATACATGATTTCGGTTTCGAACTTGAGTAACCACAAAAAAACGTTTAACATAACAATCTCGACATTGTCGGTTTAGTTAGACCTTACATTTGTATTAGTAAGGCAATCACCTTACAAGGTAGCTTTGTTAACGGATTTTTGTTTGCTATACTTTACTATTGAAGGTTAATCTTACACCACCTTTAAGAAACATTGTTTTAGATAAACCTGTTTAATGTTTGAACCTGTTGCCATGTTTCTGATTTTCTAAGCATTAAGTGTCTGTATCTTCATAGTGCAAGTTCCACATCGTTCACATTACATGTGCAAGGGTCCTTGGAATCTTATAAATAAAAGAGGTAGTAGTTACAATTCTCAAACAATCCAACGTTCCGAAATCCCTGAGGTTTTGTCCATTGGTCCATAGTAAATCAATAATTGATAAGGAGTTTAACTTTTTATATGTAAACTAATAAAATTATGATTATGAATAATTATGATTTGTGCTAGTTTAATGGTAAATCGTTGGACTTCATCTAATAATTATTTTAATTTAGATTTAAATTGAACATATATTGGTCTTTGTTGGATGAAATTGGTTTTATATTGAAGTTTTTTCATTAAAAAAAACACTCTATAATAAAGTTGGAAGGATTTTTTTTTTTACATTATGATATCCATGTAGCACCGACACATTTGATCAAAGGTGTGGTTTTGACACTGACATGACACCAATGCATGTGATTACATTGAATTATTTTATTTTAAAAAAATGGTGTTAGACTTCTTTGTGTCTTCTGTGTCGTGTCTGGTGTCTGTATCCGTGTGACCGTGTTTTTTCTTCATAGCATGATATTAACTTGAAAATTCCATTTTACACGATTTTAAATATTTGTTAACAATTTCGCATTCTTTTGATTAGGGGAGAAGAATTTATTATTGAGAGGAAGTGTCGTCTGTTTATTATTGAGAGAAAGAATTCTCTACAATAGTTATTGAGTCTCTTGTGCGTCTTTTAAGGAGTTACAACTCTGCGTATTTGCTATATAACACATCACACGTACACACCTATCACATACAATTAGATACAACTTTATTACTTTCACAAAATGAGATTAGAAAATATTCAAGTTGATCATCGATTTACAAAGTCAGATTAAGGGATACAAGATCCTTGCACTTCAACATACATTGAAGACCTTGATTTGTAAGATTTTGCAAGCCAAACTTACTTCTCTTATCAGTCTGTATTAGATGGAATTGTGTATAAAATTCTTCAGAAATCCAAGAGTTTACAGGCATCACAAAGATAAAAAACATGAGACTTGTCATAAGGCATACTTTCCTGTAAGCTTCATCTATGAAAGTAAACAAGAGTCATGCTATGAGTTAATCCCACCCAAGGGCCAGACAACTTGGAAATAAGTATTTGAGTTGTAGTGTCTACCTAGACATTTCATAGAGATTCAAACTCTAAAGAGATGGACATTTCCGCAGCAACTGCTTCAGCTCCACGTCAGTTAACTTGACGAACCTAGATGTGAAATTACAAAATATTTATATGTTAGGAATCCAAAATTGATAAAAAAAAGCACAACTTTATTGAAAGAATGAGAATAGGAGAGAAGAGTTTTACCGAAGGGTTTCCCTTCTACCCCACGACTTTATTCATTCAGTATTTACATATCTAAACTTTAAGTGGTAAGAGGTTGATCTTGTAATCTCGAGCGATGGAGTTCAAATTCCCATAAAAATGATTGTAAAATGATTGTTACTTGTTAGTGTCATTTTAATTAATATAAGTACTATCTCAAAGAAAAAAATAACTAGATGTTAATGTCTTGTAATTAATAACTCTATTCATTTCATTCTGTGTTTACATATCTAAACTTTGTTAGTGTCTTTAAAAAATAGTACTGTCCATCTCTACTTGTGTCCTACATGAAATAAAGAAAGTAAAAAAACTAGGAACAATATGACTGATCTACTCCTTTACAGTACGTATCAAAGGTAGAAAATGTCAATCAAACAATAAAGGAAGTAATGATATCTACAACCTCAGAATGTATTAGATCTCACAAAATCTTCTATAAACCAATAAAGAGAGATACCTTGTCAAGTTTAGTGACTCTAGTTTCGTGTATTGTCGGTAACTGAAATATTCTGCAATTATCATATGTAAAGAAATGATGTTATTTTCTGAGAAATATCTGTCTTATTATTTTCTTATTTCATTTAAATTCCTCTCATTTGGCTTCAAACAAAAACCAGTGAACTAAATATGGTGTGGAGTTAGCAAACTTTATTTTAAATGAATTTGATTTTCGAAATTGATTTCAGTTGAAAGTGAGTATGATGTGGAGTGAGTGATTCATGTTTGAAAACTTCTATTTGATTCATTTTTCACTATCAATGAAGGGATTCATCAACTAACTATAGACACTTATATTCAAAGCATCCTCCAAAGCATCATGTAGCTTACAGCCACTTATATTCAAATCAACAATGTGTTTGGAGTGCATTACCAGTTGCCCTGAAATAAGACACATATTTCAGTTTGGTTATGAAATGCTAAGGATTGATTTTCAACTCTAAATCAAACATTGCACATTATGAAAAAATTAATTGATTAGAATCACATTCAATCTTATATAATATATTTATGCATTGTACAGTATCTGTGCGAACATATTGCTTTGCACTCTTTATCTAATATTCGTGTAATGTTGCAACCATAAATACTCAGTAAGCAATGGTAAACAGTTCCAGCTTCTGCATTTCTAGATATATGATAATAAATTAAGAAATAACTAAAGACATAATTTACCATATCTTCAATAAGTATATATGAGATGTATTTTCAAGATCTCTTGCAAAATCCTGAAGGATCTAAGGGAAAAGAAGAGCTAAGTGTAGAGTGTAAAACAAGTAATATCTATCAATGAATGAGATTACTCAATTTACATAAGTTATATCCTATTCACGAGAGTTTAAGGGAAAAGTACAAAGATCAACGAAGAAGTCAAAATTGATTTCAGAGGTAAAGACTTGATTTTGACATGTTTGGATATTCATAATTTTGCCTTCATGATTGATTCTGATTTCCAGCTTAAATAAACTTTTATACCAAAAGTCACTTTACATTCAACTCAATGTCCGAATCAATTTAAAAAATAACTGAACTCAGCTCAATTTTTGTCACCATACAACCAAACACACTGATAATAATGTTGTTTAGTACGTACCAGAGAAAGAGCAGCTATAAGGCGATAGATTCCTGACATTATTCAACTCACTGAAATTGAAGGACTAATAATAAGATGAATTAATTGATTGATTGTAGAAAGAAAAAAAAGCAAACAAGAGAAGTGAAGAGATAGAGAGAGAGGTGAATATGAATGACTCCAAGCTCTTGCAAGATGTGAGTCCCACATCGGGTTGCAAGGGAAGCCACAAAATGCATGTCCCTTATAAAGTGATACTTCTCACTTCAATTTGAAGCATTGTGGAATTGAACATTGCATCACTTTTTCATATCAATTTTATATATATTTGATTTGCAGGTTAATAATTTTAGGGTTATGTTAACTTGTTCACTTAGGGCATATGTTAAGGAACCTAAAAAGAGTAACTTTACATTGGAAAACATGAAATTGTTAACATAAAGAGTTTCTTAACATGTGCCCTTGAGGGCACAAGTTAACATTTGCCATATTACGAAAAATTGTTGAACATTCTTCGATGTTTAATAATTTTTAATAAAGATTACCAGTATCATTGGGTGGATAAATCCTCCAAACGGTCGGTTTTGTTTGAATATATGAATAAATGAAGCATTTAAAAGTATTGATTAGAGACGACAATGGAGTTTGAATGTGTGGTTTTTGATCCTGTATTTGTGTCGGGCTCTATCGATTAACTAGTCTAAGTAGTCCCTCCCTCTTTTCTTGCTCTTGGGCGAATAGGGTTGTTAAAAACATGGGGCATGATACATATGATATGACGGAAATGTGAGAGTGTACGAAGACTTTGGTACAATTAGGAGTAAAAGTATCTCCAATGTGATTGTCCAAGTCAATCAGATTCGAAGATGGTTGTTCGTATTATCAATAGTGGAAAAATTGTGAGTTCCATGGGATGGACCATCATGGCAAATATCAAACATTTGATTTCTCTAGATTAGAATGTTTGCTTTATGCATATTTATAGGGAATCCAATAGATATGTTATGTGTTGGCCACATGGATTGTGTGGTAGATGTGGATTATCTAGATTTCCATTCAGCAGCAGCAGATCTTTAGATGACAATTTTTTTTTATTTAACCCTAAAAAAACACAATTTTATTGAAAGAATGAGAAAATGAGAGAAGAGTTTTGTCTAAACTTTGAGTGGTAAGATCTTAGTCTTGTAACATCGAGAGACCTAGTATAAATATATTTGAAGACGATTGTAATATGATTGTTTGGAATTCAATGTATCCGAAAAAGTTGTAATTCACCTCAATGTTCTTTTTATCATCTTAATAGTCTGTTTGGAATCTCAATATGAAGTACATTATACATTTCATGAAAACAGTTGCATCGATGCATAAAACTAGAAGCAAAAGAAACTAGCTCACACAAACAAGTTCAGACATCTAAAGAAAAAGGTTACTAAAAACCATATAATTCATCATTTGAGCAATGATATTTCAACCTATGTATTAGATCTCACAGAATCTTCTATTGATCAGTGGAGATACATTGCTAAGTTTAGTGACTCTAGTTTTTGGTAATTGTCAGCAACTAATCGTACGCCTCACTCTGAACTATGCTGCAATTATCTTATCAAAGCACGAGATAGTCTTACACAGGTATTTAGGTACAAAATTTAGGCAATATAAATAAAAAAAATTAAAAAATAAATAAAATAGTCACATTAATTAACATGTAATATTTAGTGTTGTGGCTGACCAATTATTTTTCAAAGCACTTAGTTCAGAAGACACAAGTACCAAATCTTTTAAAATGTTATTACCTCCGTCCTTAATTATAGGCCCTTTTGAAAAAATAACGGGAATTAAGAAAATTGAAAATGGTAATAAATTTATTTGTAACTATTATTGTTTTTACAATTTTATCCTTTAAGAGAGAGTTAGTGTATATTTTCAACATAGTATTTAATGCTGATTGAAGAAAAAGATATAAAATAAATAGGGATATGTTGGTGAAAAATTAATTAATGTACTTGGAAATACCAAAGAGATTTTATAAAAATAGACAATTTTTTTCTTCTCAAAATGGTATTATATTTAGGGACGGAGGTAGTATTATTTTCTAACAAGATGATTTCGAATTAGGAAAATTCTATGGTGAAGTCGTGAAAATGACTTTTCTGATGAAGTTAACACTATAACATCAAAAGTGTAGTGAGTAACACCCCATTGTTTGTACAGTGACATTAAAAGTTCAGTCCTCATAGTATCATCAATTCATCAGATTAACAAGACTACACTTAATCTCATTTATCCTACTTTGTTTTAAGTGTAACACCCCGCAAAGTGTAACACTTAAGACTATCACATAATATCATCAAATCTGTTTGCATGTTAAAGATGACAACGATAAAATAGTACATGTAAGTCCAAGATATTGCAAGCATTACTAGATGAATTACTATTAATCATTA
>Ga0315915_1003129_pt1 | contig 21075 bp, 10 predicted proteins | sample MpolbnodulesMG_FD_207738 | JGI IMG/M metagenome (GOLD analysis project Ga0315915, IMG submission 207738) | Medicago polymorpha root nodule microbial communities from Los Angeles, California, United States - branched nodules | ecosystem: Host-associated > Plants > Roots > Nodule | place: USA... | reverse complement strand
TGAAGACAAATAATATTTATAAAAGCTCCTAGTGATATTTCCTGATATACATATATTAGTATTATTACCGTTGGGTTTATGTCAAACCAAAATATTGAATAAAGGCTCTCATTGATATGACCTTAAATATATAATAATTATAAAGGCACCTAGTATTGCCTTATATATTATTAGTACCGTTGGTTATAAATATATAAATTGTAACAATGTATATTATGAAAGCAAGCTGAAATACAATATCAATTAATCTTTCAGCCACTATCTTAACATAATTTCATTTTTCATTATTAATGAAAAATGAAATTATGATAAGATAGTGGCTGAAAGATTGAGTAATATATTCCATTTTAACCTTTTCAAAAAAAACTTCTTAATTTGATCAAATCATTTTTATTATTTCTAATTTAAATATTAAATTTTGTTTTAAAAGTTAAGTAAGAAAAAAATTGTGCACGTTCTAAAATGTTTTGTGGTCCGGCCACGTTTAATTGTTTGCGCGTTTCCTGAGCATCCCAGAACTTTCCATGTCTCCCCACGCGGTGTTTCAATTTCAACATCACATTTCAGTTTTATTATTAAATAATAATAATAATAATAATAATAATAATAATAATAATAATAATAATAATAAATCATCAAAAGGATAATAGGATATGATAACATTGAGAAAACTACACATTCTTAGCATGGAAGAAATCAATGGGATAATAATATAGATAACGACATACTATTTACAAAACAAAACAAAATCTTTTGTCTTTTTATTTTGTTTGTTGTGAAAATGGAAATTAATCAACGTTAAATAAGAAAGTGAAAATATTAAAGAGAAGCAATTAAATCAGCATACTTGTTGAGTCTCTATTGATAAGTTGAACCATAGCATGTGTAAGTCAGATGGTCTAAGAAGTTGCAAAGTCTCATCAAGATTGCATTACCAGGAAAGAAGTAACCCTCGTTTGGATAAAATTGGTAAACCCCGAAGAGTTTCTAGCAAGATAAATATGTCATATTGAAATTGACTCAAAATTATTGATTGAAGTTCGAAAAAAATCATGACATGATTTGGTGAGTTCGTAACACGATTTGGTTCAGGTTTTTGAAGTTTTGTCTTGACAAAAATTATGGTACAAAGGGTAAAAATCATGACACGATTTAGTAGATAATGGTAAGTTCGTACTATGTAGGTTGTACGAACTGTAAATTGTTACATGATGTGTGAAAATTGGGGCACGATTTTCTCGGGTCATTGCACTATTTAAGACGTCATTCTTCATGTTTTGGGAGAACTTCTAGAAAGAGAAACTTTGGAAACCAAAGGAGGAAACTTTAGGGTTGTGTCTTTGGTGAAAGTTTAATTCGTGGGTTGGGAAACATTTATAAACATCTTGAGTAGTGAGATTTCATTGTTGAAAGGATCAAAAATATTTCTTTACTGTTTTCTCTTAGGATTCATTTATGAGTGTGAGTAACTTGAAAAATGGATAGAAATTATGGTATGTTCTTTGTGAGTTTTTAAGTTGATTTCTTGTAACTTTTTTGTATCACTCTTATCATAGTGTATCGGAGAGTTGCTCTATTCTCCATAGTAGATCATTTTTGGATCGAACTAGGTAAACAATATTGATGTGTTGTTTTCTTTCTCTTTTTCTTTTCTTTGTTGTTTAGGATATGCTTGTGGTGTTGCTTCACACTTAGATCTAGGTTTGTTTGTTGTTGTTGTTACTTTAGGCTATTTTACTTATTGATTACTACTTTCTTTACTCCATACATCTAGGTTTATTGGTGTGATTATTTGTTCGAATTCACAACATATCATAAACTTGAGTTTTATCTTCAACAACTATTAATTTGCAGCCAAAGCAAAAATAGGATGACACTCATTTTCATGACAAAGGTGTGAGTTAATGTTATGATAAGCGTTCCTAAGAAAGAATTGATCATTACTTTGAAGAGACCCGTAATCTTCTTCATGACAAAGAATTGGCCATTGCTTTGAAGAGACCATAAAAAAATGCGAGTTTTTTTTTATTTTTCTATCACCAGATAAATATCATATATGATGGATAATCATTCATGGAGTAGCATAAAGTCATATATACTTCAATCCTCAACCATTTTGTTCAAAATTTGATCGCCGTTTATTTCGTATGAGAAAACACATAATTAGAAAAGAATCTCGTAATTAAAAACATATAATTGTCTATGTTGTTTCTCCTTAAACAACTTTCTTTATTATCTTTCATTCATTTCTTTTTGTTTGAAAGATTCCTCTTTTGTGTATCAGACGTTTGGCACGCCGGTGCTTATTTATTTTATGAGAAATGCTAGCAACACACATTTATCAACACACTCTCTTTGATATTCACATGGGACCCACCAAATGTATATGAGACCCACATGATTTGGTGGGATTCATGTAAATTTTAACCAATCAAAAAGAGTGTGTTAAAAAGTGTGTTGCTAACATTCCTCTTATTTTATTGTGTTGCATTTGCCAGCTTCATGAGAATTATTAGAACGTGTTAAATACAAACACATTCTATCAATACTTTGTAAAAAAAATGAATGAGATATGGCAATGGACATGCATATGCCACACGTCTATTTTACATTGGTATATCAACGTAACGCGTGCTTGCATTATCAACATTATAAATTAAAATATTATTTCAACTATAACACCTATGTCTGGTAAACGGTGGTGACTGATACCAAATTTCATATTTATATTTATGAAAAATACTAAAAAGAGTTCTAATTAAGAAAACAAATATAGAAATAATAATATATGAAAAATACGTAAATTTAACTTTATTGAAAATTTAAAACTGATATTTTAATGTAGATGTGGATGACTCTTCTTTTGGAAATCTTGGCAATACAGGTTTTGGAGGTCTTTTGAGGAACGATAGCTGTGTCTGGATTTATCGTTTTTTAGGATCTTGTAGTAGAGCTTCTAATTTATTGGCTGAACTTTCAGCTATATGGAGAGGTCTTCAAATGCCTTGGGATCTCGGTTATAAGTCCATCGTCTTCGAATCTGATTCCCAGACAACCTTGGATTTGATTGCAGATACTACACATAATGATTATCATCCACATGCAACTTTACTCTCTTTAATTAGAAAGTTTTTTTTCTCTTTATTGGGTGGTTTCCTTTACTCATACCTTACGAGAAGGCAATGAATGTGTTGATTGATTGGCCAAGTTTGGTGCTACCAACGCTGACTCCTTGAAAGTTTGGACAGCTCCTCCTCCTTAATTAGATATCATTTTACTTGGGGATATCTCTGGAGCGTTAAGGCAGCGAATTTCTTAGTTTTTTTCCTTGTCTTTTTCTTGCTTTTCCTCTTAATGAACAAAATGTAGAACAATTAGTTTTAGTTTATTTGATTAGTGTCTCTATGAAATTTATTAAGACATTTACCTGATTAAATAGATTGATTGCTCTTTTAATCACCGCCTACTGTCGCTATAAGGTAATTCACGCCGTATAAGGAACCCTTTTCATGCATTTACGTAATTATCCCTTCTCAAATCTCAAATTATTGCTATTGAAAGAATGATAAAACACAAAAGAATAAGAGAATTGACGTAAAAAAACAAAAGAAAGAGATAATTATTCATCAAGTTTTTAGTTATTGATTCAAATGAATCATTACAAAATTTAGAGAGAGAGCAAAGACACTAGTACATCCTAGTTCCTACTCCTAATGAAATATGAACCATTTGGAGGGAACAAGTATTGGAGGGAAATGTTTTTGTTGAGAGTGTGTCAGATTGGCAATCCATGTGACTAATATTGAGGTTGACCTGCATTGTTTCCACTTGTGTGATAAGGCTTGTGATCCTTTATTCTCAACTATTCTTTTGACTCTTTCAACACAATTTCTTTTGTTTTTTAAAGTTTACAAATTACAAAGGTCTTGTTAAGTTTATGATAATTATTTTTGGCTTAATTGCACTATTAGCCCTCCTAATTTATCAAATGTGCGATTTTGTTCTCCTAGTTTATTTGGAGCAATTTTGGTTCTTCAAGTTTACCCCTTCAATGATTTGGTAGTCCTATTTAACGCAGCATTAGATTTCTTACATTACAAGTAAGCGATGAATGAATGAATGAACAAATGAAAGAATAGAATGAATGAGAAGAGGAATAAGAGGTTAAATAGAAGAAAGAATTTTGTTGTAATCTAGTTATTCATTGATTGATGAAAAAGAGCATTAAACTAGTTGTATACACTTGACTTGTGATGTATGTTATTAGTAACTAACTCCTCAAAGTCCGAAAACGGTTATGTAACCAACTACCATACAATTATGGATTAACATTCTAATACACCATCTTTAATCCATAATCTTACAAGCTTATGTGGCCTAACTTGTCCCTCAAGTAAACAAATTTTACTTGGTAAATTTTACTTGCATTGCTTGTTGTACTGACCTTTCTGAACCTCTTTCAATCACCAGAATGTTCTTCTAGAGAGGATTGAAGTTCTTCAATCTTCATAGTTTTAATATCATTGGATTCTTGAATGGCTACAACTATGAAGTCAAACTTTGAGGTCAAAGATCTTATTACCTTTTCAACGACTTATTGATTAGTAATAGTTTCTCCACATACTTATCTCTGGTTCAATACAAAAAGCAATCTTGTGATCTTTGAAATCTTTTTAAAGTGGTTTGAATCAACATTTTGTTAGAAATACTCTTTTTTGAACACTCTCTATAGCACTCATTTTTTTTTATTTAAACCATACAATTGATCTCTTTTAAACACTCTCTATAACACTCTTATGTTCCAACACTTACTAAAAAGATGTAGAGATGCTTCCTAGTTTTCCACACACAACAGTTATGTAGTATCACATTATTACTTACATCTCGAATGACCCTCCTCCGAAACAAGTCTAGATTGGTAATTTTTCAAGACGCAATTGTCAAGAAAAAAACCTCTACTACACTAAATAGAGTATATTAAATGTAGCAAAACTGAACTCTTTGAAGGGTGCAAAAATGATCCAAATCCATTTATATTTATGATAATGATAAATATATTAACTCAAATAATGATCATTCTTTTTTAGCTACTTTTAATTTTGTGTTATATAATAGGATATGGAGTATGATATATAACAATAACACATCATGTGCAAGACTTAATCTCTTTTGACTATTTGTTCTGTATACTATATTGGACCGGTGTCATAATTTTCATATGCACTTGTTTTAAACATGTGTTGGTTGATAGTTGAATAGTCAAAGTTGTACCAAACATTTTATTAGGTTCTAATCTGCCACACTAAACCGCATTAACCAAGTTTTATTAGTTTTGTTTATTTTATTCTATTATACTATACTATACAAGTCAGAATAAATTTGACTCATACAACATTGTATATTAAAAAATCAATTATGATTAAATATTGTATCAAGTGATTAAATATTGTATCAGACCACGTCTATAAACGTTGAATAGAGTAATTTTAAATGTTGTTGAATTTGAACTTTGGGTTGTTATTCATATACATTATACATATGGGCGAAGCATCCTAGAGTTAGCTAGGTCTTGTTTGTTTGAATAAAATATGATAGTGTTTTGAAAATAAAAGAAATAGAGTTAATAGGAAATTTCCAAGTAATTCAACGTTTAGTGGCCATAATACAATTTTCAAAGGATTATTATGCAAGCCGCCCAAGCTGTCTCAAATTTATCGACATGTTTGATTCAAAATCATAGTAAAATAAAATAATATATGCATGCCATAATTATAAAAAAAAAATAGTAATAAAGCATAAATAATAAATAAATATATACAAACGCTTGAGACATGGCTTTTTTGGGGAGAAGAAGTCAATTACGCGTGATAGGGTAACCATGTCATTATCGTCATTTGTCAAAAAAGAAGAAGTAACATGTCATTATTTATCCTAATTTCCATTGAAACGATTGAAAAGGTAGAACACATAGAATGTATGGTATGGTATGTAATAGGATATCAATGGTGTGGGAATGAGGAGTACTTTCCGGCTCCCTTCCATAATAGGATATCAATGGTATGGAGATGAGGAGTACTTCCCAGCTCCCTGCTGTAATAAGATACCAATGGTGTGTAGATAAAGAGTACTTCCTGGCTCCCTTCCGTAATAGGACATCAATCGTGTGGAGATGGGGAGTACTTCTCGGCTCCCTGCCGTTATAGAATATCAATGGTGTGGAAATGAGGAGTACTTCCCGGCTCCCTGCCACTCAAATTGTCCCCGTCTCCATTCTTGTTACGAGGAGTTTATACTCCTTGTCCTCGTAGATTCTACAGTTTTCGTGAATCTCATCAACATGAAAATACTAAATTTTATTGTTTAGTTAGTTGTTCTCTATTTTTTTTAAAAGTCGTTCGAGTACATATGTTGTGTTTCTATATAATTGTCGTTTTGATAGTTTTTATTAAATTACGCTTATGTTAGTATGTTAATTGTTATGTTAGGTTTTTTCTGTGTTAGAATTTGAACTCTAGACCTCCAACTTCTTAATTAACCCTTATCTCAAACCAGCTCTTTTTTTTTTGTCAAGCCTCAAACCAGATCTTTAATGATATGTATTTGGAAAACTCAAGTTTGTTTGTTTTTTTAAAACAGATTATATTTTGTTATCTTCAAATTTAAACAAAATTTTGTTACTTGAAATACTATTTTCATGAACTGACCGTCGTCAAGAAAGCAGGTACACGTATCATCGACTCCCCACAAAGAACAACAACAAAGGTTATGACTTATTTGGGCCCAGGGATCTAAAAGCATTACAACATCCAAAACAATTGAAAAATATATAAGACTTAAATTATAACTTAACAAATGTAATTGCATAAATAAATTTTAACAAATAAACAAAGATTCATCTTAGAACCCTAATTAGATGGTGTTTAGGTAACAGAAAAACACGAGAGAGAGAGAGAGAGAGAGAGAGAGAGAGAGAGAGAGAGAGGTTGGAGTCCTCTTGCTGCTTGCCTTCGCCTTACATCATCAAGTTTCAGAATTCATGTGTTGGAGTTGGATGTATGAGCATTTTCTACTAATCCAACTTGAAAAACAAGTAAAAACGCAAAATTTCCTGAAACCATGCACCTGGGATGCATGGGGGGCAGGGATTTTCCCTCTTCGGTGCTGCCATGCATGTGGGTCCAAGTAAATGCGTACTCTTTCTGCTCCATAGTACTTATCGCTTTTGACCATTTCATACATACTAAGAATATCTTGATATAAATGAATGAAAAAGAATGTTAATTTTATCCAATTATTTATATTAGATATTAGTGTATTTTCACTATCACATATGTAAAGTGGAGAGTTGTAACTTGAGAGTGATGCATATAACGTTAATTAAAGAACAATGAAAAAAAGTTATTTAAGTTGCATCAGAAATTAAACGTGGTAATTTTATTTGTGATAAATTATTTTCATAAATGCGACAAACATTATGAGGCGAATGAAGTATAATACCAAAAAAATGATGTGCTATATGAGGACCACGTAAAAAACCCAAAGTGAAAGCATAATTTTCCATATTCTGTCTCTACATGAACGTCACATTTCTCGTATTTTTGTCTCTTATCTACGTGAATGTCTCATTATCTTAACTTTGGATTAGGCATGTCAATGAGGTAGGGTGGGAACGAGTTTTACCTTCCTCATCTTCATCCCTGACTCCCAGATACTTACATGTTATCCTAAACATACGCAACTGAGATGAGAAATTGAATCCCAACCATATCCCCGACAGGTTCAGGTATGCCAACCTCATCCCCGCCATGTAGTGAATTATTTTTTTAAAATAAAAATGAAGTTTTTTCTTGTTCCGAAAACGATTCGCATTGTAAATCTGTGAGAGTAAGACTGACTAAGAAGCGATAATGGAGATCAATGTCTATGGTGATGGAGAAGAGAGAGATTGAGTGTGTGAGATGATGAAGATTGATGACTATGGTCAAGGAGAATAAAGAGAATTTGAGTGAGTATAGACACACGTATAATGTAATTTTCTACAGTCAAGACGAGCTTGAGTATGGGTTCAGGGTGGATACATATATCCCCAATATGTGAACTATATCCGTGTTTCAAAATCGAAGAAAACTCAAATTCTTACACAAACAAAGCAGAAAAAATCGGTCAAAATGGGGATGAGTTTGGGCGGGTAACCGCAAATATAAGTTTTATTGTCATGTCTACTTTGGACTTCATGAATCATGAGGCATCCCTATATATTTTTATTGTTTCAATATATTTTTATCCATAACTATTTATTACAAGCTTCTAAAATAGTGTCAATTGTCTTTAATGACACGGTATCAAATGTTTTTTAAATATAAAAAAAAAAGGAATGGTGGGGGAATAATGTGAATGAAGTAAAGACGTGAAGTGAGAAAAGAAAAACGTGATTGCATTAACGACACTGATAAACGCAGTCACAGGAAAGGGAAGTTGAATACGCAAATTGGTTTGGAGGGAACAAAAAACAAAAGCTAAAAGCAAAGGAAACCCCATTTGCCGTGTCCGTTTCGTCTCTCTTTCTCTTTCTTTACCGACGTATTCAACACGTGGTCTAAACCAATATTAATTAATCAATAGTACAATATTAACCTAATAATCGCCGCTAGATTAGTTATATAATTTTCACCCAATTTAAATTAGGTGTTCATTTTAAACTTTACCCACAATTATTAATTATAATTAGCACAATGTCGCCGTGAACTTAGATCAGTTGGTAGAGATAATGCATAATATATACAAGGTCCGAGTTCAAACTCCGACCACCACAAAAAAATATAATTAGTAGAATAATTAGATAATTTTTTAATAAAAGATACTTATAGCATTTCATTAGTAATCAGATATTCAATTCACCGAGGTACATAAGAATAAATGATGGGACTAGCTAATAATGTGGCAGCTCCAGCGAGCGCGTGAGTTACCTCATTCGCTTGTCTCTGATTAAACTCGACCTTTGAGTTTGTGAACTTTAAGTTGAAAAGACTTCTACATGCATAAATAATGAGACCAAATTCAGAAATATCCGGGCGAGGATTATTGAAGGCATCCACCGTAGATTTTGAATCCACTGCAAAATCGGCATTATCAATTCTCATATCACTTAGCCATTCCAAAGCATGATAGAGACCCACAACTTTCCCTACAACAATGTTATGCATAACCAACAATGGAATAACCTTAGCAAGCACAAAAACTCCCTCTTCATTGCGGATACACATGCCCAAATCGGTGATATTCCATTCATTCAAAAAAGTGGCACCAATGTTGCACTTGAATCTACCTCGAGAAGGACGTTGCCATGAAGGAGGAAACACACCAAAAGGACGTTGCTGCTCTAAGTCACACACAATTGATGTGGTGGGGTGCGCGCTTAAGCTGTTCAGAGTGGAGCTGATACAGTTTACTGCTACAATTGCCATACTCCGATCCTCTGCTAGATGAATAGTCCGTCCACAACCTGTGCAACTGTTTCAGACCCGCCTTACCAGAGATTTAAGTTTCTATGTTTCCCACAAGCTCCACAAAAGGGCATCAAAATGTTGGCTCCCATCGTGTGAAAGATCTTGCACCAAAGTAAATATTGAATCGACAACACAAACGAAATGAGTACAGTAACATTGCACTTTCTCGCAAAGCCCAACCCTAAGCCTCACCTGCAAAGCAAAAGAGCAATCAAAGAAACATGATAAAGATTTTTAAGAAGTCCTTAGCATATAACCTTACATTTTTTTTTTAGTAAAACCTTACATTTATTATACTCAACAACTAATGTAACTATATATAAGTACCCCCTTCCACATTTATAAACAAATAACTACATTTTAGATATATTAAATACTTAATGAAAATCAAATTCATTAGATATTCAATGTAGTTATTTGTTTATAAAGGTGATAAGAAAGAATATAAAATATCGAATTACACAAAAAAAAAAAAAAAAAATAATGTTGTTTGAGAGTGGAGTTTGGACAAAACACAAGAAACAAAGGAGACAGCTGCAACAAATAAAAAAACATAAAATAAGAAAAGAAAAAGAGAAGAAGCATCCCATATAGACCAACTTTAAATAAAATCACACACATATTCCTCGTGCTTCAATTTCCCATCCCCAAAAAAAGATAAAGACATTATTAATTTATTCCTCCAATTAAACTTTATATTAATTTCATTTTCTTATATATATATAACATAACATAAGATTAACCATCCAAAACAAACACAACACAAACATCATCAACACTTTCATTCTTATTACAACGCGTTTTGTTTTCTCTCTCTAACTATGTCTACCTCATCGGAATATTCAGAAGTTTCCGGCAACAAACCACCGGCAAAATCACCGGAGAAAACAACTTTCTCTCAAACATGCAGTTTATTGAGTCAATATATTAAGGAAAAGGGTTGCTTCAAAGATCTTTCTCTTGGTATCACATGCAATAACAATAACACAGACCCTTCTGGTACGGAACCTTAATTTCGGAGAAATTTTTGTTTTTTGTTTCTGGGTTTTTTTTTATTTTAAAATATTTGGTATCTTAATGGTTAATTATTCTTTTCTTCTTAGTTGGTTCATAATTAAATTCTAGTACTTAAGAGTAACGGTTAATTTGTGTCTATAGAATAGACTATATCTATATATGTTCATTTTTTTTTGTTAATTTGTTTTTTTCCTTTTTTGTAAGGTTGAACTATATCTAAATTTTTTCAAATATTTTCCATTTATAAAATTATTCAACTGCATGTTGTTTATTTTTATTTTGAATCCACTTTGTTTATTTGTTTGAGACTTTTAAAATTCATAGATCTAATTAATGGATAATTTGTTCATAATTCTAATTGTTATTATCTACCAAATAGGTTGTTAAATTTGATAAGATTGTAATCTTGTGGTATAATTTTATTTGTTTTGTTAATTTGATTTTTTTTGTGTGTGTAATATTGCCAATTTAGGTTGTTTTCTCTTCAATGGTTTTTCTAAATATGTTTTTTTTTCTTTCTTGTAGGGTCTTCTGAGACTTCTTCTCAATCTGCAACAACCATGAACTTGTTTCCAACCATGGAAAACAATTTGACACAAAAGAACCTTACAACTATGGATTTGCTCACTCCACAAGCTGCTTTGAACAATTCCAAGTGAGTTTTTTTTTCAGTTTGTTCTGATTTCAATTAATTTCATTTCATACCAAATTAGGTCTGTAAAAAAATTAATTTATGAGTGATGACAAGTCACGAGAGCGAGCCCTAGCGGCTAGCACAACGATATGATTGTCGCCTTGCCGAAAGGGTCAATTCGTGGAAATCACTTGTTGAGGATTTAGATCCTCTCCCTAGGCGGAACTAGCTAAAAAAATAAATTTGAGTCAATATGGATCCCACACCTGGATCCTTTAAAGATACGGTATGGTGCTACATCTGTAAGAACGTTAGATTTAGAGAGATCAAATTTCACTCACTAAATGTAACGGTCGCTACAGCTGCAACACCATACCGCAATTGTAGAGGATAAGTTGTGAACCGAGCCAGCCGCTTAGTGATGACTAATAACAATTTATAAATAGTTCGAGATATCAAAACCATTAGTTGATTATTAAAATTTTTTCTTCAATTAGAGACTAATATGTGATGTTGTATGAATGATTTGCAGTGCTATCAAGGGACCTAAAGCTGCACAATTGACAATGTTTTATAACGGTCAAGTTATTGTATTCGATGATTTTCCTGCCGATAAAGCCCATGAGCTCATGGCTTTTGCTAACAAAGGAATCTCTCAAACTCAGAACAATTCTGTGTACACTTACACACAGAGCCAGCCTTCATTTCCTCCTAATTTGGTCAGAACTTCGGTTAACACGACCGCTCCGATTGTTCCTACCGTGAACATCATCCCTAGTACTGCCACCGGCACCAGCTCGATTAATGAACACCTTCAAGTGCCTTCCAGACCTAATCTTTGCGGTAATTTCTTGAAACCATTGACACTTAAAATTTGGATGACACAAAAAATTGGATCATGTTTTTCTGATCATGACTTTCCTTTATATGCAGATCTGCCAATTATGAGGAAAGCTTCGCTTCATCGGTTTCTGGAGAAGAGAAAGGATAGGTAGGCACTCTCGATTAAATTAAAACTTGAAAATGAAATATTTTTTGATGTATTTTTGCTGAGATAATAATAATTTGTTTCCTTGTTATGTATTTACAGAATTGCTGCCAATGCACCATACCAAGTTAATAAGCCAGCTGAGTCCATGTCATGGCTTGTGGGTGCAAAATCAACTCAAATTTGATCTCAATTCTCAGCTATAATTTTAATGTAATTTTGAGCATTTTTGTTACAAAAAAAAAACAAATGCTACTTAGTCAGATTTATTTTTGCCAGAATTTTTTAGACAAAGTTTCTGGTTATTTTTTCCTTGACTAGATAGCATTATTAATATTATCATTATTTTTCTTGTTTAATGCACATGATTAAGATATAATGTGTTTGTGTCATGTTAACTTTGGCTCCAATGGGCCTTATCATACATAGGTTTTTAACTATTTTTCAGTAGCTGTTTGTCTAGTTACAATTCTGTATTCTTTGCCACTGGTACTAGTACCATTGAATTGTATTCATCTTATATATTTGATGCAATGTTATAAATTCAGATTGATAATTAATTTGTTCAAAAGTGTTGAATCTGTTCATTGCTTAATAAGCTGGTTAAGGGTTGTTTTAGTTATGTTTGTTTTAGTTTTTTCCAAAAATGAACAAAATATTTTGATTAGTTTTTATTTTTTATTTATAAAAGAGAAATACGAATCGAGTTAAATTTTTGTACAAATATTTTGTTAGTATTCAATTGCTGTTGGTAGCCATTTTGAAACAAAAACAATATTTTTTAAAATTTATAAACATTAACCTCTAAACTGTATTTATATTTTTCTTTCAATAACAAACTTATTACTTCATTCATCAAAACATGAGAAATACAAGATGAAATATAATCAAAGATACAACGACTAACATAAATTTCGTTTGTAGTTTTGGCACTAGCTTGACACAGTCACATTTGACATCCCTATTTCGCCGGTCAAGTAATAGCTTCCTTATGGATCCTAAGTTTGTAGAAATGTATAGAATAACAAATTAATAATTGAAAAGCTATTTGGATTAGCTTTTAAAGTTTAATTGAAAAGAGAAAGACAGAAATACAAGATTGTTGTGTGCAAGTGTGAGTTATATGTCCCACATCTGATAGAAAAGTAAAGATTGAACACCTTATAAGTAAGAGGATCCATAAACCCATGACCTTAAGGTTTTGGGTAAGAGTGTGGCGTCTCTCTTGCAAGTGTGGTTGTTCGAGCCTCGATGTGGACGGTCCCCCAGGCTCCCCTCATGACCCAACAGTGGGATCAAAGCCTGGTTCGACGAAGGGTACGACCGATACAAGCAAGAAAAGCTTCCGCTTGAAGGGGGAGCATGCTGAATAGATGGAGTCACACTTGAGGGGGATTGTTGTGTACAAGTGTGAGTTATATGTCCCACATCGGATAAAAGAGTAGAGGTTGAACACCTTATAAGTAAGAGGACCAATAAACCCAATGCCTTAAGGTTTTAGGTAAAGAGTGTGACGTCTCTTTTGCAAGTGTGGTTGTTCTAGCCTCGATGTGGACGGTCCCCCTGGCTCCCCAGTGACCCAACAGTGCTATCAGAGCCCCGTTCGACGAAGGGTACGACCGAAGCAGCTGGTTCGTTTGCCCAGAAAGCAGCAACGGCGGTACAAGTAGTGTCGGTTCGTTTGCGGAGAAACCAACAACGGCGATACAAGCAAGTGCCCTTGAAGGGGGAGCATGCTGAATAGATGGACTCACACTTGAGAGGGAGTGTTGTGTGCAAGTGTGAGTTATATGTCCCACATCGGATAGAAAAGCAAAGGTTGAACACCTTATAAGTAAGAGGACCCATAAACCCATGACCTTAAGGTTTCGGGTAAGAGTGTGGCATCTCTCTTGCAAGTGTGGTTGTTTTAACCTCGATGTGGACGGTCCCCCAGGCTCCCCTCATGACCCAACAAAGATCAAATTAATTTTTTAGGTACTTAAACGATGCTAATAACCTTTTTGAAACAAACACAAATACACAATAGTTAGACATTGATTATGTAGATGAAATGGTAAACACAGCTGAACTTCACACATAATTGTGAGATTTGAATTCGAATGAAAGTGTCCAACCTAACAATTTTAGACATTGATAATTGAGTTGTATTACTAGATTTTAATTATGCAATTCCATGGCTATTTGTTTCGGATCATTTTTCTATTCCTTTTTGGTACATTTTCACTTTTTATTTGTACAAAAACTACTGTTTTTTTTTTGTGGATATATGCATCTAAAGTGATATAGGGGCGTGTGAAAAGTTTCTTCCTAATTTTTTTCTTGGCCACATTAACAAGGTCCACATAAATGGCCCAAGGCCTAGTGAGAACAAAGGAAACGTTCCCTCTTATATATCAACTATAGCAATCAGAGGATGAAAATTGCTCTTTAGGCATCACTACTTGCTTTCAGGCACCCTAAATTGAAGAAAATACCTCCAATGCCAATTAACTACCATTCATACTCACAAACACTTTAAACTAATGAAAATACCTCCAACAATAATTAACTACCATTCAAATTGTGTAAGGTAGTTAACCTTCGTAGCTGGATAGTTAATTGTCGTTGCCAGGAACGATAATTAGTTATTAGTTATAGAGAAAAAACACATTTCAGATAGGAATGCACGTGCAAAAGGGTATTCACAGAACACTTGGTGCATTTGTACATAACACAAGAAAAAAAGGTATTCAAAGTTGAGACAATGCTTCTGATCTAAATTGGACAAGAGCACTCAATATCCATATAAGACAAAATAATAAAGTTGTATGCATGAGATTTGTAGCACTTTAACTACCTACAAGTTGAACAAACAATACAATGTCTATACAAAGGATACAAAACCAACAAAAATATACATAAAACATAATTCAACAACGTAAAACAACATAATAAAACACACACTAGATCACGAATCAGTCAAACTAATTTCTTCATTTGGTGCCTCCATGCAAGCTTTGATTTCTTGGTAGGTCATGGACCGAATCAAACTTTCTCCAATAGATTGAAAAGTTTTGACCAAGGAAGCATCCAACTCGATCAGTTCTTTAGAACTATACTGGCCAAGTATTGAGTACTCCGTGCTCACATCGTTGTCATTCTTGAGCTTCATCTGGAAGAACTGGACGCTTACATCTGAGTCGGTCGATGGACATTGATACTCAACACTGTCCACCCTCCTTGTGTCTTTGTGGTTGAGTCGATGGTTAAGTTGGTCCAATTGATCGTTCAAACCAGGCAGTGTGACATTAACTTGGATCCTGAACAAGTTAGGTTTTCCTCTTGTTGTAATAAAATGTGGCTAACATGGTGTTCAAATCTATTGGATCAGTGTTCATGGTTTTATGGTGTGGCTGGCAAATGAACCAAACATACCAATTTTATATAAGTTTATGTGTGTTGTGCACCACAAAAACTACCAGTGCAACCTGAACCACACAAAAAAACTCTTTAATTGTTAGTTAACTATCATTCTTCGCAAAGACAATTAATTACCATTACTAGAGCGGAACCTGCACAGTGTGACAGAAACTCGGTTATTGTGTTTTAGCCACTACTTCATACATTCCTACATACATTCCTTCATTCACACATTTCATTCATTCAATCATTTATTCATTAACTTATTCATAAAATCAAACACAAACTATCAAGAATGTGTATGCATATGAACACTTACTTGTTATTTGATTGATTAGTTTCTTGACATTGAAGAAATTTGATTGATGTTGGTTTGTGGAAGTTCTGAGGAGGTTTGGTTTGTGTTTGTGAATAATGTGGGAGTTGTTGTTTCTGTTATGGAATATGACAAGAACACAACGTCAGTTAACTTTGTTTGGGGTTAAGCAAACAACATGTAACTATTGTAGACAAGCAAACGGCCGTTAACTACTGTTGAGGATATTTTCGTCAGTATAGGAAGCTTGAAAGCAAACAGTGGATGCCTAAAGAGTAATTTTTCGAATTAAGAAAATGTTTCTTTAACCAATGAGACTGATTGATCAAAAGTATTCACAGTTTAAAAAAAATTCCTTAAGTTTCTTTTATGTTTCCTCCCTAAAGGTGATAATATATTATTCGATGTGTGCCAAAAACTGAATATGTGTATAACACTAAATGGTGATATTTCTTGCAACCAAGATCAAACCTTAGCTGATTATATTTTGAGAATCTAATATCTTCCACTAGATTCAACTTCGTTGATATATTTAAAATCTCTTATTATTGAAAGAAAAACATCATTGCTCATGCCTATACAAATCACTAAGGACATAAGCAGTTTTTAGCAAGGTCTCAAGACAAACATTTAGGATGCTCAAGAGAATTTAATTATATTGCTTTTTTTTTTGAAACAAAATTATACTGCTTTATATCTTACAATGTATATTGTTTCTACATACGCATGGTTGCTTGTATATCAGCCGGAGAAGACGAACTTGTGTCACCATTATATATGCAGTCAATTGGTAACTTATTGTATCAACGTGACAAAACTAATTCCTAGTAATTAGGATTGATCAATAGATATAGCAAGTACACATATCGTAACATTTGAGCAGTCAAACAAAACCTGAAGCAAACTTAGTCAATAAAAAACTAATTAATTATAATAATATTTCAAAATTAAGAGCAACCACACCGGTGAAATAAACATCACACTTATACCTAAAATCTTAATTATACTTTGTTTTTTTTCTATTTTATAAGCATCTTTTTGAGAAAGAAAAATCTGTCTCTGAATATATAAGTGTCGTTTTAAGTTACTAGAAACATTTTTTTCAAATAAATTTTTCTAGTTTAAGAAATAGCACCTTGGTCCATTCAAAAAGAAAAAGAAAAAAAGAAAAAGAAACAGCGCCTTGATTCTATATAGGCCAAATACCTTCCCGGATATCCTTTAAGTTTCATGTTTGTTTCAGATAGATCATTTAAGTTTTTAAGGTTTCAGATAGGTCCTTTAAGTTTCACGTTTGTTTCGGATAGGTCCTTTAAGTTTCTAAGGTTTCAGATAGATGCTTTAAGTTTCGAGTTTGTTTCAGATAGGTCTTTTCTATCAACCTCCGTTAAGCCAAAGTTGATTTGTCCGTTAAGCCAAAATTGATCTAGTTGGGGAAAAATTGATGCCAAGTGTCAGAGAGAACCACCTCACCCACTTAACGGACATATCAACTTTGACTTAACGGAGGTTGACAGAAATGACCTATCCGAAACAAACTCGAAACTTAAAGACCTATCTGAAACCTTAAAAACTTAAATGACATATCTAAAACAAACGTGAAACTTAAAGGATCCATGGGGTATTTGGCCTTCTATATATCATGGTTGAAAGTTGAAACATTTGTTCTTGTCACATAGACTCTACAAATCATACTAAATTCTAATTTGTTCTTTATTGTTTTGTAGGTAGTTTCTTTTATTTCTAATAAAATATATTTAACTTCCTAACATGAGACATACGATGCTTATGAGTCCGTTTGTTTTGGATTTTTTATTTAAAAAAAATCACTTTTTTATTTTTTTAGTGTTTGTTTTAGATTTTAAAAAAGTTCATTTTGTTAAAAAAATCATTTTTTGCTTCAAAATAAAAAGCTATTATAAGTAGCTTTTTCAAAATCTATTTTTTTTTTTTAAACATAAGGAACTCAAGTGTAAAAGTTTCAAATCTTTAAAAAATGATTTTTATGATAGTAAACAAACAGAAATAGCTTTAGATTTTTTTAAAAATCTCTAAAAAAAATCTCTAAATTCTTTTAACTCAAAATCTATTTTTTTTTTAAGTTGAAACAAACGCACCCTATATAAGTTGACGCATAATCATAGTAAGATAACTACATGAACAACCCAATATCAATGTTATCAAAAAAACTAATAGAATATGCCTAAAAGACCCCTTCTAAAATAATAAACTAGAAGATTAATTAATCTAGCTTTCATGGTTCTATCACATATTTTCGATATCTTTCCCTTGGCAAAACGATCAACGGTATCTTTATGACCATGCTACGTGAGCAATGAAGTTGCTTGCTCAACAATCTTTCATACGCAACAAGGAAGATCATCCATAGCTTCGAACCAGAAGCTTTAAGTAATGGATAATACGGCCACTAATTTGGTATATGCTTCAATATTCCTTGAATAATCTATAGCGGAAATAGCAATAATTATCTAAACTATATTAGGTTCTGCATTGTAGTAGTTATAATTCAAGAAATATGCAATTTAGCAACTGTTATTTCCTCAAGTAATCCAGTTAACAATTTTGGCTAACGAAAAACTTAGCAAGTGTCTCCGAAATTTACTCAATTCCGGAAAACGTTTACATACCGTATATATTTTGTATGAAGTCAAATGACAAAAACGGTAAAATTGAAATTTCTTATGATTTGTAGGGGTTAAGATATAAGTATAGGAGTATGAGATAAAATGTTCATCCTTGCATTGCTCTAACAACTGGTCTCTATCCACAGTTCTATCTTTTCTAGTTTGATGTTCTTTTTTATTTATTTATACAATATTGTAGTTTGATGATGATATTGATAATACCATTCCTCAAATTTCCTTCCGACTTCAAAAATGTCTTTTGATATGAAGTATATATAGCTTTTCTACTAGAAATATATATTTTCTACAAGTAAAAATCACTTCTTTGCGCAAGGCCACTTTTGAGCAAAATAAAGTTTGAAAAAATTCATTTTACGAAAAAAAAAATGTTTGAGAAAATCAACTTGATACAAAATATCCAAGTTCATTCATAGTGGCACTAGCCTCATTGGGAATATTTTTTTTGTTTTTGTTTATATAAGCAAATAAGAATTCATTAAAAAATATAGTACAAATGGTACACTAACCCTTGCAACTTAAAAAGTCCAAACTCAACAGCTTAGAGGAAATGAAGCATCCATCTTCTATGAAGGGTTGCAAAACACACATAGAAAATTCATGTGCTAGAGAATCGAAAAATTGCTCTTCTCCCTTTTAAAATTTCTCATTCCTTAAAAAGTGTTCAGCATGAGTTAACTTGCAGTTTTTTTCAACGTGAGTTAACTCACATAGACACTTTTAAGATTGGTGAATGAGCAAAGATAAATGAGAGAAGAGTAATTTTTAGAGAATCGGGGCATAAACCAACAAATACAACCTTACACATATGCGTTTCCCCATTATACCTACACCAACACTGAAGAATTTCTTTTCACACCCTGCACTATAGTGGTTAATGATGTTATCTCAGCTTCATGGTTATAGTTCTTTTAACTGCAGAAGGTCAATGAATGACCAATTATGACTAATATAATAAGATAAAATAACATAAACAATTTGTTTGGACAAAAGACGTAACAAATTGTTGATACGACAATTAACAACAATAGAAGTGGGTTTGGTTTTGCGTCAACTTTTTAACCAAAATCACTTCGCTTCATTTTTTTATATTTCTATTTCAATTTAAATAAGTGACTTTTTACATAGATCACGGGTTATTTTTGTGATTTCGTCGAATAAGTTCAGCAGTGTGTTGTTCGTTGTCTTGTGCGACATTATTTGATTTTCGATCTTGATGTGGTGTTCATTTGATTTCTACAGAGAGATCAGATATTCAATTAATGATTTGATCGTCAACGTTGCAGATCTGGGGCCATAGATATTTTTATCATTTTAATTTTATCATATTATTTGTAGGCATTTTGTTATTGTATTCTATTAATTTAGTTATGAGTTTGTAATTCTTTACGTTTTTAGCAATATTAAATGATACACTCTATCAATCTGAATGAAAAAAATATAGTTTTGCTTTTGTAAAAGAAAAAATCAATAAAAAATCCCTAGTGTTGGGGACTCGCTAGTATTTCATTCACAGTGCATTACTTACTATGTACTATATCTAGTTTTGAATATAAATCAAAATCATAATGTATTTAAACAAATTAATTTGAATGAGATATATTTTGACTTTTGTTTATATTTAAAGTTTGGATGAATATATCACTATATTACTTCCAATTATATTATTTATTGTTTAAGCGTGCATCTTTCAATCCATTGCAGCATTGTTTATCTAATGGAATGTCATACCTAATTTTTGACCTAAGATGTTACTGACACGTGCCGTTTAACTCTACATTCATACGCCATTCGGCTCTGATTTTCAGTAAAAAATCCGGCAGAGAGATATTTTAAAATACCTCATTTTGGTTCCGAGTCGGGCCCTCTTCTCTCAATTTTCATTTTTTATTAAATTTTAGTTTCCATCTTTTATTTAATTTCATTTAATTAATTGACTTCAAATTTATTTTTTAAATATTCATCTTTTATTATTTGAAGTTGTTTTATTTATTTATCAAACCCTTGGTGGCCAAGGTTCCCCTCTATAAGTACAATCTGCCTGGACAGCACAGAGAGGAGGAAGCAGCCGCAATCTCATCCGAAAACCTGCATCAAAATTCACAAACAAAATCCAGCAAAAAACCAATTTCAAAAAACCTTTAGTCATCAAATAACACATAAGCCACAACTAGAACCAATCCATACAACACTGTCACAAATCAACAGTTTCAGAAACTACAACGTACAAACAGCGCCAAAAGAACCAAAGAACAAAGAAGTATAACTTTTTTCCTTTTTCTTTTCGTTTAGATCTAGGCTCATATTGTTGGTATTTGGGGGTTTTAGGTCAAGAAAAGTATAGAGGGAAAGGAGTAGAAGTGAAAGCACAAAAAAAATTAAAAAAAACAGTGGAAGCGGCGGCGCCGCCGTCAACGACGGCTAACCGCCGCGTCGGAGCCGTCTCCGACCACCCTTCCCTTCGCCGGAGAAGAAGAAGCTGCCGGCGCAGCTTTAGGAGAGAGAAGAGAGCATTTGCTCTCAAGGGAAGAGAAAGAAAAGGGGAGAAT